>Ga0325403_1000486_pt1 | contig 27891 bp, 9 predicted proteins | sample PopdelMetagenome_19_FD_205665 | JGI IMG/M metagenome (GOLD analysis project Ga0325403, IMG submission 205665) | Populus deltoides microbial communities from Bellville, Georgia, United States - Xylem-PdKOR-R4 | ecosystem: Host-associated > Plants > Phyllosphere > Stem > Wood/Secondary xylem... | reverse complement strand
ATATATAAAAAAACCAATCAAATGATAAATCACACATTCACACACTCTTTCTTATCCTACTTTCTCTCTATAAAAATCACAATCTCTCTCTTCTTTGATTGAAAACTAAGTCCTATTATCATAATTTATTTAATTGATTTGTACGTCTTGTGTTCTTGTCTCGTGTGGAATTCCTACCTCTTCATGTTTGGAACTCGACAAAGTTGGAATTATTTTGATTAGTGTTAGCCCAAAGATCTCTAGTACTTATGATTTTAATAGTTTTTATGATCATAACAATTTAATAAATTTAATATGTATGTCAAGATGTGATATTGTAAGGATTTTTTTATTATGTCAAAGTCTAGGAAAATAAACTCTTTGGATGTAGACTTAACCTCCGATGTCTAAACTTCAAGTTATGTAATCGGGTCTTTATAGAATTTAATTTTTCACACAAAAATTATTTTTATCCAAAAATATTTTTTATTGTTGAATTTATACATATTAAAAAATACTTTATGAGAAAATCTTTCATCAAATATTTCAGCATTGTTACTTAAAATATTTTTGAATGGAAAGTACAAACTTAATTAAATGATTTCTTGTTTTTTTTATTATACTAAAAATTTCTTGTTCATTTTCAACTAGGTGTGGTTAACTAGTACCTAATTGAGTTGACTTTTCCACACTCAAAATATATAACACAAGTACGTCATTCTGTCATTCTCCTTTGTCCTTTGCTAAACACGCAAAGCATGTTTGAATTTCTCATTTAATAATAATTAATGGAAGGTAATAAAATAAGTTGGTTTTGAGTTTAGTTCGCAATAGAAAAAACAACTGTATCCTGTTTCCCGACAGCCATTGCAAATATATGCTTTGCGTAGTACGTATAAGCTCATGCCCAGTATGAAGTTCGAGTTTCACTTTCTCTGGCCACCCCTTTGCCTTTTCCTCAAGCTCCTCGATCCTCCAGTTGCTTTAGATGTTCGCCTCATTGAATGGAAAAGCATCCGCCCCGTAAGCTGTCAAGTGCATCCGAGCTTCCTTAGGAATGCATGGTCCGGCCTCTTGGGCCAATGGCTACAGCTGCAGGAATGCCTTGAATTTTGAATTTCCGCCTCAGAATTCGGTTCCTTACATCACAAATGGAAGGGCTAACCAGGGCATTTCTGAATAGAACTCATCAAAGCCGAATTGATTGAGGTCACGTGAGATGAAGATCACCTCAAATGCATTGTCTTTTGCTTTAGTGTGGTGTGCTTCAATTAGCTTGGGTAAAAAGGCACGACGGGGACGGCGCCATTGAGCTGAGAAGTAAAGAAGAATGTTCTTTCCGACTAGTTCAGAAACTGGAAACTAATAAAGAGTAAACCATATGAATGATTGAAAAAAAAACCTTTCGTAATATATTCAGTTTGTGATAAGAACTTTATTTAACTTGTGATAATTAATAAGCAAGTTATTGGTCATAACATAAATACAGCAATGCAATTACAACATGCTGGATTAGCTTGGAAATAAAAATTACCTTGGAACCACTTTTGTGAATAGCAAAATAAGTTATGAAATTGAAAAATAACAAAATTGTCAAAACCGGGGTCTTAGTAAGATTTTTTTGCATCTAAAGATTTGACAATTCAGTATAGCGATATAGTGACTACTATGAGAAAAACAGTTTCTGAAAATTCCTGTAAAAATTTGAACGTGATTCAATGATTATATCAAAAATTATGGTCTTTTTGAGCCATCATTCTAATCTGGCGCGACCAAATCCCTTTCTGAGCCTAGACATGTTCCCATTGATCTATAAATACATTTGTTAAGTTATCAATGTAATCTATTTATGGCATATCCTTATCTAACTATGACGGACTCACATTTGACTACACAGCATCACCTGTGAGAACTATTACGTAAATACTAACTTTTTAATATTTTAATTTAAGTCTGTTTTTTAATTTACAAGTTAGATAAAGATATAATTTTTTACTCATAAAATATATTTAAAAAAATTCATAAAATTATAGTTTTTATGTGAAACAATAAACTGGTTATATAATTATATTCAATCGTTATGTGGTTAATATTTGTCATATTTTAAAAAAATATATTTAAATATTGCTGTTATAAAATGCAATAACTCTCTTGCCACATTTAGAATATTTTATTTTAAAATTGTAATAAAATAATATTATTTTATTTTATCAAGTATTTTTTAAAATGTGTTATTTTAGTAAAAACTTTTAATTTACTTTACTAATTTGAAGAAAAAATCCAAAATGCTGTCACTGCCGACTGACTGATTGACCTTCTTCTCTCTCTGCCCTGTTCTGCAGTGTTAAACAAGATGGGCCGGTCTTACTTCTTTTTTAAGAAAACACATATTCCGTTTTATTCTCTCTCTTCTTTTATCTCTTTCAAATATAAAGATTTTGCTATTAAATGTTTTTTTTTCGCTATTATCTGTTCAATGAAATCATTATATTCCTGAAAAAAAAATGAAAAATAAATAAATAAATAAATGGGTTGACCCTTTCCGTCTTTTAAATCAACAAATTCTTCAATTAAAAAAAATTCAAAATTGACCTAATTCGATTTTGATTCATTTAAAATTGAGTCTTTCAATGAAAAAGCACCATCTATACAACATATTTCAAACAAATGAACAATCAATTGGTCGATGTCGGATCTTGCACTGGGAGAATGATTGTTTAATAATGGAATGCATATGTTTTTTAAATGTATTTTTTAATTGAATATATATTAAAATAATATTTTTTAATAAAAAAATTATTTTTAATATTAATATATTAAATTTATTGAAAAATTATTTTTAAACTATTTTTTTAAATAAAAACTAATTTAAAAAATAAAAACTGTTGAATGTTAAACAAACACGAAAAGAAAAGGCCAGAGATACACTATTTTTCATGGGAAGAATAGATAATTTTTAAATTCAATATTCCATGGTTGGGCATTCGATTTTCTCTTATTAATCATGGCCTTCTTACTCTCAAAAGTGCATGATGCAACTCTGTCCTTCTAATTAGATTTTACTTTACTTGTTTTAATTTGAAGTATTTAAATTTATAATTCATTTTTGATTCTGACTTAATTGAAGCAGGTCAAATAAAGGATTTCTTTTACTTGTCTGTACCCTCTGGATACCCAAATCAATTTTTTTTATTAATTTTATAAAAATAAAATCTAAACTAAAAAAACTACATCCTCATCAATTAATCATAAAATAATAAAATAAACTTTAATTTTTACATAAAATCATAAAAATCTTTTACAGGTCATAGGATAAAAATTCAAACTTTATATTAAAAATTAAAATTATCTCTATAATTAAAATAATATGACGATGATAAATGTTAAAAATGAGGTGAGAGACCCCCTCAATATGTGTAAAGGATCAACAAAAACTAAATTGTTGTTTAACTAAATTGATGATGTTATAGAAAATTCAAGTAATTTGGGGATAAAGTTTATGTTTTGGATATTCAGTTAATCTTTTGGTTCTGACAATTTGTTCTATTCTTCCTAGCCAATGTGGCTAGAAATGAGTGTCTGATACCTGCAAAATGTCTTTTTTAATGAATTTGAGGACTCTCTAACGATTAAATTAGTGATTTTTTGAGAGAAAACTCAATAATATTATAGATAGACTCTTTAAATAAATATGCAATATAGAATGAAGATTATGAATTTTTCAGGATAAAGAATTCATTGTTTATTAATAACTCATGAGTCTCTTTATGACGAAGAGGAGGGGCTAAAGCTTAATGTTCTTTTGATAGTATTAAAGAAAAAAACTATTTATGATATATGTATTAATTTTGATAAAAAAAAATTACTAATATATGTATTTAGTGTTGATGGAAATATATTAATTTTTTAGAGAATTTTTATATACTTAAAAATATATAAAAAATAAGATTCAAAATACAGTTATGTCTATAAAACTCCACTATTTTCTAAACTGAATTCAAAAAAAGTAAATTATCTTCTTAACTGAGTCTAAAAGAGAGTGACTCCTTATTTTAATTGAATCAAAGAGAAATAATGTCTTTCTCTTTACTGAAGTTAAATAGATTGTTTTTTAAAGGGGTTTTTTGTGATTTTTTAAATATAGTTTTATAAAGAATGTTGTAACTTTACAAATCAAATAATAGGAAGTCACGACAATTAAGCAAAGAGGAAGACATTAAATTAATGGATATCTTTTCTTGGTATGTGTAGGAGTCAGTGATATCTAGGACTCGAACTCAAGTAAAATTCGGTGCTAAAGACCACAGCCTCTCAAGATTACCACCAACCAAGTATGATGCATGCACGAATATTTTATAATTAAAATTTCACAAATAAATAAACTTAGAACATGTTTGGAAATGTAGTGCAAATTGAGTTCTTGAAAAATTTAAATTTTTTTTGCTAAAATTTAATGTAGTTTGTATGTTTTGGATCTTTTTAATGTGCTGATGTTAAAAATAATTTTTTAAAAATTAAAAAAAATCATTAGCATGCATTTCAGCACAAAAAGTTATTTGAAAAACAACCGCTACCACACTGTCAAGCATCCTCTTAAAAATTTCTATAAGTTTATAACGATTGTCACTGTATATGTTAGTGAGTTATTCTTCTTGTTTTTTCTCGTCAAATGTTGCCGTCCTCCATTACCAACTGCGAGTAACATTGGAACAGTAGCTTGATTTAAATTACAGTGAAATAGTATAGTTTGATGATGATGTAATTTTAAAGTGCAACATGGTCAAATTTTAATTTTATACCTTAATCGATTGATTTGTTAGATTCAGTTGTATTAATTAGTCAATCGTTTCATCCAAAAACTATAATTTTATGAAGTTTTTCTTCCAAATATATTTGTGAGTAAAAAATATCTTTGTCCAACTTATAAACCAAAAAATGACTCCAATTAAAACATCAAAAAGTTATTATTTACATAGTAGTGGGTGATTTTGAGCAGTTAGGTGTGAGTCTGTCATGACTAAATGAGGATCTGTCTAAACAGATTACGTAAATGGCCTATCAGATGCATTTATGAACTAGTAGGACAGGTCTAAGGCCCAAAAAGAGATTTGGTTACGCCAGACTAAAATAACAGCTTAAAAAATCCATAAGTTTTTATTCGACCGTTGGATCGCGCTCAAATTTTTACATAAGTTTTCGGAGATCGTTTTCTCTATAGTAGCCATTGCGTTTATATGCAGACCATTAAATCTTTAGATATCAAAAATCTTTCCAAGGCCTCCTGGTTTTGACATTTTTGAGATTTTCCTTATTATTTTCAGAACCGGTCAACCGTTTCACTAACTATTACGAACCGGTTAACTAGTTGAGCTAGAAATAACATGGTTTGATCATGTCGCGTTTAAGAATAGCGACATGCAGTAAATGGTACACTTCTAAAGCGCAACTTTGTCAAATTATGTTATTTTACCAAAACTTTTTGCTTTTATATCAATTCAACAATTTTTTTAGTTTTGTGTGTTAATCGGCAAATTTATCCTTTAAGATACAAATGAATCCTATTTCTAGGACTTTTAATACGTTTGATGGTTGAATCTAAGATACATAAGAGCATAGGATTGACGCATATTTAATCAAACAACATCGTAGTTCACATTGAAAAATAAAAAATCCTCTTTGGCAACCTTATTAACAAAAACATAAAAATCCTAGCGTTTTTTCATTGTGCAACAAGTCGAAGAATACTATTTCTTGCAATAGTAGAATTATAAAATTGTATTTAGAATTAAAAAAATCTTCAAACTACTATTAAAAATAACATGATTGTTTTACTATGATGATCTTTTTATCATGATATAATTATTATTTTCAAATTATATAGAGATAGATTAATCTTTTTATTTTTTGTACTGTAAAATTACTTAGTTACGTACCCCTCAAATAAAAAAGATTACTTAACTTATGTTCGGGGGTATTTTAGATTTTTTATTTTGTAAAACCAATAAGATGACTTTATTATCCTTAAAGACAAAATCTACTAAACTCTTCTCAAAGGCCTTTTTGGTCCTTTTACTGTGTTTCTTTTTGTTAATATTATTATTTTGACTAAACTTTATTATCAAAATCCACTAAACTTTATTATCAAGGTGACTTGGGGAAATTTTGGTAATTTAGTATTTATTAAATATTATTTTAAAAAAAACTTGTTGGCACGTGCAATAATGGGCGGCCTCCATTCCATTCAAAAGGCGCGTGAGAAGTCTCGTCCGATCACCAAACATCACCTTTCACGAAGGTGTTTAAATCGTCTTGGCATCTCCTCCATAACGAGGTGGCACATGTTCCATATAGTCCTCCTTTTTTACACTAACAAACCTTTTCTTTTCTTTTTTCCTTCATCTCCCCCTCCCTAGATTTTTGCCTTGCCCTTTAAAAACTTAAAAGCAGCCCCTTTAATTTGTTTTTTTTTTCTTTCATATTAAATTCATATTGTTTTGAATATTGTTTCTTTTATTTGGAATAATTTATAGAATTAGAATGTCTTTTCAATTTTATCCTCATTCATTTTTTTAACTTTTTAAATTTAGTCCTTATTCTTTTGATTGTTGTTTTTTTATTTGAGATAATTTTTTGAATTGATTTTTTTTTTTACAATTTCATCATCATCATCATGTTTTATTTCCTATCTAAAGTGATCCTCATTATTTTGATTGCTGATTTTTACTTTGGCAAACTTTTTAAATTGATATTTTTTTTTATTTCATCTTTCAACATCAAATTATTTGGGAATTCAGCTTCTTGAATGAGCCCGGGGTCTAGAATTTCTCGGTTACGAGTTCTATAGACTAGCTTAAGTTTAAGATGTTCGTCTGAGTTTGCTTGGTTTTTTCTTTCTTTCATTAACCTCATGTTTTTTCAGTTTTATCATTTATTCAACTGCAGACTAGGCTTTGTTATTTTTACTTATTTGCTTTCTGTATAACTTTTCATTAATTTTCAAAATGACCCAGGTTATCTCGAATCTTTTTATTTATCATTCTTTGTTTAATTTTGTTTGCCTAATTTTTTTTTATGATTGCATCATTCAATATTAAATTAGTTGGGAATTGAGCTTCTTGATTCAGCCGAGTTTAGAATTTCATGGGTTATGAATTTAAGACATAGTCCAAGTTTAGAATATTTGCTTATTTAAAAAAAAAAAACTCATGTTTTTTTTCAGTTTTATCCTTCAACGTTTACATTATTAGTTATTATGCCCTGTTCTTTCTTTTATCTTCTTTCTATAGGAATTTCTTGTGAATTTCCAAACTGACTCAGGTTATCTTGGGTTTTTTTTATTTGTTAAATTTACTTTGACAAATTATTTTAACTGATATTTTTTTTCTGATTTCATCCTTCAACATTATATATGTTGAGAATTAATTGTATTTTTTAGTTCCATCTTTCAAAGTTGAGGTTTTTTTATATTAGGCTTCATAATTTTTTTCAGTTTGCTTTCTATTCGTTTATCTCGATCTCATCACTTAGATTGCAAGTTTAGTGGTTTGGCTTGGTTTTTTTTTTAATTTAATATCGTTAATGTTATGTCATTCAGCATTATGTTTTTTTAAGATTAAGTTTTTATAATATTTCTTTCTTTTGCATCGGGTTATTTCATTGCATGATTTAAATTGCAGAGTTTGGTTAACTTGCTTAATTTGTTTAGATTTTTTTGTCTTATTTATTTATTTATTTATTTTAGATGTTTGGAATTGTACTTCAACTTTTACTTCTTGTTTATTTTCTTATTTCAATCTTGTTATTTACTTTTTGTTAATTTATATTAACTTATCTCAAGCTCACTCAAGTTTACAAATAACTTTCATATTTGTCATGCTATATATCAAGTTGTCATATTTAGCATTCTCATTCAAGTAAGCTCAAATCAGGTTTTTTTTTTAATTTTGTTTTTTCATATTTGATTTGTTTGAATTTTAGTTTCATTGCCTTATTGTTTTATCAATATTTTTTTTTTGCTCAATAAGGTTTATGCCGAATGCATCACCGACTTTTTCCCCCCGGCACACCGCTTAACACAGGACTGTAAATAATATAGTTCACTCTATATTCTAATGGGGGCAGAAAGCCACCTTTGTACGAAAACAGATTTTCAATGGTATAAAAAACTTCGATTCGTTTCGAGTAGCGGACCAAGTTCATTCGGCTCAATACATTTCCAAATCCCCCAAAGCACAGAACTGGAAAAGGCAGCAAGGGACAAGGCGAGGGAGATCAAAAATAAACATTTAACGATTTGAGACCCTGGAAACCAGGTCAACGACACTTTGATGAATACAAACTACCACTACCGCTACCAACAAGGGGACATAAGTCTGACAATCTGGATAATTTTCAAATCGAAACTGGTTTCTCGCTCCTAAGGGCACATCAGGGATGGAAAACTACACGGTGGTTCACAAACGGCCGATCATTACCATTATCAAGGACTATTTGTCAATTTACGATAAAAACTGTGATGAAAATAGACTTCAAATAAACCCGCCAGGACATTTCTCATAGAACAAAGAACTAAACATAATTCGAAATCAACATACAAGATGTCCAGTACATCTAAAAATCTGATCATTCTATAAGATACGCAACAAAATCCTTCTTAAGAAAAAAACACAGAAATCAAAAGGGGATCCACACTGAACTAAGATCGCCACTCAAGAGGAGGCTTGAGACTTCTTTGACTTGCTGGTCGCTAGCTGGGTCTCAGGCTGCAATACAAGTACACAGAATTAGAAAGGTCCAAAAAACACTAGTATATTAATTAAACCATCTACCAATTAGAAAGAAATGAATTTACCTCTTTCTTAACTGGCTCTTCCTTTTCAGATAGAGTCAACTCAATGTGGCAAGGGCTGGACATGTAAGCTGGAAAGGAAAAAAAAGATTCCTGTGAATACAGATGGAAATGTACTTGTAAGATTAACTAATACGAATCTAATCAAAACAAGCTTACGATTAATTCTTCCATGCGCCCGATAAGTACGACGTCTCTGCTTCTGTGCCTGATTCACCTGGATGTGAGTAATGTAGAGTGCATCCACATCCAAACCCTTGACCTGGAAAAGCAAGTAATGTCAGTAAAATGGCAAGCAGAAGATGATGAGAAAGTGAAGACCAATAAGAAGATAGATGTACCTCAGCATTGCTCTCGGCATTCTTGAGTAAATCCAAGATGAACTTGGCAGACTTGGCAGGCCATCGTCCTTGTCCATTAGAGTGCCTGTTCTTTGCTTGTGCAGTACGCCCAACTCCACCACAGAAACGTCGGAATGGAATGGCCTGTTTGTGAGCCATAACATCTTCCAAATACCTCTTGGCCTTGACCAGAGGCAACTTCCTTAGAGCAAAAGCTGTCTCTCTTGTATTCTGCATGACATTAGAAAGGATGCACATGTCAAAACAAGCTTAGAAAACCTATCAATGGAGGAAACATAATTACAATCAAGATCATACAATGCATGTTATGACTAACTAGTTTTTAAAATGCAGTACTTGAAGCAATTGAGAGGACAAAGCTAATCATAAACAATGGCCCGAGCATCAATTGATAGAAATCAATACAGCTATAAACGAGAACCATCACTTCAAACATGCATGGAGAAACATCAACATGAAAACAGATGTGCCATCATTTACTGAACCTTAAGCCACCAATAACAACAGAGGTTCACCCAATAACAATGCAATTAATTTTCCTGAAGTTTACGAGAGCCTTGTTCACAAAAAGGCAACAAGACCCTGCTTTTTTCATCAGGATAAGAATCAGAACAGAAAAAATGGGGGGTTTTTTTGTCAGTTACAACCAAAACATGTCAATCATAGACAAAATGAAGACAAACATCCAGTGTCTCCATTTCTTGTTGATGAAATATTCAAAACCTCATTTCTCAAATCTTCCACATGATCTTATTTAACAGGAAAGAGATTTCCTTTATCCTTAATTCAAATTGTCAACAACAGATGATACAACTAACTATACATGAAAGATCGGATAACCTAACCAATGCTTCGTAATTATTAAATTTAAGACTTCATAGTCCAAGTAACAAATAGATAAAGCCACAATATAAATATAATTTCGTTATGTTGTTTCCTGAAGGAGCGAGGAAAAAAACATGTAATTCACCAGCTTCTACATCAAATAACTCTTCAACAAAAGCAAAAACAGGTCAAAAAATCATTTAACACCAGCATAAGCCAAAAAGCGTATATTAATTAATCAAACCTATAAAAAACTATTCATTTAAACAAAATTTTAGTTAGAAAATGTGCCATCGTTTACTGAACCTTCAGCCACAAAGAAAAAAAAACAGAGGTTCACCCAATAACAATGAAACTGATTTCCCTGAAGTTTACGAGAGACCTGTTCACACAGGCAACAGACCCCTGCTTTTTTCATCAGGTTTTTACTAATAAATCAACTTTTTTTGTTCTTCAGATAACAACGGCCATACAATACAAAACCCATCAAAACTCTACACATAATACCTTGAAGTGAACTCTGAGGTCAGAGCCCCTTGCCTTGCAAGCTGCAAAAACATCAGACACAATAACATCAAGTTAAGATCTCCTTCAGTGATAAGCACGCTCGGGAAACCCAAATGGAAGAACATTAGTTGACTTACATTTGGTGGGGTTATCAGGCTCTCTAGAGTACTTCACCTGAGAAAAGAAAAACAAGGGGCATAATGTGATTTAGTGATGTGGAGATTCAATGTAAGAAAGAAAGGGAAAGAGAAGCGGTGGCGTACCATGGTGGCTGCAACTTCTGCCTTGTCGAAGCTGGAGATACGTTGATTTGGTGGCTCTAGCAGAGGAGAGGCGGAGAGGCTGCTGAGTGCGGTTTATATATAGGGATTCTAAGTGAAAGAAACCCTAATTCCTGCTGCAGACTGACTTCAACGCTGCTCCTTTTGGGCTTGGGTATTTTTTTTTTATTCAGCTTGTCTTCTGAAGCCCACCTCTTTTCCTTTTTTAGGTGTTGACTACATATTTTTTTTAGTATTTTTTAATAATTTTAATATATTGATATTAAAAATAGAAAAAAAAATTTTAAAAAATTAATATATTTTTAAATAGAAAAATATTTTCAGAAAACATAATATCAGGCCAAATAGGCTTTTAGGGCACATAAAAGATCCAATAGCCTACTAATTAAGAAGTTTTTTTTTCTTCTTACATAAGATAATTCATGCTTTCATACATATCTTTTTATTTTATGTCAAAGGTTATGTCTAAATTCTCTTCTGAACGATTTTAAAGCTACATCCCTATATCAATATAGTACATTGAAGAATATTTAATAAAATATTTAATTATTGATTCCAAAATTCGAATTAAAAAAAATTAAAGAAATATACTTAATTCGAATTTGAAGCTTCCTTAGTTTCTTGTAATTAAGGAGCATCTACTGGTAAGAATATATATATATATATATATATATATATATATATATATATATAAAATTAAAATTACTAATATTTTTTATAAGCCAATGAGATTTATTGATCAACAAGCTTATAGTCAAGCACACTTACACAAAGGGCATGGCTGACATTAATCCTATCCATTACTTGCTTGGTTTTTTAATTTTCTATTTTTTATTAAAATAGCCAACTCAAATAACTATTGATATCCCAATTTTCAGAACGAGCAAGTGGAAGAGGCTCAGAATGCTGGAACCTGAAACCAGTTGAAGATGATTCGATTAATGTTGGTGTATATAGTTCTTGGTCGATCGTTCGTCGAACTAATGATAGCTGAAAAATGGTGTTTCTGGCTATGTTTTGGAGCACAACAGCTTCAGGATCATGGCCATGCCGCTTTGTATTTTTCTGCAAATTTAATTTTGAACGATATTTGCGATGGTTATCATCTGGGTCTATATAATTTTCGGGCAAAGTTTATACATTGGAAGTTCAAAAATCCAGAGGATTAGAAAATGTAGCTGGACATAAAGCTAGAATAAGCAGTGACATCTGCCCAGTCTGGGAAAAGGCCTTTCAACCTCTGTGCCTCGTCATCTAAAACTTGGTCTACCACAGCAACTTCCACCCTTAAATCATCAGAACTGCTGGCCTGTTATTTCCAAAGAGAACAGAAAACAGAATTGAGCTGTGTAAAAAGATCATCTTTGTAGCCTAACCAAATCAAGGACAGAACTTTACCTCTAACCAGAAAGTCCAGTTTGCTTGGCTGGTTCCACTAAGTCTCAATATGTAGGATGGCGGACCACCTTCCACTGTTTCAGGATCTGTGCGATTTCCAGGGTGATTGCTTGTACAACAAAGCAAAATGCTCATAAGCAAAAGTGGAATCTTAAAATTTCATACCTGGAAGCATGTTGTCTGCAAATGACCAGCTTGATAAAGGACCGGTGATGTTAAGGACGGCAACCCAAACCTCCTCCAAATCACTGAAAAGACACAACGTATGAAGATAAAAACCCACACATCTGAATAAAAAATGTTAAAAAAGAAATATATGCTCTAGGATATAACATACGCACACAAGATTTCATTAGAACACAAGGTTAGATTTGAATTTTAAACTTTACTTTTTTTTAGTTGTTTCACTCCTATGCAGTTAAATAGCATCCCTGTTGTAGACACTTCAAGTTTTTTGCCCCATGTCTGGGATTTATCGAACATCTACCAATTATCCATTAAACATACAGTGCAAAAACACATATTTACCCGCTATATGTATATTCAAATCAGGCAAGAAACATATAGACAGTTTGTTCATTTGAAAGAGCAGTAATTTTGTTAAAGCAACATCGAGATCTTTCAACATGGTCCCATGGTTTCAGATGAGTGGGTGTAGCTGAGCTAGACAGCATACCCTCGCCTGCAATAATCCAGGTTTGAATTCCTCCCCCTAGCACGTGCACTGTGCTCTTGTCAAAAAATGCCCAACAGTTACTTGCTGAGCATACAGTTGAACTATGAGCATACCCACATCCTATCCCTCCAAACTGAGGATGCACAAACTCAAAGAAGTAGATTTTTGGAGCACAAAACAACTTTTCATGCACTTCCATGACCATTAGTTCATTCTACTTACCCCAAGGAAAATTCCAAGTAAACTCTCCGAGAGCTATCACTGGAGATGGTATGTGGCTTGTAAGTAGATAAGTAGGGGAAATATCTATATTGTTTAAAAACGCCATCACTCCTTGCAGGGAACTTTAAGCTTTGCGAAAACAAAAGAGACACTGGAAAAATTCCCTGCCAAAGAAATTAAAGAAAGAAAGAAAGTTACACAAAATAAAGGTTTATCTATGAATTTGAAGGATTTACTATCATTATAGAACATGTAATTGAAAACAAAGTAACTTGCCCTTGCTGGGCACAAAAATTAAATCTACCGCTCCAATGGAATTTGAGAAAACCTGACATAACTTCTGTGTTCAGAATAGGATACCATCCCCCATTTGTTTCAACAAGGCTCTTATGAAAAATGCCCCAGGTTGGGGAGAGAGGAAAGATTAACAAATTAAAAGGAAATTATCGCGTGCTTCCAGATTTAAACCACCCATCTGTTGTGGATGCCCTTGCAAGTTTTATACAGTATCTTGACGAGGCAAAAGAGCCACCTCAAAATATAAATTTGACATAGCATTAGCAACACACATCAAGGGCAAAATTTGCTTACCAACCAGGTCTCTCGGGGAGACATACTAGCAGTTTCAAAAGATAACTCTTGGCCCATATGCAGTCCCTTTGCCACTTCAGGAGCATATTTGAAAAGAAATGATAAAGAATTGGAATCTAAAACAGAAAATCCATAGCTGGAGTTCACAATCCTATTCGCATCTGTCAATCAACACAAGAAAAGGACGTTTTCAGGCAAGATGGATGAGAAAGGGGGCTTTAGAAATCAGAACAAATCAAGAAGCTAATAACAGAGCTAATAATTGAACTCTGTTCCTATTCACACATCAATTGCTGTCTAGCAGTTCTAACTCACTAAAGTTTTAAACGGCTTTAAAGATCAAGTGCTCTCATCTTCATACCTGTAGTAACAAGCGTATGCTGAAAAACAACCCTCTTTGGTGCAAGATTGCTGTATGGAAAGAATTGAGATGACAAAGCCAGAGCAAGCACACTAACATGCAACAAGAGCTGCAAGATTGAAGACCGAGCTAACCAGTGACTGCACACAGGTATTATTGGGCCCACACACAAACCAGTTGCAACGCCAATTGTTGCAGCCACGAAAACATCAGCAACATAATACCCTGCAAATATGGCTCTAATAATCATAATCCACTCTTCACTTCAGAGCATATAATTGATTGCTCAACTATAATGGTACAAAACAACCATAATGATTCTTCAGTAGATTATTGACTACTGGAAATAAAACTACCCTGTGGTGTGGCATACTTGAAAGTCATCGGGACAAGAGTACAAAAAAGAAATTTTAAAGAGATAAGTTCACCATCCTCTTTTAGCCATGGGGAAGTTGCAAGTACAACCATATGATATTCAATGAAAGCAGTCAATAATAAAGTCTATTCAACAAAATGAAACGTTATATCAAGAATTCTTAATATTTGAACCTTAGACAGAAAAAATATATAGAAAGGATCATTCATTTAACAATCAGTTTGAAATTACTAACAGGCCAATTCTTCCTTTTTTACACCTATCCAAAAGTTCTCGACAATCAGCAGTGTAAAAAAAATACCAGGATCTCCGAGTCCATGAATTCAACAAAAGGTGAAAAGAGTATTGATAAACCTCATGTAGTACACAATTTGCATTTACTGACAGTATTATTTATACAAAATTCAATTTTACAATTAAAATGTGAGAAATGAACAAATATTGATTCAACAGTTTTGCCACTGTCTCAAGTTCAGAAGAAAAACCGGAAATAATCCAATTGAAAAGGCAGATAAATGACATCAGAATAAATAGTCAGGAATACTAACCATAGGGAGGTGGGAGAAAACCTATCATACCCATCTTCTCGATCAAAAATTGGATTACAGATCCACTAAAATATGCTGAGTAAGTGAGACATGGAATTAGAGGTATTACATAAAAAACTGCTGGCCTGAAAGAAAGAGCATAAGTCAGACCATTTCTGTTTATTTCACTGCCATTTACCACCTTTTTTCCAATCAGAAAGTCACTAAAATACAGAAAAAAAAAAGAGGACTTTAATGTGAGAAAAAAGAGCAAAGAGACAACAATCTATAGTTCCATTTGGCATGCTATCACCATTAATCTCCTGCAAGACAGTTTCAAGTCTTCTTGTAAACAAAAAGAAAAAATGAAAGAAAACACTTAAAAATAATAAAGGAAATAAGTGCCAAAAGATCCGACCCACAAAAAAAAAAAAAAACAGAGAAACAAGGTGTGAACTCTCAAAATGTTCCAAAGTTCTAAGACATGCCATCAACAAGCTGCACTTTGGATCCAATGAAACAACAGCCCAAACCATGAGCAGCAGAAAACAACATGATGCATTTCAACAGAATCAACAGTCAATTAAGTGGATCACAAGGAGCGGTTCTTGAAAATAATTCAGAAATAGAATATTTGATATTGTCTTTCAATTAATTGAAGCCTCTTCTCAAAAAGTTAACGATGTAAGGAAGGTCAGCTTGATGGCAACTGTTGTGTTAGGTTCAACATGATGTGTGTTGTAAAGAAATCTGAAAGACATTTGAAGATGACAACACGCCTATCTTCCAGGGAGGCTCCAAAACAATGCTAAAGGGTTACTCAAATGGAAGTACAGCATACTTGAATGGTGAAAAATCAGCCAGAGCTTATATTTTGAGGCTACTACCATTGCAGTGTACTAAAATTTATTAAAAACTCGCCAAAGGTAAACGCCTCGCATACTTGGGATACATAAATAGACATGAATCACCCAAGAGCTGATATTTTGAGGCATGCTTCAACATGTAGAGAAAAGATAGCATTTCAAAGTCGCTGTAAGAGATATTAACATCTTAACAAATTTAGGGAGTCTCCAAATACAACATCAGAAACCAGAAACGAGATACATGCAACTTCTACATGATAAGCAGATGGGAAGAAAAATTCAAGCCAACATTCACAAGAAGGAATTTGATTGTGATCCATCAAAATCAGTACCTGGGTGATTGATGATGATCATAGGACTTGACAGATAGGGAAAAGAAGATCCATGCAGGAAGCATAGATGCCAACACAATAAAGGTCAGAAACCCTCCACCGAGCCCAGCTACCAGATAGGCCTGCCTTTACTATAGTTAGCAAATTTTTGAAACTACCAAAATCTAGAAGCCACAAAGATTTCTTCTAAATAGTAAACTGAATACCGAAGTTATGCAAGCATAAAATCCAAATGCTCCCCAAAACCTTGCTTCTTCAGATAGAGCCTACAAAATACACTCCATTTCAGATATCTGCTAGCTTCAGTGATGGATGGTGCTCCTGCATTAGATTTAACACCCATCCAGAGGACGCATACACAACTCCAACAAACTCCAAGTAAGGCATAATTCTACCAAGCAATTTAAAATAAGGGGGGAAATATATGATTAGCCATACAACGCAAATCAAAGAGTCCAATGAATCAAATCACTAACAAATGTGGTGGGATTGCATATTTTATGTAAAGTTTATCTTATGAAGATTGCAATTTGACCCATTAAAGGGGAGTCTTGGAAAGAGAATTTGGAAGCAATCTTGCCATTCTACCTTTTAACATGAAGTTGCCTGCTGTTCTCAGGGCTCAAAACGCAACCTTGTTGGTTGCAAGCCACGAGTTTATTTTTACCATTGTGCCAAGCAATGACCCATAGTTAACATCATAAGGAAAGAAACAAACTTTTACAAGAGAGAAGTAAAACGTGTCCATCTTTCATATAAAGTAGCTGATGCAATTCAAGAAAACAGTTTTCATTCAACAAAATAGTTTTCAGCAATTCAATTTAGGAGAGCTTTTTACAATTATCAAATATCCTAATTAGACCTAAGATTACAATTAATGCTTTACTTTTCAATGAGGCTCTATTAAATGAGAAGCTCAACAATACAGTAGTAAAAGTAAAGAAAGTGACCATAAATTGGCCACTGATCTCTACTAAATGCCACGCATATCAAATGTTTGCTCATCCATAGCAATCAGAGGACCTCTTTCCCCATTTATGAAAACAACTTATCTTCTGATCATGTTTCTGTATTGGTTTTCAATTCCTAATAAATTGGTTTTCATCTTATTTTCTCATATTTTGATGCAGACTTGCATTCAGATCAATTATTTTGAAATTTCTTTGCATTGATGAAGTCAGTAAATGTTGCTGCACAACTTGAATACCATATTAAATGGCATCCTCACTCTTATTAGTAACCAAAGATATATTCCAAATGAATATGCAACCTAAAATGTAAAGCTAGAAAAAATCCCGATTTGCAAGCACTTCTAGTCATGTGTGTTAAATGTAACAAGCATGGCCTGAATAAGTAATCAATTGAAAATTATATGATATCTAATTGTACCTCGGATTTATTGATGACTGAAACATCTTGTGAGGGGGGGGAACAACCCCAAACAGTTCTTGGAATCAGCAAACCAGCAACTGAGCTTGGGACAAACATCAGGAATGCCAGGTATGGACGTGCAAACCTGCATTAGAATCTTGCATGTCAAAGAGAACCATGACCAACAGTTATAACATCATCCTCTAGTTACTTCTGAGTAACAGAAGACATTCATGGTGTCCCATGGAAGTTCATCATTATAACATCATCATCCTATAGAAGTTCATATTTCTGTTGAATACAATGAAACTACTGAAAAAGACCATGACCAGCAGTTATGGAGACCCCACGCTCACAACTGGTGAAATTTTTCCCATTTGAAATTCCAGGGAGAATAAAAGAAAAGAAACAGAGAACAAACTCACCAGCTCATCGCATAACTAGTGAAGAACAGTCTCACAGTGGCAAAGATTACTGGGAAAATAATAGCCAATATAATTCCAGCAGCATGGAAAAGCATTCCTTGAAAGTAAACAAATTCTGAGTATTATTCACAAAATCTTCAATATGCATGTCTTGTGTTGTGTGTATGGGGTATCAGAGCATGGAGATTCAGATGAAAAAAATTCATATAGAAATCAGCAGTAGAGAGTTAACCTTTCACAAAATCATAGAAGGTTGCAAAACAAGAACGTGACCTAGAATCCCAAAAATGCAAAAGGAATGGCATGACAAGAAAAATGACAATGGGAATACTATGAAGTACCAGAGCTACCCTTCTTGAATAGAATATCTGGAAAAAAAAACATTAAAGATATAAGGACAATGTTATGAATTAATCAAGGTCACAATAAGATCACACAGTGAGTCATAAATAAGTTAAAATTTAAGTACAAATAATGAAATTGGATAGAGCAGATATCATAAATTTTGCAGCATACAATGAACCATGATAAGAAATCAAAGAAAACAGCCCTCTCATCCTTGTAGTCATTGATTGAAGCTTTAAGATATTCTCTCTCTCGAGCACTTTGTAGCTTAGAAGAATTTGTGAAGGCTTTTAGTATGCTGAACAAATTGTCTCCACGTGCTTGCATGATCCCAGGTCTGGTGTGAGTACATGCAGATGCATAAGAGGATGCGTTTAAGAATAAAGTGACAAAAGAATTCCAATGAAATATTTATATGACGAAATGGCAGAAGTAAAGCATACAGTAATTTGTCCAATGTATCATAGGATGTATGGTAGTAATAACCACCAAGAAGAAAGATAATATCCAGGCTTGGAATGTTTCCGTGATCATGGGAAAATATTCTGTAATCTGTATCTCCAGGAATAGCATGAAAGACATCCTACATAGAGAAATAGATCACTAGAATTGAAACAATTAAATGCAAACAGCAGTCAAGCGCAGCAGATAGGTATTGGGATAAGCCACATTAATATGTTAGGAGGGTTTTATCCTGGCCCAAATGATGTGAAACAAAATTATATGAATGTTATTTGTTTGCCTGTTTCCTTTACAAGTAATCATATAATAAAACACTCATCAGAATGTTTTGAAGTTAATTTTCAAAACCAAGAAAAGAAAAGAAAACCTGAACAGCACTATGTGCCATGGGATATACTGCAGACTCTGCATATAATTGAGAAGGCCAAGACCCAGGTCCAGATTGGCAGACTAAATCTGTTAATACAACAGTATTCACATTAGCACAGAGTAGCAGGACCATTACACGCAACTCAGGACCATTAGAAAAGGTCGAAAACATATGTTACCAACTAACAACAGATGAAGTTGTTGTAAAATCATTAAGGTTGAATTGAAACATATGTTTCAATTCATTTCTTATATTTCCATATCTGGCAGCTTAGGAAGTGAGTGATGTCAAGAACATGGTAAAATCATTATGATATTATGTGAATTTACGTTGAACTAACTTTAAGATGCTTCCTGGATCAATCATGATGTAAGAAAGAAGTTGTATGTCATGTAGTTCACAGGCTGCTTTACATTTTCTTCTCTAAATCCAGTTCCCTTTTCTCCAAATCATTGAGTCAATGTACCATATGCATTCTAAAAAGGCTGAAGAAAAGTTAACATTCAAATTGGATCACATCCTACCAGGTCCAGATGTCCCAGATGCTTCCACATTTATAGAAGCTCCAATTGAATCACGCCATTTATGTGTCTTCATGAAGCCATGTGCACCCTGAAACACCATAATCAACCAACCTCTTTTAGTCTTGAAAATGAGAGAGGTAAAATAGAAAATAACTAGTGAAATAATGGTCTATTAAATGTTTTTTTTACTAGATATTTGTCGAGGTTGTCTAACAAAGTAGGAAAAAGAAAACTGCATTCAATATCTTCAGAAATATGATTGGTCCACAATGGAAACCTCGAGAAGTGTTTTAAAAAGCTAATCACATAGTAATATTGCTTGCGAATAGATCCTATACCAACATAAAAAGTTCTTCTGCGCCGTTAAAAAGAAAAATAATAGGTCGAGGAGGAATCCAGCCCGATTCTGCAGTAACTCTAGCTAATTCCAGCATTGATGCTGCAAAACAAGCAAACATGCAAACGGAAATGACTAAGCATGAAAATTCATAATCAACAAGTACGATTGAGATATTTAAGGCAGTCCAAGTGGTTAAGATATATAATTACTCACCAACACATGAACCACAATCACCAGCTCCTGGTGAACCAAGAGGACTATCAAAATGGCCATTAATTAAAACAGACGGGTCAGTTTCTTGCGAATCTGCTGACGATATCCTGTCATTAAGTAAAAGTGAGTCCACAATGGTGTTTTCCAAAAATGTAAGATAAAAATACAACCTTTGTCATGTCACAAGGCATACACATTATAGCCAATTATAATACCACATATGTAAACTACAAGTGATTTAAGCCTTTAAGGTTTAGATGTGTGATGCATCTTATCTTCGGTGTGATGCATAATAATTCATAGGAGTGATTTCTAGGAGCCCTAGTGTGATGCTAGGTTTGCTTTCTTCCTTTTTAGCCTACTTGAGCCTAGTTCCTTGTTCATTTACATTTCTAGAACACAACCTTAAGCTAAACACACCCCATTACCCACCTAAAGCCTATTTTCCCATTTCCTAACCTATCAATTCTATAACTAATAAAACATAGTAGTTAGGAACTGTAATCGAAGACCCTGCATAAAAAACATAATGTGGTACCTTTATTGTTATTTTCTGAGGTAAGAAGAAAAAAAAATTAAACATTTTCCCTTCACATGATTCAGCTTCCTGGCTTTAGTTCCAGCAGTGAACAGCGAAGTTTTAAATGTCTGATTCCTTTAAGTGAAATTTTCCATGTTGCACTAAGTTACTTACAGATGTATGCATGCAGTCGGAGAACACTTTGGGGTGTGAACACCCATCCGAACAAGTAGGGTCAATAGTTCAGCATTTAGGCCATGACATTTTGAAACAAAAAAATCTTTAACCCAGAAAATGACAAGCTAGATAGTCTCCTGTCACCAGGCTCACCAACCAACCTTGGCTTTGATTTTTATTATTCCTACCAGATTCGGTGCTGGATAACTTATATGTAATAACTCCAGGACCACAATATCTTGACAAAGGTATATGGCCCATTCCATTGAAATGGAAGACACAAGGTTCCTTGGAGGATGTAAGAAAATCCCACAGAAAAATACCGGTCCCCGAATGAAAGCTAATTGTAACTACACTCATACTTAATGGGGAAAAAAGTCTCATTCCTCGGATGATTCTAACTAACACTAATTGAACGTCAGGACATGAAACACAGACTCAAACAGGCAACAGAATTTCAGCAAGAAGTAAAGAGATTACCTGGCAACAATATTTATATGGTTTCTATAAGAGAAAGACATGCTGTGCCCTAGAACCATCATATTAAATGTACCATTAACAGTTGCCTCTTCAACCTCAATTCTGCAAAGTTTAAAAAAAATGACAAGGGTGAATAAACCAAACTCATAGTTAAATTCTCTCTAAAAACCGAACCATACCGGCGAACCTGATATTGGATTCAGCTCTCTCCTTTAGCATTTCTAACTGTTCTTTAATATACACCGCCGCTTTTCTTAATCCGGGACGCCCTTCCTTTAGTTTTTCAAAGTCAAAGACAATTAAAAGATAATTAAATAATTATATACATGCAAAGACAGTGAGGGGGGGACTGACTTGACGGCCGTCTTTGGTTAGAACTGCAACATGTTGGATGGCTCTGGCCTCGGAGAAGCGATCGAGAGGGGCGTCGATCTCGAGAGGCGTGATGAATTTCATGTGAATTGTGGAGTAAACAAGAACCGATATGAGACTGAAGATGGTCGCTAGAAAGAAGAGGAATTTGAATCCAGCTACATCTCTTGAGCTCAGCCTCAACGCCATTTCTGTATCTCTTTTTCCTTTCTCCTATGGAAATTGTCTTCCGACACTGGAACGGAAAACACGATGACAAGGAATTCTTATATTATGTGCGCGTGTGTGGAGGAGTTGTACGAGTTTAGCTTTTACTTTATTTTGATGCTTTAAAAGTATTTAAAAATAAATAAATTTTTTTATTTAAAATTATTTTTTATTTTAAAATTATTTTAATAAACTAATATTAATAACAAATTTAAAAGATATATTAATTTAATTATAAATAAAAAATATTTTTTAAAAAAAACCACTGGTACTCTTTTAAAATTGATGTTATGCTGTGTTTTTTTTATTAATATGGGTATTCGGGCTAATTTGTGTATATCTTAACTAATCTTCCATGTTTTTAAATTAATAACTATATAATTTAAATTTAAAATAAAAAAAAAAAAGCAAATTTTTTTATCTCAACGTCTGGTATCCCGTGTTTTGTTATTACTTGTCAGTGGCGAACTAAACGGGCAGTTGGTATTCCCTTTCCTTCTCCACTACGTTAACGTTTGCTGGTGTTGAAATTCTGTGGGCTAATCTTATGGGCCAAAGCTATGTTTGTTTTGGGCTTTAATTGCCTTAAAGACAAGCTAGAGCCGAACTCGAATTACACGTTGCATGTTGCAGCCACTCTACCAAATCTATAAATTTTATTAATTAGGCTCCAAATATTTCAAAAACCTTTCAATAAGATCTTTTTGTCAATGCTCGTCGATGATTTTATCGAATATTTTCAAATTAATGTCCTTTTAGTACATAAATATGGACATTAGACTGAAAACATTGAGGTTTATTAACTTTGTCATCGAATTTCCTTTAAATTAACACTATTTTAGTGTATAAAATATGCAAAATAGCATAGTTTTTAGATTCGGCCCAGTCCAAGACCCGGGTTTTGACTGGGTGGTCATTTTTTTAAATCAAAACGACATCGTTTTAGTAAAAAACCCATCAACGGGTTGCAACCGGGTTTTTGACCAGGTCAACCCGCCAGGTTAGCCGGGTTACATTGGGTTTTTTTTTCCTCTGTTTTTTCTTCAATCAAGCCCGGTTTCAGTCCCGAGTCGGCTAGGTTTTAAAACTATGCAAAATAGGCTTTGATAGTTAGAGAATTGACAAATGTAGGAGATATTTGATACCAAATTGATAAGATTTATAAGTTTTGGATGTGATTGAAAATAAGTATATAGGTTTCCTTGATTGTATTTTTTTTTCTCTTGCTGATTTATAACACGTGTACATTTATCTTGTTATTTGATTGGATGTAGCAAGAGTAGCTATAAAAGAACAAATGAAAATTTCTAAATCACCATTTGATTTGATGGAATCAAGCAATTAAATACGAGTGGCTTTCAACGAACTAATTTGAAGAGGAATTATTTAGAATATTCGGAGTTGGACTCTTTTTTCTCGCCAAGGAAAAAAACATGGAATCTATGAATTTATTTCACAATTACATTCTGTTTATACCTAATAATTTATCCCAAATCGGAATATAAGCTTTGTCAAATTTATATCCAGGCCCTGGTATTTTTATATTTTGAAACACTACATGTTACAAATTTAAGGTATGATCAATTTGAGGTTACAAAATAATTTTAAATATATATATATTAATATTGATGGTTTTTAATTTAAATATTGTAGATTTAACTACTGCTATTACATCATGAAATAAATAATACTTTATATAAAAATATTTTTTATTGTTTCATTAAACTATCTACAATCATGTATGAAATACATCCGACAAGGACTACAGTTTTCTTGGTTTCTTAAGCGCGCAACAACATCGGGTAAAATATCATCATGAATAAAATTGGGATTGCAATCAAATTCTGCAAATACTATGTCATTAAACGATCTCCGTCTAATTTATGTAATGTCATTGAATAATATTAAACACTAATTTTTTAAATAAAACACAATTAAAAATTAAAAATAAATTTTTTATTTTATTTTATCAGGTTGAACTCTATTAAATATATTTATCTTTAAACCAAATCTGATTCAACTAATATAAAAAGAAATGATCCACCATTCATGTAAACAGTGGAGTCACTCTCCACGTAAGCAGTGAAGAGTTGTTTCTTCTCACCTTGAGTTGCAAACGTAGATAACAATAAGGGTCATGAACAGTAAATGATTTTTTTTTTCATTACCAAACATATTATTTTTGTGTTTTACTTCAAACACAGACGTAACCTCCTCGTAATCAAACGTACTCTATGTATCTCTCTTTGAAATCTTGCTGAGGATACACCACTAATTTGACATTTGATGGAGAGCTGGGTTTTTTATTTATTTTAAGAACTAATATTCATATAAATAAATAAATAAAGAAAAGGTTATGAACATTGAAGATATTGATAGCGATTGAAATTATGATGTCAGGTGATTTTTAATATTCAATGTTAAACTGCGCGCTTTCAAGTCTCTAAAGGTTCCCTCCTCGTTTAAAAATTCTTTAAATACTTCAGCATTTTTGCCAATCTTGCAGCAACTGCCACGTGGCGATCGCATCAAATCTAAGGTCAGAAGACCGTCAGAAAGAGACAAGACAGTAAAGACAGCAAAGTGGAGTAGCAAACTCCAAAAACATAACGCAGTTATCCTTGCTTCTGTCGTAGGCAGAAAGAATTCAGTAGTTCCATTTATTTCACGCGCTACTCGAGACTGTGGAACACACACAGTTTCAACGACATTCTTGGAGTTTCCAAAACAAAGATATTAATGCGACTGAGGTATGTTCTACTAATCCATGTCATGGATAAATGGGGTGATTAGTATAGAAATTTTAAAAAAATTATGAATTAAAATAAAAAATATATGAGATTGGGTATTAAAAATAAAAAATATATATTTTAATATAATTTTAAATAAAAAATATTAAAATTATTTTACACCATTATTCCAAATACTTAATAAATGAGATTGGGTATGTCGCCATCCTCTGATTGTATTCCAGTTATTATTTTTCTGAAACATTTCACATGCATTTCCTTCTCAGGTCGTGATCATTTTTTGAAAAATAAAAAAGTACAGAAGCAACACAAATGAGAGAGAAGGATATATATTGAAGGCAAAATAGTTCAGTTGTAATTAAGGATAAATTTGATATTTTAATAATAGTTATTTTTTAAAATATTTTTAATTTAAAAATATATTAAAGTAATATATTTTTTATTTTTTAAATTTTATTTTTGACGTTAATACATCAAGACAATCTAAAAATAATTAATTTAAAATAAAATACTCTTCTGAATTTTTCAAGAGTGTTTTTAAAACTAAAAAATAATTAGGGTAATAAAATGAATTTTCAATATATTTTATATTATTAATTAAATTAATTTTATCCCTGTAAAATGAGAAAGTTTATAATCTATTAATTAACGTGCTGAATCTATTTTTTTAAGTCACATGAGTGAACAAGTACTGTACTCTATAAATCTTGAGAGGTATAGTTTAATTGATCAGACCTTAAATTTATTTTTTAGAGATCATTAGTTCGAGTCTCATAAATTTTAGAGTCACTAGAGGTTTAAATGGTTATTAATTTTAAAACTTACGAGATTAATTAAAATACATAAATTAATAATAATAATAAAAAAATATTAAACTCTATGAACATATCCATCGTATATAAAGCACGCGACAAATAAAATATATATATTTTTTAACAACTTCACGTGAGACCGGATCTCCCACCCTCTTATAAACATCCATTTTCTCCTGTCTTAGGTGACCCTCCACCTTTACTAGGATCATTTTTTTATATAATATTAAATCATATGCATGTTTGGCTATGTTAATTTAAAACGAAAAATCAACATGATGATAAATTAAAATTTTAGTCATTTTGTAAGAATAAAATTAAATCAATTAAAAATACAATAAAAAATTAAAAACTCACGTCATTATATAAGATTAATATACTACTTTATAAAATGCGATGGTCACTCATATTTAAAATTAAAATCATATTGAATTTTATAATTTCAGCATGAGTGCTTTAATATATAATATGAATATATTTTTAAAAAACTATTAAAGATGGTTAGGAAAGTGTTCTCAAACGGCATTTGGATAATAAAAAATTCAAAAAAAAAATAACTTTGTGACTGGACAACAAACTTACAGGCTCATGAGTTTGGGTTGAAGCTTTGGTTAATAAAATATATTTGCTATCGAGTTTTTGTTTAATCATTAATTTTTTATTCATAAAATATCTCGATACATAAACTAGTATATTAATTATACGGTAATAATGAATTTAATCACAAGTAATTCGTGAATCATGAATATTTATGGATATGTTTATGAATACAAATATTCATCATAATTAATAAATACCAATGAATTATGAATAATGTTTTGGATCTCAAGTCATGTAAATAAGTGTTTTTAATGAGTGAAAAGTGTGATTTTTTTTTGAGTTTTTTTTTTTTGATTTACGTGAGTGTCTGAGCTAGCTTGCGCGCACCACGACTAATCCCATGGTCCACTGAACACCCTGCAAACCCAGTGGGCATGTAAGGCACCGCGGGGGTGACAGGCGTGCACATGAGGACTCGAACCCAGAAGCAGCAGAAGAAGACAAGCCCCTCCCACCGCCAGGCCAAGACCCTCGGTGCAGTTCTTTTATTTATTTGTTGTTGGTTTTTTTAGACTTGATATTTAGCTCGTTTTTTCTGCTCTATAACTTAGTTTTGGTCTTTATAGATAGATATTTAGTACAATTCATTTGAAATCAATGAATCTTATTTTAAAATATACTTAGACAACGAGGAGTTGCTAAAATCCTTAAAGTCTTATTGAAGTTAATTCATTATTTTATATAAAGTGCGAAGCGATAAAGTATTATAAATAAATAATTTATAATTAATAATAACAAAAATTTCAACTTGGTTATATTTTTATGTCCAAGTATATACTTTATACTTGTTTGATATAAATATCATAATTATGTTTTAATTTTTTTATACTATTTTGTTTAGTAATTATAAACTAAACAAATAGGCAAACCTATTTAGTCATACGATGATTTTGTGATTATCAAACAACAAAAATACACATTAAAATCATTATATATAAAAATATTAAAATTCAAATGCAATAACTAATGGATTTAAATGGCAATTTCTACTCCTGAATGGTGGGGCCGGGGGCACCAAACCACGCCTCCATCCTCCCGTGATCTCATTCCTTCCTGTGCGCTCTCAAATATATTTTTTTTCAAAAAAAAAAAAAAAAGTTGACTATATTAGACGCTTATAATTTTTGTATCTTAATTAATTCAGTCCCTTGTTACGATCGCTATATCAAAGGCTGTGGTCAGCAACAAGGTTGTCAAAAACGCTTTTTTGACACGACACGGAATATGCAATATAAACTCGACTCGTAAACTCGAATCGTAAAATCGTAAAATCGCAAGTAAAATTTTTTAACTAAAAATCGTAAAATCGCAAGTAAAATATTTTAACTAAAATCGTAAAATCGCAAGTAAAATATTTTAAACAATACAAATATCCAAACATCTAAAAATACATAATTCAAATAAAAGTAAAATAAACAATACAAATATCCAAACATCTAAAAATACATAATTCAAATAAAAGTAAAATAAACAATACAAATATCCAAACATCTTAAAATACATAATTCAAATAAAAATTCATACATATCCATAGTATTTCAATAACTAAAAGTTAACACACCTAAAACAAACAGTCTGTAGGTGTGTCATGTAAACTAAACACACCGTCATTACCTTTGTCTCCTTCATTATTCCTAAAACAGTTATCAAAATCATTACCATCTAAAGGAACATTAGTGCTACTACTAGTACCAGCACCGATATTAGGAACATTAGTGCTACTACTAGTACCAGGACCAACACCAATATTGTCAACAATATTTAACTCCAAG
>Ga0325403_1000484_pt1 | contig 27928 bp, 16 predicted proteins | sample PopdelMetagenome_19_FD_205665 | JGI IMG/M metagenome (GOLD analysis project Ga0325403, IMG submission 205665) | Populus deltoides microbial communities from Bellville, Georgia, United States - Xylem-PdKOR-R4 | ecosystem: Host-associated > Plants > Phyllosphere > Stem > Wood/Secondary xylem... | reverse complement strand
TTTGCAAATAAAATTATTAAGTTGTTATTATTATGAGATTTCTATTGCATTAAAGCATTGTTCCTAAATATTCCTAGTCAATGTTATATTAAGACTAGATATTAATTAGAGTTGTTGAGACTAATATATATTATGTTCTTTTCTTTATGAAAGGAAGTAGTTGTTCTCATAAACTAAGGTATGAGGGATACCTAGAACTAAATGTAAGTGCTTGTCAAAAGACATGTATACTGAACTAAATTGCATGAAAATTCCATATAGAGAGATCATCTATATCTATGGAAAGGCTAACGTAACAGTTGTGTTAGTGATCCTTATACTTGAAATCACTAAGTTATCTTATATAGAGAGTGTTATGTTTTGATCCTACTACACGTTGTCCTAATCAAAGGTAACAAATGGGTAGATATTATGTATAACATAAACTATATGAAGGTGTTTAAGTAATAAAAAGAGGATTCATCGCCCGAAGTGAATTAGAAAAAATATTTCATATGTTTTCAAATAGTTTTGATTGCAAATCATTGCACAAGGTGGAATGAGATTTGAAAAGAGTTTTAAATCTTATTCAAATAAATAACTATGATATTTGTAACAAACATGATTTGACATGGTAGACACACTCCTTACTATAATGTTTAAATCAGAACATTGTTGATGAAGGGATAATAATTACACTAAGAAACTGATCACTGAAAAGTTAAGTCAAATTATTCATGATTTTCCTACTATTTGGAGGATCATGACAAGTTCAATCTATTTATTTAATTATTTAATCCTATTTTATTTAGGATTGTGATTTATTTTTTGGCTAACTTATTAGGGAACATAATGGATCACACATATAAGAACCATTGGTCATAAACTAAAATGGAATGATTAATCAAGTGTGACTTGATTGTAAATAAATTTTAGAAATTGAGGACTAGAATGTAATTAATATAGGAAATTACAATTCTAAACCTAGAAACAATCAAGTAAGGACTTGACTGAATAAATTTCTAAAATTAGCATAAAATAATATATGTGATATTATTTTAAGGAGCAAATTTATATTTTTTTATTTATAGAATTTTTTAAGTTTCTCTATAAACAGAATGTCATGCCTCTTATTTTATGGAAGGTTTGATGAACAAGGTAAGTAGAGTATAATATATAAACACCTAAAACACAAAAGAAAAGAGTTGGCGCATTAAGGTATAACAATCCCTCTCTCCTTAAAGGATTTAGGAGATTTCTCACTAGTGGTTCATGTGGATTATCATTAGAGACTAGACAATTAGATGACTTGTGGTTTACGATAACCCGGCCTTGAAGCAAATATTCAAAACCGAAAAGAAATTTTGATCTTCAGGTAATCTTTGTATAAATCTTAAAAACTCTAAATCTGTCTAGAGAGATCCTTGAAACTTTTAAAAAAAATCTCAAATTTATCGTTTTCATTGCATATATGTGTTTTGAGAAACTCAACCATGAATGATTCACTGTTCGATGAAAATAATCGTCCAATTGCACCCCGATATGGCTAGAAGCAAAAAAGAACGCCAAATTAGACTGCAACATGTAAAGAACATGTGTCAAGAGCATTGAAGTGTGGTTCTATAACTACTATACATACCCATGGAAAGACAAGAAAAGCCAAAATAACACTTGAAGACCTAATTTTCAAATTGAAAAATCAAAACTTTCCAGGTATCCTACCCTGCCCACCCATCTCTATTTATAACCTTCCCTTTACAACTTGTGCAAGGAAACAAGTTGATGTTTTTACATGCATTATCAAACTACACCCTTGGTTATGGTGGCTAGAAGGGCTGCAAATCATAAATTACCATGTTGCTAAGAAGCTCTTAAACACCAATTTTTAGATCCCTACTCTCATCTGTTGGTATAGTTTGTAAATGAATAAAGAAATAAAAGATGTTTATCCCACATTGAAAATAGACATTCCCTCCTAATGTTTATAAGTGTGGGTTTGTATTGTGTAGTAAATTAAGTCATGGTGGAAGAACTCTCATAGTGGGCTTCCTAATATTATTATATGGATATTTATAATATCAAAATATGACATTTGACACTTAAGCACTTTGAACTTAATATGTTAGTGAGATTAATTCATCATTGAATTAGTTTTTGTAATTAATTATGATATTTGTGATTGTTAAGATAAAACTAAATAGCAACTATTTAGTTTAATTTAAAGTATAACTGTTTCATGAACAGTCATACTATTTCATGAACAATCATATCGTTTCATCGTGATATTTCAAGTATATTAAAAACTTGTTACTATATATAAAACAATATAATAAAAAAACGTAAATTTTAATTGTTTTCACATCTCTAAGTCAACTCTATATTTGTTTCGTCCTAAATATTTCTAACATCATCTTTCTCAGACAGTCCTAACAACAGCAGTGACAATCACCATCATGATATTATCACCATGATGATAAGAAGAGAGTGATGTTCAAGATGAGAGGGGAAGAGAAGAAATGGAAAATGTGAACACGGAACCCAGACACTATGGTTTAAGTAATGAGATGGTAATGAGATGGAGAACATGGTTTTAACTGAGGAGGTGAGAGTCATGGATAGAATTTGGAAAGTAAATTTTGAAGAAGAAAGGTGAAGAGATGCATCTTGCAAGAGGTCTTGGTATTGATCGTGGTTGTGGTGGCAGCAGTCGCTGTGAGTTTGATTCAGGAGGTGGAGATGATGGAAACATGCATGGCACAGAGGAATATTGTAAGAGGATGGTGCAGGAAAATCCTGGCAACCCTTTGTTTCTAAGGAACCATGCTCAACTGTTGTATCATGTAAGTCCTGTTTCAATTCTTCGAGTCTAATTCTGATTAGTGATTGACCAAAACAGCAAAGGGATTTTTAGTGATAAAGCTCCGACACCGTAATGACAAATATTCCGCAGACAAAGCGAGACCTTTAGGGAGGATAGAGGAAAATGTTATGAACAATGTCCACGTGGATAAGAAGATGGCTAAAGGGAAATGTATCAGAGATGTGGGTGATGTGGCTGCTAAAGACTAGGAGTTGTGGCTGCTAAAAATACTGGAAGTTGAAGCTAGGATGGCCAGTATTGCATTATGCTCCAGCTGGCAGATTTCATGCATATCTCATTTTATTTAATTGTTATTTCTATTTTTATGCTAATGGTTTCGATAGTGCAATAGTGGTGCAACTTTTTAGGAGTTGGTTATTGAACAAGTTGTTTACATTGTAAGCAGAGACATTGAGTAATGGAGAAGAAATTTGAATCTTATCTGCATTGAGATCGTTGGGTTCTCTCTTAAACGAGCCCTTCACATATTTTCAAAATAGGTCATAAGGGAAGAAAGTCGAGTAAACACCATTCTTTACAGGTGGATTTTACAGTCAATCGCCCTGTAACTCGATCGCAATCTTAGGACCATAACAAATTGGTATCAGAGCAGGAAGTTATGGGTGATTCTTCAAACAATCTACAGGTTCAATTTGAGACCTTCATGAAGATGTATCAGGAGAACCGCCAACACGATCGAACAGAAAGAGAGCATCTCTCTGCTCGCATTGAAGAACTTTCTTGGGATTTAGCGGCTACCAGGTTAAAGGCTCAACATGGAGATAATGGAAGTGTGAATCGAGGACATCCTCAGGCGGGTAATCGGTTGGAGGGGCGTGCACAACTACCCAGATACAACAGGCTGGAATTTCCTCTTTATGATGGAAAAATTGACCCGCTTGCATGGCTGAGTCGTTGTGATCATTTCTTCCGCCACCAGCATATTCCAGAGGAAGAAAAGGTAGAAATTGCTTCGTATCACTTAGATGAGGATGCACAAGTTTGGTTCCTCAAATTGGATAGGGATCGTCCTGGAATGTCTTGGGAAGAATTTAAACGACAATGCCATCTTCGTTTTGGTCCATCCATTCAAAGCAATAAACTGGGGGAACTTTCCAAGCTAAGACAAGGCGGCACCGTGGAGGAATTTCAACGTAAGTTTGAGCAATTGGCAGCCCGAGCAGGTCCTCTCACAACAGAACAAGAAGTGGAGATTTTCATCAGTGGGTTACAGGAATACATCGCAATTGAGGTAGAATTGCACAGACCCAAAGATTTAATTAGTGCCATGAGTCTCGCACATTTATATGAGAGACGAAGTGGAGCCAAGCGGTTCATACCGTCCGCCAATAAACCATCATCAAATACATCATCCGGTTCTTCCAACCAAAAAACTTTCAAACGACTTAGCCGGCATGAGATGGATGAAAGACGAGCCAAAGGTTTATGCTTCAACTGTGATGAGGTTTACAATCGGGGACATCAATGCAAGCGCTTGTTCTGGCTTGATGCGGTGGATGAATCCGTCCAGGAAGATAACGAGGACCATGAATTTGAAGAAGATCTTCCACCAGAAATATCTTTACATGCCATCATGGGCAAGAATTCTGGAGGCAAAACGATGAGAATTCAGGGCATCATTGGACATCATCACTTACTGATTTTAATTGATTCAGGAAGTACTCATAGCTTCCTGGGCTCTCGGTGGGTGACAAAACTAGGACTGACGGGTGAACCAATGAAGGGATTGCAGGTTGTGGTTGCCAATGGCAGCAAAATCAGAAGTCCAGGTCAGTGTCCGAATGTTCCTGTTACGATGGGAAATCAATTAATTCATATTGACTTCTATATTTTAAAGTTAAATGGGGTTGATGCTGTTTTGGGAGTGAATTGGCTACAGACATTGGGTCCCATCCTATGGGATTTCAAAGCCAAATCCATGGTTTTTAAACAAAATGGCAGAGTTATGGAACTACAAGGAACTGATAGCCCACATTCTACTCCAACTGTACAACTTCAAGCTGCAAACATGGAGTCACCTTTCGATACAGATCTTGACAATCTTTTGACTGAATTTGATGCTATATTTCAAGAACCACGGGGCCTTCCACCCGCAAGATCCTATGATCATCGCATCAATTTGGAGCCAGGAACACATCCTGTCATGGTGCATCCATACAGATTTCCTCATGCACAGAAAGATGAAATTGAGAGGCAGTGCAAAGATATGTTAGAACGGGGTATCATCAAGCCTAGTCAATCTCCTTATTCCTCACCAGTCCTTTTGGTCACTAAAGTCGATAACACATGGCGATTCTGCGTCGATTACAGAGCCCTGAATTCTAAGACCATCAAAGATAAATTCCCTATACCGGTGATTGATGAATTATTGGAGGAATTACACGGTGCAAAATATTTCAAAAAATTGGATTTGCGCTCAGGGTATCATCAAATCAAAATGTATCCGACAGACATAGAAAAGACAGCGTTTCGCACTCATCACGGCCACTTTAAGTTCTTGGTGATGCCTTTCGGCCTGACCAATGCCCCTAGCACATTCCAAGCTTTGATGAATGAGGTATTCCAGCTACACCTACGTAAGTTCATACTGGTGTTTTTTGATGATATTCTTGTCTATAGTCACTCCTGGACAGATCATTTAGCACACTTGTGGCTTGTCTTTGATATCCTGTCTATTCACCAATTATTTCTCAAGCGTTCCAAGTGCTGCATTGCTCAACGCCAAGTATCCTATCTCGGCCATATTATCTCAGGAGAAGGGGTTGTTGTAGACAATAGTAAAATTGCAGCGATGATTGACTGGCCAAAACCGACCACTGTAAAAGGCTTGCGAGGTTTTTTGGGCCTCACCGGCTATTATCGTAAATTTGTTCAAAATTATGGCAATATTGCAGGTCCCCATACAGCTATGTTACGCAGAGATTCATTCACCTGGACAGATGAGGCGACTCAAGCATTTGAACATTTAAAAATTGCTATGACCAGCACTCCTGTATTGGCACTTCCAGACTTCACCACCCTGTTCATTTTAGAATGTGATGCCTCTGATACAGGAATGGGGGCTGTGTTACAACAGAATGGGCAGCCAATTGCATACTTCAGTAGACCCCTGGCGAGTCATTATAAAAGTCTTCCTGCTTATGAAAAAGAGCTCATTGGTTTAGCTAAGGCGGTTCGTCATTGGAGAGCTTATTTGTGGGGACGTCACTTTCTCATCCGGACAGATCATTACAGTCTCAAATTTTTACTGGACCAACGCATCATCACTTCACCCCATCAACATTGGTTAAGTAAACTCATGGGTTTTGATTTTGCCGTAGAATATCGTGCAGGTAAACATAATACAGTGGCTGATGCTTTATCTCGTTGCTTGGAAGACCAACCAAGTCTTACTTCAATTTCCATGCCGCTCCTGTCTCTTTTCAATTTGATTCGCTTGGAGATTCAGAAATCCGATCAGTTGCAATTGTTGCTAAGTAATATCCAAAAAGGAGAGGCGGTGGGACCGTGGGAATACAAGGATGGTCTGATTTTCTTCAAACGGCGGGTTTATTTGCTGCACACTTCTCCTCTGGTTCAGCCTATTATTTCAGCTCTCCACAATAGTGGTCATGAAGGCTATCAGAAGACACTGCATCGTGTTACACAAGATTTCTATTGGCAAGGGATGAAGACTTCCATTCAGACTTTTGTGCGTCATTGTGTGGTATGCCAGAAACACAAAACCGAACATTTGCATCCTGCAGGACTCCTCCAGCCTTTACCTATTCCACTTCAAATCTGGTCCGACATCTCTATGGATTTCATTGAAGGCCTACCGCCCTCCCAAGGGAAGTCGGTTTTATTGGTGGTGGTCGACCGTTTTTCAAAGTATACACATCTCCTTCCCCTTGCTCATCCATATACAGCAGTGAGTGTTGCTCGCTTATTCTTTGACAATATTTTCAAACTTCATGGTTTGCCTGAAACTATTGTGAGTGATGGTGACGTCACATTCACCAGTTTGTTTTGGACTGAATTGTTTCGCTTGAGTGGCACCAAATTGGCTTTTAGTCCAGCTTATCATCCCCAGAGTGATGGACAGACCGAGGTTGTCAACCGCACTATCGAGATGTATCTGTGTTGCTTTACCAGTGACCGTCCTCGCCGCTGGTTTCAATGGCTGCCTTGGGTAGAGTACTGTTACAACACTAGCTACCACTCTTCTCTTAAAGCCACTCCTTTTGGGGTCGTTTATGGTCGGTCTCCTCCCACTATGCTGTCTTATTGTCCTAGTGTTGCTAAACTCGAAGCCGTTGATCAGGAATTATTCAATCGAGACTTGGTTCTTCAGAACCTTCGCAACCGATTAATTCAAGCTCAGAATTCCATGAAGGCTCGATATGATGCTAAGCATTGTCCTATTCATGTTTTACTCAAACTGCACCCTCACCGCCAGCTTAGCCTTTCTTCCTCCAAATACACTAAACTCTCTCCCTGTTTCTATGGCCCTTTTCCTATTATAGCCAAAATAGGCATTGTGGCTTACAAATTAGAACTTCCTTCTTCCACCAAACTCCACCCTGTTTTTCATGTGTCCTGCCTCAAACCTTTCCATGGCACATCTGTTTCCATTGAACCTTCCTTACCTGTTCTCACACAGGGAGAGCTTCAACCTCTGCCCAAAGCTATTCTGGATTCTCGTTTTATTCACAATACACACCAAGTTTTGGTCCATTGGGACGGTTTGTCTCCTGCAGATTCTTTTTGGGAAGATGTGTCATCTTTCAGTAGCCGTTTTCCTTCTTTTGCACTTGCAGCCAAGTGTCATATTAATGGAGGCAGTAACGTTATGAACAACGTCCACGTGGATAAGAAGTTGGCTAAAGGGAAATGTATCAGAGATGTGGGTGATGTGGCTGCTAAAGACTAGGAGTTGTGGCTGCTAAAATTACTGGAAGTTGAAGCTAGGATGGCTAGTATTGCATTATGCTCCAGTTGGCAGATTTCATGCATATCTCATTTTATTTAATTGTTATTTCTATCTCATTTTATTTAATTGTTATTTCTATTTTTATGCTAATGGTTTCGATAGTGCAATAGTGGTGCAACTTTTTAGGAGTTGGTTATTGAACAAGTTGTTTAAATTGTAAGCAGAGACATTGAGTGATGGAAAAGAAATTTGAATCTTATCTGCATTGAGATCGTTGGGTTCTCTCTTAAACAAGCCCTTCACATATTTTCAAAATAGATCATAAGGGAAGAAAGTCGAGTAAACACCATTCTTTACAGGTGGATTTTACAGTCAATCGCCCTGTAACTTGATCGCAATCTTGGGACCATAACAAAAGCGTTCATTTTTCATTAAGAGAAGATTACTCTTCTAACCCATAAAATTAGCACATCAAATCCATACACCACCATGTCGGGCTTGAATCAAAATTTACACACTCGAACTGTATGGTAAAAACCATTCGAGGCGTATGTGTAGCATCAGAAAAATCACGCGTAGAAACTCCTTTTCCGTGGAGATGACACACTTTAAAAGTAGGGCACAATCGAGGGAAATATTCGATCAGGGATCAGCAACTCAAAAATCCTGTATAACCACCACCTTCGGATCAAATACAGACAGAGCGATTCTTCCTTTCCACACTATCATTCCCTGATACCTTTTGCCCTATTGTAAAGCACGCTGATAGAAACCACTGCCTCTTGCTCTGCTGTAGTCACCACCAACATCTTGATTGCCTCCCCTGCACAAACTGCGGGCACCAAAACGCCCCCTTGGAGCATCTGTTTGGTAACCTCTCCCTCTTCCCCTTCCTCCTGCACACAGCACAACAATATACAAATCTGTTTTGCAATGCTACTTCAGTAATACAAGGGTTTAAAGCATTGGCTGCTCTATGCGCGCGACACAAAACACAAGGATGTGGCATTTGATGACAGTAATATTACTTACCAAAAGCAACATGGAAAATCTAAGTCCTATCACAGGCACATGAGCAAACATAGCAGCCACCACCTCGGCCATTAAGGTTATCGTGCATCTATAATGGATTACATCACAATCACCACAAACAAACACCTTTTTGTGGCATCAATTCTATCAAAACTGCCACTGCTTAAAATGAAAAGATTATCAACCAGATATGATGGCGCTACCATCACTCACTCCACCCATCCTCTTTGACTCCTACCCATAACCATCCTAGAGTTACTGTTCTGAGCAATATAATGCTTTTGTTCAATTTTTAGCTTCAGAATCATTTGATGACAAAAAGTTTGTATGCACTGTACATGCATGTGGATGGCTGTGCCTGTTCCTCAATTAAGTGAGTGCATATACTATCTTTGAAAACCTAGGACTGCAACTTATTGACCTGACTGTACATGATACCTCTATTTGGTTCGTAATATGGCTGTGCGCTTCTCCCCACAGATTATGCTGGCACAACACGCGTGACAGTTCCTGGAGTTTAAAACTTGTAAGACTGTCCTGGACGCATGCACATGTGAACATGAACTATTGGCATGCCATCCATGTCTACAGTTAACTTAATTGATCTCATAGGTATTATTTGATTTTAACATCATAATAGAAAAGGACTTTTCCACCTAACAATTACAGCTAAATAAATAAATGAGGAGAAATGTATGCACATACTTCCACCTCGAGAAGCAATGCTGCTGCTTGATCTTCGCTCCTCAATGTAGACTGCCCTTCCAGCCAGCTGTATTGGAGATGCCTACATTCAAAAACCATGAAAAATATAAATAAAAAAGTTGATCTGGAGAAATACTGCAAGCAAAAAACAGCACTAGAAAATGCCGAAACCTCTAGGCATAAACATGCCCACTGTTTGCATCACGAAGAATGCAATAAATACTATTGAATAAAGATGTTCATGTTTTCCAAAATATAGACATGGATTTAAATTTCTATCTTCAATTTTAGAAGGTTCCCCATATCTGACAGTTCATGTTTTGCACATATTAATAGCAAAACATAGAAACCATAGCTTTAATTGATAGCCTCTAACCAAATCTTTGCACAACAAAAGAAAATCAAATGAGATTTAAACAAAGCCAAAACTAAAGAAGTTAAATCTAGTGAATAAGAAAGTTCATGCATATAGATGCTAAAGGATATGAACAAGCAAACAGAAGCATGTATCAACAACGGGCATTGATTAGTTGGCAAGTTAATAAGATAAAAGAAAACAATTTTTTCATGATATCAAATTCAAACCTTGATTGCATTTTGAACACTCAGAAGATCTTCAAACTCAACAAAAGCATAGCAAACACCAACAACATCCTGCATGAATCAATTGCTATTTCAGCCAAAGTCAAGGTTACATGCCAATATGAAGAGGGAAGAGAAGACAAAAAAAGTTCACCTTGCGGTTCCTAACAAATACACCATCAGGTTTGATTCTCCCAAAGTGTTTAAACTCCTCCTCAATTTCTTCAGCAGTAATATCAGAGGGCAAGTTTCTCACATAGACAGATTTTAGTTCACCTGTATGAGAGGATGATCAAGAATCAACTTGATGTTTTCCAGTTACGTAATTTTCAAACAGCAATATGTTCTCCCAAGTTTCAAACATTTAGAATGCAACTTGCATATATGAATATCATTCAGGAAGAGAGAGAGAGAGAGAGAGAGAGAGAGAAGCCATAAAAAAACATTATGCACAGAGGTCAAGTCACCCAACTAGTGCTGCTGCTGCCAATAAAATCGTTTATGTTTAAAGTTTAGCCATTGCACAAATATTTTCCTGACGGCAAGGATCATGTGGGCAATTAAAAAAGAGTAAGACATCAACTCCTCCCAAAGCATAAATTCAAGAGTTTCATTCAAAAGTAAGGTAGAATGAATAAATTAAGCAAGATCACTCAAAAGTCCAGCCAAGGGAGAAAAATATCACTAGAGTGTTGGAAGTCATGTATTAAGATAAAGTTTTAAGGTAGAATCAAGAGTTTGACCTTCATCTAGTCCCAAGCTATCCTCTGTAACCTCTATTCCAGATTCTGGTGCAGATGACAACACAGATTCTGGCTGCTGAGCAGTGGGTGTCGGCATGTGATTCCAATCAGAAGTAGTAGGGACGCTCTTGTTAACAGGTGGCCGAGTGGCAACTGATGATGAAAACTGCCCCTTAGAAACCTGTAACTATCACACATCCACCATCAGAAAAAAATACAGATTAAAAATTACTCCACTTTTCACGTTCCAACTAAAATAAGTTGACAGTAACGATACTGCAGGGGAAAGCATGAAAATAAAAATAACTCTATTCCCGTAATATTTTATGCAAATACCAACCCGTGCTCGCTTGTACATACTTTGTCTTTTTCTGATTTAAATTTTACTACATATGTGCAAAGTTTATCATCTTGATCTTTCACATCTTTTACGGAGTTGATGTATCATGTAACCCTGGCTTTCTATATTAAGAAAGCATAAAAAAAGTTAAAGCATTAATCAGATTTTATAGTACTCAAATGTTGAAATAACCACTTCTAAATCATTTTAGATATGCTTCGTGTAGCTGAAAACCACAAAGATGCAGAGGTACATGCAAAACCAAACAAGAAACACACACAAGCAAAGAATAGATGCCTACTATTGAAGCATAAGTTTTCTTTGGAGGCTCTTCCAATGGTTCGTCTGGAGCAGCAGTTGGGAAATCTTGCACAGCATTTACAGCAGCTTGAAATGAAGCAGCTGTTTCATCTACAGGTGTTTCTTCTACAACAATTTCAGTCTCCAAGTCTTCTTGGTGCTGTTGCTCAGGGAGACTGTACTTGTCAATTGGATCATCATCTATACGAACCGAGTTCACGCATTCTCTAGTTTCTTCCTCCAAATCGTAGTCAGAAACTGCCAAAACTCACAGATTAGACCAAATGACATGCAGCGGTACTTTGTCCTATCAAATGACCCTCAGCAGCTAAGAACTGTCCCAGAGATTTAAAAGTTCAATTGCATTTTAAACCACACAATTGTACACGAGTATAGTCCTCATTTTTTCAGTTCAATTGCTAGATCCAAACTTGAGCACTCATCGCATCCCCATCCTTTGCACAGCTTCAGCCAAAGCCCAAGGACAAGCAGGCAGGGATCAGCTTTCATATTGAAGTTTCATAACCAAACAAATAAAAAAAGGGGTAACTAGACCACAACGATGTATCACCACACAGCCCCAGGCAAAACTACTCAATTCACAATTGAATCAATGCTTCACTGCACACGTCATCATCCTATTACCTGGAGCCTCTGGTAGAGGGTTGGAAGAATCTAATTGGGCATCGAAAGTCTCGTCGGATGATATAGGCGCTGGATGTTGCATGTGGATGTTTTCAGGTGGCAGGTCTTGTTGGTAAGCAGCCCCATCATCAACAAACAGAAAGATATCATTGAGGACATAGTAACCCTTCTCCTGTGGAGCCAGGAAAAAGGTCTGCACAAATATCCTTCTGTTAACAAAATCCTTGGTCTTGACAGACCCAGACACCATCACCAGAACACCTCCATTCCATGAATCGACAGAATTGATGGTCTTGATTTCAATTGCAGTGAGGTTTAGAGACATGACAAGTGCATGGATTTGCTGGAGAGAAACGAAGGAGAAGCAAAAAGAAGGTGAGTAAATTCCACAAGGGAAAATGACGAAATAACTGACTGTTAAGAATTTTCCTAACAGAATAAATAATTCTTCTTGGATTCCTATTTCAACCCCGATTGTATTGGGCAGAAACCTTCGCCGGCGGAGTTAGGCATACATGCAAGAATCAAAACAATCCGCATGGAAGGAGGAGGAGGAGTACCAGCATTGTGTTGGCAGATTCAGTAGAACCGGCATCGATACGAGTCATGTTACTGCTACCCGCATAGAATTGATGTACGAGATCTGGATGTTGTTGGAGAACCTGATAGTACTGCCCTACAAAGTAGGAACCAACCTAGCAAACAAAAATCAACACTCACCAACCAACCAGAGATAAAGGTTCAAACAACAAATATGGAATCGTACCTGAACTGCGTTTACAGATGGATATGCACTCGCCGCCATTTTTAATAACCAGTCAATTACCCTTGTTAAACAACAACAGCAGCAGCAGCAGCAGCAACACGAGGAACTAGAGAGAGTGGAGAGAGAGACACTGAGATTTAGTTAGGGTTTGTGATTATGATATTTCTTGTTTACAACAAACAGCGAGTGGTCACAGACTTACTTTCGTAAGATAGAAAGAGAGAGGGAGAGAGAGGGAGAGGATTAGGGTTTTGTGATAGAGAGAGCGAGGATGATGATATATATACTAAATCATGGCTGTACGCTCTTAACCGTCACGACCGCGGAGTGGCTTGGTTGGTTTTGCTCCATACGATTTTCCACAAGTGAATCTGTGACTGTCAGGTAAGAAGTTATTCACAGCATTTTCTTGCAACAGAGGGACTAGAGGTGGCGGCCGGACTCCAAAAGTGGGAGCGGAGCAGACAATCCTTGCCTCCACAGGACTAGGGGGCGCAAGAAGCTATGCAGAGCAGAAAACGACCACCTTCTTTTTTCTTCTTTTTTTTGAAGCGTGCGTATCCAGGCACCCACACCTACAGCGAGGGGAAAAAACAAAAAACTCCTCCTCCTCCTGCTCCAGCGCGAAGCAGTAGAGGCGAAAGCCCCGGGGTTTAAAACCAACCTCTATTAAATTATTGCTCTCAAAGAGGGTTCTTAAATTAGTATTTCTTTAATGAAGAGGACCGGGCGGAAAGAGAAGAGCAGCTGCGAGAGCTCTCTCTTTACCATAGAGATGTTTAAATCAATATTTTATGCGCAACACAGCCAAGTTCCGACAAGTGTACACTGCCTTTAACAATCAGGTTCCTTGAGGACGAATTAAAATAATATTTTTTTTTTTAATAAATTCTCTTCATTTTCGTTAAGATTCATAATTAAGATGACCTCAATTCTCATAATCCACATAACAAGTAGTCTGACAAATTCACTCAGTTAGCTTTTATAATTTGTATTAATTTGCCTAGACATTTCTTCTTACGTATTATATAGAAAAGAGAGAGAGAGAGAGAGAGAGAGAGAGAGATTTAACACGACCCGCACACTGATCTAAACTAAGAGTACTCCCTGAGACACTCACAGCAAGCACAACCACCATCAACAGGAGTTTAGTTGCGTGAACCACCACCAAAATCGAGAGGATTTGAGTAAACTAACTAAAGGAATTAACCGTTTTCCGAGGATATTTACGTTCTTGTACGTGTGCAAGACAAATGTTATGAACACGGGGGGAGGGATAAGGGCAAAAGATTTTAATCGTTCACCTAAGTACAACCGCTACCAACAGAGATTACTTTCTCATCTTCCTCTCCCTTGTGTGCATTTTTGCCTACACCACACCATGCTGCCCCTTGTTCCAAAAAAAACCCGATGTTACGAGTAGATTCAGCAAAGAGATGGGCACAAAGGAAGAGAAGGATACACGCAGGATAATTCCTGCCAGATCAGTAGTAACTCCCATAGTAAGGTTGTGGAATAGAGGCTGGCTGCTGCACTGGAGTCAGTGCTGCTGCTGGTGGCTGCGCGTAACTCTGTTGCGGGAAAGCCTGCTCGAATCATAAAAACACCATCAGTTATAGAAACAGGAAGTAAGATGTCAAGAAGAAGGAAAAGCGGTTTTTTCATTCCAGTAGTGTATAGACAAGTGAGCCCCCCCTCTTTTCTTTTCTTTTTTTTTTTTTACCTGGGCAGGATAGGTAGGAGGATAAGCACCATAAGCAGCACCCTGTGCACCTGATGTAGGAACTTGAGGACTAGTATAGCTGCCTCCATAACCACCATATGCAGCCTAATTACATAAAAGAATAAAATTTGGAATATCACTTCCATGAGGTAAACGATAATACTGCTTGCAAGACACTTGACGATGCCTGAAGACAAGCATGCGGCATCATTCATTATCAAATTACTAGTGTCCTTGAGTAAAACGGTAACCTACTTGTTGGTTATAGCCTGGAGTCCACTGTTGTGCCTGTACTTGTGTGGCTGGTGGCCAGGCTTGAGGCTGTAAACCATAACCAGCTGTCCATTGATTTTGTGCACTTGCGTATGCCCCCATCAGAGACTGTGCGGGCGAGGTGGCATCAGAGTAGGGTTTGGCTATTTTTTCCCTATCCGAAGAAAGGTAATCCTCTGCATGGCGCTTTTTCAATTCTGACTTGCTACTGTGGGGTAAGCAGAACTTGGCATGCCGATCAGCAGCCTTCTTTATAGATTGAGCATCTCCAAAGATACCTAAAAACTGATGGGGGAAACACCAACGAAAACACAAGGAAATGTGATGAGAAAACTAGGCCCAGCCCATTCCAACACCAGAATCCTCAGCCAAGAAACTCAACAATCTTAAGGATAACCATTGCCAGCAAAATGTACAAAATCGATATCATATTAACATATATTCATTGTGCAGTGACTGAACTAGAGTATGCCCTGTAATACACTAATAAATTTCGAACAGTATTCCAGATTGTATAGCAGAAGGAAGTCTGTAATTTGATAAAATGTAAACCAAACTAGATTCCAGAGTCTACTTATGCCTCCTCGACGCACACCACAATGCAATTCTTAACATCCTCTTCAATGGAATAGTAAATCTTTTGAACTTCTAACATAGTACGACCCATATCAATGGAGAGAGAAAGAATTCTACACGGAAGCGTAAAGTCATATAACTGTTAACAGTAAGGTTAACTGTAAGCCAAAATTTGATTAAATTCTTATATCAGAAGGTAGATTTGAAAATGGATAAAAGAAAAACATTGACTACCTCCAAGAAAATGCAAGACAGCTCTTCCCTCTCAGAAGCACTAGCAGCATTGACACTGTCCGAGCTGGTCAAAATGAAGTTATCAACCAACGAATCAATATAATCGATTCGTTTCGGCTGTGGCAGAAATGTCTCGAGATGTATCACGGCCTGCATACAGATGTAACAACAAACAGAATATTAGTAACAGGAGAGCATTGTAGGAGTTATAGCTTAACAAAGATAGTGTTTTCATGCTCAACTACAGAGAGAGAGAGAGAGAGGGAGAGAAGAAACCTCGAGAAGTGGCTTTGAAAATTGGGCATTCTCAAGTGCTTCGACTAGAACCTCTCTGGCTTTCTCTACATTTTTTGATGCCTGCATTAAAAAGGATGAACCAAAAAACATTGCAGAGAGGATGAAAATATCAAGAACACTGATCCAATACATCAGGCATTTAGAATAAATGGTAACAAGAAGAGAAAAACTGGTATACCAGGAAATCATATCTGAAGTTATACACAGCCATTAGAATTCAAAGATTATAAAGAAAAAAAGAAAAAGCCTCACAAATATGCACAGCACACATAGACCTACCAAATATATGAACCGGGCATATTGTGCATACAATGCTGGTAGCACTTGTGAATGCTCTTTTCCCTTTTCAATGGCTATGGCCTGTTCATATAAGGAGAAGGCATCTTCAAGATTCCCCTGGGTAACAGAAGAAATAAGTCAAACCATGTGGCATCTCAATCACAATTGAGAAGTCCTAAAAACTTGCCACAGCTATCTTACCAACCGATGCTCCATGTTTGCATGCTTAGTGATTGCTTCAAGAAGACCAGGGGCAATTTCAGCATGCACAACTCGGTATGCAGCTCGAGCACCAGGTATATCCCCATTTTGCTCTTTGAAGCGCGCCGCAAAAAGGTGAATCTCTGGTTGTCTCTGTTAAATATTCAGTTCATAAAGTCCAGGCATGATGATGAAAGTAGGTAAAGTAAGAGACAAGGCAAACAGCGCTGCTAACATGAAGCCATGCAGCTTCATTTTAATTAATGCATTAGACAACTAGCACGTTGCAACATTTTGGTTTGTATAAAAAACATAAAAGCAGAATTAAATCCACGGCAATTACCAAAAGTTTACCATGACATGCAATAACTAAAAACAAAAGATAATACAAAGCAAAAGATAATACAAAGCAATAGAACAAGCCTCAGAAACTTCACACCTTGACAAATACTTGAGTTGCACGAGCGAGAGCATTATTTGCAAGATCCATATTCCCATAGGCTTCCATGCACAAGACATAGCGTATCCAATACTCGGTATAATTGGCACATGCTATTATGCATCTTTCATATAGCTTGACCACCTGACTCAAGAAAACATGCCATCACAGTCTAGAAGGTACAATTGAATCCATCACCATATTAACAAAAGGAAAGACACAAAGCACAAAGGAGATATGCATAAGAAATACTCCATTGGGGAACAGAAAGGCCCCTCAAATACGAAAGGAGGGACCCTCCTTGCCAGACAGAAGATGTATAGGAAGGCAAGAAGATACCTGCATGCATAACATATGAATTTTAAGAAGAATAAAACATTAACACATACAGGAACCTAGTCTACTGACAAACGAGGGTTTGAAATACTTAGCCTCATAGAAACCAAATCGAGGCCCATGCTTTAGTCTCAGTTCAATTTCCCGTTAAAAATGTTGCTTCATCCAATGGTTTAGCCAATAAAGCATATGATGCAGCAGATATTACTTAACTGTAAGCCAACGTATAACAAGGTACAGCTAAAAACTAAAAACCAAAAAAATCAATGAAGAACTTAAACAAACCCAAATACCTTATTGAAGTCATCCTCTCTTTCTATCATATCCAAATAGTTATGCCAATTTTCAAGCTCTGTGACATTAAGGGGCCGCACATGAAAGTAGGGCCTCCTAATAGCATTTTCAAAGTCAGAGATCTTAGAATCGAACTCTTTAGCTTTCTTATATATCTCTTCTCTAACGGTGATATACTTCTCCAACTCCTCTGCTTCTCCTAAGCCAGCACTTACAGGTTTAGAAGGCAGTTCAGCTGCATCAGGGTGGACCTCTCCCTCGTCTGCTTGGCCACCATCCTCCAGAAGTGTACGTGCTGCAGCAGCAGCAGCAGCTGCTTCCTCAGCAGTCCTTAATTCTGCTAAAGGTCGACTTGCAGCAAAAGCCTTAAATCTGAAGGCCAACAAAAAGAACATAAGTAAAACTACACTTCTCATTCGCTTTTTTCTTAATGCTTGTGTCATGTATCTGCACTCAACAATCATATTTAAGCAAAACACTTCTCATGGCCCTTTTTTTCTTTGATAAGAAATAACCTTGTCAAAGAACAGAAAGGTGAAATCCATGTAAAAAAAACAGAGTAAATAATTTGTGGTGTGGAATCTAGATCCATGCTAGAAGATCACCAACGAATATAAAACAAGGTATTTGAACTTAACAGCATCTAGAAACACATAGTAACCATTGTGAAGGACAAGAACTTTGTAGAGCAACTGAGATACGAACAAAAAGCACATCTAAGTCAAAGCTAATCAATCAGCAGACTTTTTGGGAAGACACAGTAAAAAGATCCAGTAAAGTCAAATTTAGCAAAGATCCGATGTTTATTTCAGATGGCATTGTAGCCTGCCATGCCAGATACCTTTCAGATGGACAACCCCTGTAAAAGTACAAAGAATGAAGTAATACATATGCCAAAAACGCAACATGCTACACATGAAAACCTGGACTTTACTAGAAGCATACATGCAAACATTTTTCTAGAACCCCAACAACCTGTTAGTGAAGTAAATACTAACTTGGACACAGATCAAGAAGGCATGTTACTCATACTCAAATATAGGAGTAAGATAACTTCCACATCAGAAATGGATATATACATTTTTTCCAAGTTTCCCATATTTGAAGGATCAACCCAAGCACCCAAGCCCATATGAGGCATCCATAAATGTCTCATATGAGTACATCAGGGTAAGTACAAGTCATGGCAATGCCCTAGAGTTGACAACCACCTGTTTCCCAGTAAAATACAGTGATAGTTTAAAGAAAAAACCAACACGAATCTACTTTCTAGTGAAAGACCTTTATGTTTGAAATGGGAAAGGTGTTCATACACACAAGAAACCGCTTGCAATCCCGAAGTAGGGACATCACTCGATTCAAAATGAAGTTCACGAGGGGGGAACAAGAACCATTAAGTCAACAAAACAGTCAAGTGTTACAAAACTTAGTCTGCAGCCAAAACCAACTAATTGTCACATTCAAAACATGGGACGACATCGAATCTAATGCACACAAGCTTTGATAGTGTGCAGATAAAAAAAATAAAAGTACGAAGCTTAACTAACTGATCCTAATCTGAAGACTATTATTATCACAAAATATAGAGTAAAAATGGCACCTGCACCAAAATTTATGCATGAGAAAACAAAGAGTTGTCTGCTCAAACAAATACAAAATAACTAAACCAGCTACAGACACATTTCAACATGTAAAAAATGATATTATGGAATAAAAAGATTTCATAATTATATAACACAAATCATCAACTCAATAAATGAAGTTAGCCAATAATATGCGAATGCTAGAACAGAATATTACCTATTGAAATAATCATCCAGCTTTCTGTTAGGAACCTCTAATATCCGTGTATAAATCATGGCAACACGGCCCCACTCTGCATGCACCTCTTCATATTCGATGTACTTGTCCCAAAGGGGGTAAGACAGATAATCTGTTCCAACATAAGCTAATCCTCGCTCAAAAAGCCTGATTCAAAGAAAAAGAGAAACATATGGTTAAGATATAAATATGGGCACAGCACAATCAATGCAGACACTTCCATAAATTGTAGACCCGAGAATATTGCTGAAGGACAAGGAACAATTCACTCTTAACAGCACGACACTTCCAAATGCTGCATTTACCTTCCTGATAAAACCATTCTATGTCTGAAATCCAGCACAGAATGAGGCCATCTTAGCCTTTATTTGATGAGATCTTCCCAGCAGCATTTTGCATATTGAAGCACCTCAGAGTCTCAGTTTAAGACAGCCATAATTCATAATTAACTACATTACTATGATGGCGCCCTTGAAAGGAGGAAGGAGAGATGGGGTGTAATGAGGCCGGAAAAAATAGAGTTGGCATACTTAAAAAGAATCAAACAGCTACTCATCCAGCAGCCTAAAGTTAAAAGGTTTGCACAAGAAAAATGTATTTCTAAAGCATTCCCATCAAACCTTTCGCCATTATGTGAGAAATCACTGTTGCAGGCGCACTGAAATAATGTTAGAGAGAGACAAAAATCACCAAGTCCTTGTGACACAGGAAACCAAATGATCGTGATTCCAACATGGGCTGATAACAGAACAGATGTGTGTACAGCTATTACCTTCTAATGGTCTCTGGATCTCCATACATGGATATGGCAGACATGCAATAGTGCAACCAAATGTCCACCGAGTACGTGACCCCGAGAACAGCCCGTTCATAGACCTCCACAAATTTGTCCATAAAACCAAGGCGTGCTTCATGATCTGCATACTTCTTCCAATATCCATAACACAATGGAAATTCACCCAAAAAAGCATCATACACTTTTCGAATTTTCAATATCTTGTCCTGCATAATGTATAGGTGAACATGTTAGCTCCACTAGAACAAGCACTCAGATTGCAGCTACATACATATAAAACAAAGTAAGTTCAGAAAGAATAAGAATTAGCTTCAATTGATAATTGGTATAGCATAGTAATTCGTTTTCCTCTATTATTTAATTGTCAAATCCTAATTTCCTACAGATTCATTGACAGTTTAATCATTTGAGTACATCTGGGACCAGCTTAAAAGATGTCTTGAAGGTAATCTGCTTTTCATCCAACTTATGGAAGATCAAACAAAAACAAATTTGCTCCATTTTCTGAAATTCAGGAAGTTCAAAATATCTTTAATTTGCACGAGAAAAAATATGTTTGCCAGTAAAAATATGAGAACAGAAACCAGCAGTTCATCATGTGTCTGATATTTCATACCCCAGCCACCTTCTCCGTCTCATCTATCAAGGCAGTCCATGCATCAAAATCCAAAGAATTAGCCTTCACAATGCTCCACAGCCGGTCTTCTTCAGCTGACATTTCTGGCACTAAAGAAAGGGAGAAAGCATTAGGTAACGCCTAATAACTGCTGAATAGAATCATCTGCATACAGTTTTGGAGGAAAAAAGAAGAAAAAATAGAGAATGTCAATAACATGGAAACATTCATTTCACAAGCAAACAGACTCTCCAGTCGACCCTAAAAGGGAAAGCAAGGAAGTCAACAATATGAGTTCAAGAAAATTATTCATCAAAGTTATTATTGGAACAAGGATCGAAGGACTCCTACACAATTGGCATAAGCTTTTCAAGGATTGTATCTTATATCAACTTTTCAACCGGATTTGAGTGAACAGCCTGCTGTGCTCATCAATCATTTCACTGTTCCCATTTAGATTCAGATTGAAGAATATGTGAAGCATTTGCTACAAAGCTCCACTACGTTTCATGCATAAGAACAAAACCATCATGTTAACCACCTATATGCCTTGAAAAGAAAAGGAAAAAAAGTTGAAATGCCTAAGAGTCACTTGAAAAAGAAAAGATAATACTTTAGTGTGTCACTGGGATTCAAAAGATACATGGACCAATAAAGTGTCACATGAAATTGTAAAAACCTTGCTCTTACTTTGCATCAGACAGCAGTAGCATGCATCCTATTATCAGCTGTGCACAAGGAAATTTACTAGTCCTTTGTGAGATCATTCAAGAAATGGAAAACAAAGGAAGCTCTACCTAGTTAAAAGTTTTCAGAGTCAGGTAAATTCCATTAATACATTTGGAGAAATGATAAACCCCTCCCATTCTTGTATAGCAAGGTCAACATCACAAGCTCTTATGCGGCATGCTTACCATATTGTACAACCTATATTCTTTAAAAGGCTATATTATAATCTCAACTAACACGTATACATATAACAAGCATGGCAGAGAAGACATACCAGAACCATCCACGAACTGTTGCACAGCATCAGCTCCACCCACAACCTCTCCGGCATTTCCATTCTCAACTGATACCACAACTCCAGCTTCAGTACCGATGTTTCCATTTACAGCTGAATCATACCCAGAAGCTTGAGGTGGCGCAATAGATGCATTTTCTGCCACAGCTGCATTGTTAGTAGTACTGTCCATTCCAACAACTGCCTCTGTCCCATGCGTTGCCTCTACATGACCATCTAGCACAACAGAAGTAGAATCTGTACCACATGCATTTCCAGTATAAGCTGCCTGCGCTGCAACAAAAGAAGCAGTGAAATTCCCAGTACCCTCTGCAGTGTAAACGCCGGGACCAGGAACAACATTTGAAATGGCATCAGCATAGCCAGTAGAAGTATAGCCAGCCGCTGTATAATCCATAACTGCAGATGGTTCAGTTACTACTGTCTCACTATCTCCCATACTCTACAACTTGTACTGCTACAGTATAAGCTGCGATAATACAAGCATAAGACATTATTAATTATCATGTTCTAAGAAAATCCAGGAAACCACGCAATTCGTTTCAGCCTTGAATTCATTTTGTTGAACACGATTGACACGGATTTAATTAAAGCATTCAAGCCTCCAATCATAATTAATATAATAAAACAACAATTATGCTATTGCTAATCCAACATATTCACAAAATTTAGAAACTAATTCGGAAAAAATGAGAGCAAATATTACACGCAATTCTATACCCATTCGATTCACTTACAAACATAGAATCAGATCGCAAATGGCTTGACAGATAATGAAGCAATAAGAACAACGAATAAACCCTAATTTCGAGGTCTTGAACGCAAAACCCTAAGTGAAGGCCGTAACTAAGAGGAAGAGACGAGAGAGAAAATGGAGTTACCTCGTAGTGCAGAAACGACGCCGCGTTTGGCTCGATAGAAAGTTCTAGATTAGAGTTTGGCCTCTCTAATATTGATTGAGAGAGCTTTGGGTTTTGGGTTGCTTTTTTGAGTTTCGGATTTTGGTGGGTAACTAAACTCCAGAAACACCGAGAGGCGCGAGAGCAAAGTGAGTTGCCGACGCGGAGATCGGTTTTTATATAGTGCATGGGAGTAAATTATAAATTAGCTCCTTTAATTTTGAAAAATGAATTAAATAGTCTCTTTAATATAAAAAAATATTTAATTAATCCCTTAACTGATGATGAACATGCTTAATTTAATACTAATTTATCTCAAAAAAATGTCTTACTTTCTCATTAATATTTACATTACCCAATTCTTTTTTATATTTCTTAGAAATAAATTGGGAAGGAACAAAAAATGAAAAAAAGAACTAGTTAATTAGTTTTTAAAACTAGAGGCATCATTTAATTATTTTTCAAAATTAGAGGTGTTAATTTATAATCGGTTCTATAGGTGACACGTGTTGTTGTTAACAAAAAAAAATGATGTTTTTACTATGCACCATCTCATAAAATACTATTTATTATAATAATATTTTTTTTCCTTTGAATTTTTTGTTTTTTTAAATTCATATTTTTTTTCTAGATTTTATTCTTTAATATTTCATTTATTAAGACTTGGATTTCATGATTTGTTAAAGTTTACTTTCTTTGTAACTATCTTAGTCTTATGACTTATGTCGCAGGTTTGGTGGATTAGTCTAATTGACTTGAATTATTTTTTTTTAATTTTACCATTCGACATTGGATTGATTGGGAATTAGGCCTTATATTTTTTTTCGGTTTACTTTCTAAGAGGTTATTTCGATTTCAGAAACCAAGTAACGGCTTTTGCAAGTTAACTTGGATAGACTCGGGTCATTTTATCGTGTCCTTTTTTAGATTGATTTTTTTTCAATTTTATCCTTTAATAATGAGTTTATTACAAATTAGAATTCATAATTTGTTTTCTATAGGGTTATCTCAGTTTCATGACCCGGGTTTAGCGGGTTGACATGAGTCATTTTTTTAGTTTACTTTCTATGATGTTATCTTAGTCTCATAACCTGAATTATGAGTTTGACGGGTTAATCTAAGTTGACTCAGATTGTTTTTTATGTCTTTTTTTAATTAAATTTCTTTTGCAATTCATCCTTCAATATTAGGTTGATTGGGAACTGATTGGGAACTCAATCTTTCCATTTTGTCATGTCTCAAATATCTACTTAGAAAATGCCTTTTATGGTGGCAAAAGCAAATTTTACAAGGATTATGAGAGTAAAGACACTCCCTCCTATTTTCAGTTACATTATTTTCTCTTTTTTTTTTCTTAAAAAAAGTTATCTATATATATTGAAAGGTGAAGGTGAAGGAGATGAGGGCTAATAAAAGGGCCACCTACTCTCAACAAGGTATGGATTTTAATTACTTTTATGTGGCCACAACGACCTCTATGAGCATTTTTACTGGCTAAGCTAATTATTGAAGATTTTAGAATTAGATGATTTTTTTTGTTGTTGTATATGTCATGTAGACAATTAGTTAGTTACATTGTGGTATTAACTTTATTCATGCAAAATATATTTATAATTAATAATGGTTTTTTTTATCTTTAATATTCATTTATCTTTGATTAATGAAGATAATGTTTGATCAACGAATCTAGAGTAAAGATAAAGTTCTTGGGATAAAAAAAAACTTTGTAAAGAAAATTATAAAATGGTGATAATTATGAGATTTCTATTACATTAAAGCATTGTTTCTAAATGTTTATATTTAATGCTCTATTAAGAATGGACATTAATTTGAGTTGTTGAGACTGATACATATTATATTATTTCCTTTATGAAATGAAATAGTTGTTTTTATAAGTTGATGTAAGTACTTATCAGATGACATGTACACTAAAATAAACCGTATGAGAATTTTATATAAAGAGATTACTTGTATATATGAAAAGACTCACATGACAATCATGTAAGTGATCCTTAGACTTGAGATCACCATATTATCTTATATAGAGAATGTTAGCTTTGATCCTAACTTCACATTGTCCTAATCAAGGATAACAAACGGGCAAACATTGAGTATAACATGAACTATATAAAGGTATTTGAGTAATTAAAAGAGGATTCATTACTCTAGGTGAACCATGAGAAATGTTTAACATGTTCTTAAATAGTATTGATGACAAAATCCTTATGCAATATGGAATAAAATTTAAAAATATCTCAAACCTTATTTAAAGAATCAATGACTATAAGTGCTGAGAACAAACATGATTTGATAAAGCAAACACACTTTATACTATAATGTCAAAATTAAAATATTCTTAATGGAGGAATAATAATTACATCATGAAACTACTCACAAAAATACTAAGTCAAATCATATATGACTTTCATAATGTTTAGGGGATTGAGACATGTTGTTAAACAGTGCACTTGATCTTCAAATATAAATCAATCAATTGTTGAATTGAAAATAAATTAAATTGTTTAATTTATTTAATCCTATTTTTATTAGGATTATAATTTATATTTGAGTCTACATATTAAAAACCTAATGCATCATACACAATAAAAACCATTGGTTTGAAATTAGATTGGGATGATTAATCAAGTGTGACTTGATTGCAAATAAGTTTTAGAAATTAAAATTTGAATGTAATTAATACATGGATTTCAATTCTAGACTTAAAAAAATTAAGTAGGGACTTAATTGTATAAGTTTCTAAATTTACTCTAAAATAATATATGTGATATTATTTAGGGGAAAAAATGATATTTTTCTTATTTATAGGGTTATTAGGATTTCCTTATAAATAGAATATCATGCTTTATTTTTTTATGTTGAGAGAAAAAACTATGCAAGTTACAAAATATATGTACAAAGAAATACCAAAAACAAAAATAGACAGTTAGCACTCAAAGACATATTGATCAATCTGTCCTAAAAATAGTTTTAAGAGATTTTCATTGGTGATTTGTGTGAATTCCTATTAGAGGTCAGACACTTGGAATGTTTATGGTTTACAATAACTTAACCATAAAGAAACTAATCAAACCTCATAAAGAAGTTATGAACTTTAGATAATCTTCATATAAAACATAAACGACTCTAGATTGTTTAACAGGATTCTTGGGACTCCAAAATAATTTTAAATTACCGTTTCCATTGCGTTTACATGCTTTCGAGAAACCCAACATTTTCTACTATGGTTAATCAAGTTTTAAATTTAAATAAAATATTAGATAATATCAATATAAATGCAATTCAAGCATCTAATATTAATATAAATGCAATTCAAGCATCTAATATTATATGTGAAATTTATGTAGGGAATCACATAAGTGTAGGTGTTAATTAAGGATTATTTTGAAAAATGGATGCAAAGACGGCTTGTTCAAATACATATAATCAAAGTTGGTGTAATTATCCAAATTTTTCTTAGAATAATTCTCAAAATGCTATAAAACAAAAGAGATTTTAGTCGTAAGAAAAAAAAAGCCCAACCTCGAGGACTTGCTCACTCTATACATCAATAAATCCAAAACCAGGCTCTAAAATCAATAAGCTTCTATTTGTAATTTTGAAAGACAAGTAGGGCAATTGGACAATATGATGTTTGAGAGATTTTAAGGGTCATTTACAAGCAATATGAAGAATAATTCAAAAGAGCAAGTGAAATTGATTACCTTTTGCAATAAAAGAAATAAGAAAATTGAAATTAAGAATTATTATAGATGTCCAACAAGGCAAGTTGTTACATTCAATGTATTCAAAGTAATGAACTATCCTTCAACATTTAATACTTGCTAAAATATAGATATAGTTAATGAGCTTGTGGTCGAGATATTTGAAAAAAGTAATCCAATAGAGTCACTTAAAGCAAGTCTCGCTCAATCCAGAAACATTTAACCCGAGAATATATTGATAAGAGAGGGTGCACATTACTTGGAATTTACCCTACCCTACTAGGTTTAACAATTTTATCGATGAAAATTTCAATTAGTATTTACACTAGCATTTTGTTGGTATGTATGTTACTGACAGACTCACGGACAGAAACAGTTCGTCAAAAAAAATTTCATCGGTAATTTATGGACTATCGGTAATAAATATACCGATGGATTTACAGATGGACAAAGTGCGCCTAAAAAAATTTATCCATTTTATTCCATCGATAAATATAACATATCATCAACATAATACCATTTTTAATTTTGTCAGCACGTTAATAGTAAAAGTGGCATTTGCAGTAATTCTTTGCCAACTCTTAGGAATATACCAACGGTCTAGTTTTGTCGGTAACCCCATCAGTAATAGTAGCATTTACAGTAATTGTTTTTTAACTATCTAAAATATACCAATAAAGTTGTGCTATCAGTAATCCCGTCAGTAATATTTTAAAAATATATATTTTTAAAAATATATTGAATAGAAGTAGAAAATAAAATAAAATAAATAAATATAAAAATTAAATATTTATTACAAATTTAATAATTTGTACGTTAAAATATAATAAATATAAAATAGAGATGACGCTGGAGGAGGAGAAGGAGGAGGCTGGTCATGGTCGGGACTGTGGGGCCAATTAGGGAGTGCACATGAACCACCTATCTGTGATCTCATCTCTATTATCAATTGGCAAAATTCTTCATAATCAGTAGTGAGTCACTCATATTTATCATTAAGATGAGTCATTTGATCATGTATCCATTGGTTTAACATCGCCATGAACTTCAAAGTTTGAATGCTCAGGATCGATTGCGAGCTTTCAATAGTCAAAGCACTACGGGTCGTTTGCAAGTTCTCGACCGTAGTGTTTGAGAGTTCGTACATCGATTTCTAACAGGTCCATCGGGCGATCTTGCCTCTAACCACAAATCTGATCGATATCCTGATGGGTTGAATGATTGTCCCCGTATCTCTCCTTCAACCGGCTATTATATGTATATTGAAAAGAAAAAATAACTCATCAAATTCAAGAAAATATAACTTAAGAAAAAAATGATTGAAAATCAACATACCACAAAGCACTGAGCTTCACTATTAATGAGTTATTGCACCCATTTTGGCGGTCATCACTCTGCAGATGCATTTCAACTAAAAGCTCTAACAAGCTTGGCTCGCATCTAAGAACCATAGCCTGCAATAAAAAAATATTGACAATTAAATATATTTATAAAAAACAACTAATAAAAAAAA
>Ga0325403_1000482_pt1 | contig 27938 bp, 24 predicted proteins | sample PopdelMetagenome_19_FD_205665 | JGI IMG/M metagenome (GOLD analysis project Ga0325403, IMG submission 205665) | Populus deltoides microbial communities from Bellville, Georgia, United States - Xylem-PdKOR-R4 | ecosystem: Host-associated > Plants > Phyllosphere > Stem > Wood/Secondary xylem... | reverse complement strand
ATTGGTAAAATTTTCCGTGGTGGTGTTTATGCAGAAACACATGACTACGTTGAGGTTTGTTTTACAACAAGGTTGTTTCAGAAATAAAATACTGCCGATGTTTCCTAAGCGACTGAAGCAAAGATGCGCCTCACAGAATCTTTGCAATTGCCTTGCCTTTTTCTCACGTGCCTGCATAACATGCTTGACATTGTTAATCGCAAAATATACTCTGTTTGGTCAAGTCATTGATGTCAATTCTGGGTTGCTTTGCTTTTAAAAATACTGTCGATGGTTTTCTAGCGAGTACATTGTCATGTGTTTTGTGTTTTCGGATCTTGTGTTTCTCTTAACAGCTGTGGTGGCTGAATGTTCTGTCTCGTCGAGCTGTTGTCCAGCTCACCACATCGACACATGGACAATCCACATTACACGGAACAAATACTCCAGCACGAGTTAATGGCTGATCTCCTGATCTAGGTTTTCTTTCATATTGGATTTTAAATCTAATTGAGTATAAATTTGTTTGCTATATCATATTTATCTGCTGGGTTAATATACAACCTGGTTGATTTATTTAAAATATAATATAATTTAAATAAATTTTCAAATAATATTATTTTAATTTTTTCAAAATAAAATAAAATAATTTTAAAATGATTCGGATTAATTTATTAAATTTTTAGTTTAATTCTTATTTATAGTTTAATAAATTTGCAAGAAATTCAAAATAAAAAAGAAATAAGATATTTAAAAAATAGAAAATTAACTTATGGATCCAAGTTGTTAGCCTGAGTGAGGTGCGTTTATGTTATATATTTATTTTATTTTTCGGGCATCTCTAACCTCTTAGTTAATTTATACACGTTACACATGCCATCAAAACTGATTAAAAATTGAAATAATCTACCAAGTGTTTTGAAATAAGATATGTTTATAGAATAATGTTTTTTAGTGGTTCGATTATGGGATAATTAAGTGACTTTTCAAATAACTCTTTTCTATAATGTAAAGAAAACTATATTGATTAATGTGTGCAATTTTTTTTTTTGAAGAATTTGAGTATCCTCTAATAATAAAAACAATAATTTTATAAAGAGAAAAAAGTAATGAATATGTCAGAAAAGATTAAATTCTAAGAATAAAGTTGTTCACGTGTTGAATCAATGTTTTTTTTTTAATACAAAGAATTCTTAAATCTTATATCTAAATAATTTATGAGGTATTTATAGTCCTTAAATCTTGTTTATTTCTTAAGTGTAAAAACTAAAGAGTAGTTTTATCATGATTGAATTTATGAGGAACATATTTTTTACACATACATCAATAAGAGAGAATATCACTTATAAATACATCAATGAGCATTAATATTAAATAATATTCCTTGCTAAAAAATCCTTTTCATATGCATGAATGAAATAAGAAACAGATAAACCCAAGACATGCATTAATCTCGAAACATAATGACATGTTATTAGATAAACCGAAGACATGTATTGTTATCAATCTGTTTGGAATTATGACAGTGTATGGTTATTGTTTTTTTAGAAATATATTAAAATAATATTTTTTTATTTTTTAAAAAATATTTTTAATATTAGTAAATCAAAACATTTAAAAATATAAAAAAAATTTAATAAAAAATAAAATTAAAAATTAAAAAAAAAGACGATTTAAAAGAATCACATGTAGCAATATGTAGTTTTATGGCCTATAGTAAATTCCAAATGGACAGTGGGAGTTGCTCGGAACTAACGAGGAAGGTTCTTTTTGAAATGATGTATTCTCCTTTGCCCCTTCGCAGTTTCCTTTCACGAAAAAGATCGGTCCCAAAAAGATACCCTTGTTGCCTTTGAATCTGAATCCTCCTTGCCTTTTCCTCTCTTGCAAATTCTTGGGTGTTTCCTCAATTCTATTCATGACATTACTACAAGCTCACTGTCTTTTTCATGAAATGGTACGAGCTAATTATAAAGATCCTGAATTTGCATTACTCTCGAACGTTGCTGACATTATTTGATGGATGGGATTTTTGTGTACTAAAATCATCTAATTGGTACACGTTCGTGTAATAATGTGATTAGATTGAGTCACACGAAGTGTTATGATTTAATATGTTACATAATGTTGTCATTTTTTGAGAAACATTCTCTAAAATTACAAAATAACTAAAGTACAACCATGGAGGATTGTTAGGAAATTCATCTCATGCATCCAGTCGATCCCACACGGCTGCTTTTTGAAAGTATTTATGAGATTCAATCAATGAATTATTGGATGTATAAATTAGTGTATGGACAAGAGACATTCATGTTTCGAAGCACGAAAGTCTTGTCTTCTTGTATTTTTTCCTCCCCCAAGAAATGGGGCCTTGTGTCGTTGCGTTTTTCGCTTAATTAAGTTTGTAATTATACAAAAAATTGAGGTAACAAGAAATACTCTATCCCATGTAGGAAGATCAAACACAAGCTTTCCTTTCTTTTGCTAGATTTCTTTTTTAAATGAAAGTTCTAACACCATGTTCGAGCAGAGTGGCTTTGATACTGCCTGCTACGAGGAACAACTCAGGATTTAACAAACGTAGTGCACATGTTATAAGGAACACCAGAGGGTCTACGTTAATTTTACCAGGGATAACAGGAGCTATATACCTCCATTAATGGCTGCTCAGGGTAACAGAATTATGGTCATGAACAAAACGTAACAAGCGATGATCAAGGGATTGGCTTGTATTCCAACACCCTGATCGGAGAAAGATCAGGGCCACCAAACACTGGTTTCCTCGACTTATCCTCCAAGCTGACAAGGCTTGAAAACGATCATAATTAATACCAGAAGTGCTTGATTTAATGGCAGTCTGATGTTGACTCCAAGGAAGTATGGAACCCCTGCTCTTGTAGCTGTCTTTTGAGAGCATCACAGAAATCTTTGGCATTCTTAATTTCTTAAACCTGTAGCGATGCATTTCAAGAAGTCAAGGCAATGATCAAATTTTAGTGGCCGTATATTTACACCCCCGGCGGGTAATTTCAAAGAGCCTAGATGCTGATGAGAGCCTTTCGTCACTGGAAAACAAGGTGTCAGCAGGCCTGCAATGCCATACACAACATTCGGCCCAGATATATATCTAACAAAAGAGTGAAAAGTCCTGCGGTTACATGCAAATCTTCCGAGGGATAGAAAACGAACAGCTTTCTGAAATTAAATAATACCAATAGAAAACGAGTGAGTACGATTGGTGTATAGAACATTTTTATTACTACGAACAAACAAACAATTTTGACATCTAAAACATTTTTATTACATAGAGGTGATGATCGATTCTAACAATTCGATTTAGATTAAAAAATTCGGTTTAATTTTATGTTTACTCGTGGACCTTTTAGTTGAGCTATTTTTGACATGTTTTGATTTAATGAGTTTTTAGTTTATAATGAATATTTAGTTTTTAGTGAGTTTTTCATTTAGATTTTGATTTCTAAAATCGAAATGGAACCAAACCATTTATTTTTAAAAAACAAGATTATTAAGAAAAACCATTTAGTTTAATTAATTCCATGAATATTCTAGATAATTCAATTAATTTCTCAACCTTATTATCATTCAATAAATGCTCCAAAATGCTTCGTGGACCAACGCAGGTTAGAATTATTTGTAGAGAGAGAGAGAGAGAGAGTTTTTTTCATGGGTAAAACAAGAAAACCAAGGGGGACAAATATATGAAAAATTAAAATATATAAGGACTAAAGTGGAACACTCACCATTACCGGTAAATCTTCCCCAAGAGGACGAGTGATGGGCCATTGCCACATTATTCGTTAGCATGCTAGAGCCTGGAGGTGTTTCCGAGCTCTATATTTTTTTCGATCACAGCAAACTCGACAAGTGACACTCGATGTTAAAGTCAACATGATTAACTTAAAAACTAAAACTTGAACTTGAAGGGATCACAATCCAAACTACTAGTAAGTATAAACGACAAACTCTACAGCATGTTTCTGGTAAAAAAAAACAACAATCTCTGTCACAGACTCACAGGTTTCTGATCCAGGAAAGTTTACCTTCTTACATCCTCGACCCATTCTGGTTTGCCAGCACTCCTGTCTGCAACCTATCTTAGTGAGCCATGCGAAACTTGCACACTTCATTGCGCAACTGCTCCCCTGCGCCATCCAAGGTGGAATCCTGAATTGAAAGATTGGGGTTTTTTTCTTGCATGAACTTGCAAGCAACGCATCATTCACCAGATCATTGTCACACTTTACTTTTACTTATCCCTTGGAAAATCTGAAAGAACAGTGTCTCTGTCTAAAGTATATCTTACACATTGAATTCTTGACAGAGAAAAAACAGAGGAAGGAACGAGCACAATTTTTAACTTGTAGATTACCTCTTTTATAACTTTATGTAATTTTAGATGAAATTGATTTATACTAGTTCAATTAATATTATTATTTTTCATTTTTTAAGAGATTTTGAGTTTAAATTTAGAAAGTTTGTGGTTAGTATCTAAAAAAAAAAAAAACAGGGACAAAAACTTATTCTGTTGAAAAAACAAGGACAACAACCTAAATTAAATATATCCGTACAATAGTAGTTTTTAAGAGATTTTTGCATAATTATATAAAAAAAAAACATATAAAGACATATCTTCTTTGTTTTTTTATTTTTTTATTTTTTACATCGCAGGATAATCACTAATTTCATGATAATAAATTATAAGATGCATCATAGTAACTCTGTGAATGTTTTTACCCTTATAAATCCAGCCTTTATTAAAATTTTCCAAATTTTGTTGCACCAATGTTTTTACCTTAGTGGAATAAAACTTCACTTACTCCTACAAATATAAACACGTGTGTGATTCACTCTCATTAAAAGAAAGTCCTTTGCCTCTGTGAGTGTCACTTGTAGGCTCTATCGGTAGGGAGTGAGTTTCTTCCTTTTGCTACTTCCCTTCCTAGTCTCACTTCGGTTGTTGTTGTTGTCGAGAGATCAGAGAGTGAGAAATGAAAACGTTGTCAGGTTTAAGTCATCTCTTCATTACAATATTTCTGCATAATTTCTCAGCAGTTATGGTAATCCCTGCCATCACTGATGTTACAATGTCTGCCTTATGCCCCGGAAGAGATGAGTGTTCACTGGCCATTTACCTAACAGGATTCCAACAAGCGGTATGTTCTGTTACACCATATTTCGGTTTTCTCCCAGCATTCCACATGCATTCATCGTTTCTCTGCAGTTCAAGGTCACCATGCATGATTCTGTTCTTTCTTACATATGGAACAGGATTAAGTGACCCTGGGCTCTTAGAAAACAATATCTTATTTGTTTGCCCATCAATCACTTGCAGGCATAACTAGTTCTTTGTTCAAGTTAAGAACTTGAAATTGTGGTTGAGGTGTCAAGCATATATTATTCTTCTTGAATCCAAAACCAGTATCACGAGGCCACGGTAGAGTATAGACCTTTAACAAGCAGAGGACTGTCTGTCCTCTGTCCCCTCAATCATATAGGAAATTTCCTTTCAGTTTCAGCAGAAAAGCATTTTGGATGTAATTGCTACAATATGTGGAGAAACTGCCAACCGCTACTCGCACCCCACTTTTTCACTCTCTCTGTTAATTTGGGTTGATACAGTCAACTTTAGTGTTACCATCTTAACTTAAGATGACCAGAAGCCCAAGCAAAAATCTTGCTGGACTGAACCATCAGCAACTAAATCTAAAATGGGCTCACTCAAAACTCCCATGTCTAGAAAAATCTTAAGGTGTACCAAATTAACAGCCTCTTAAGAAGTTGTAACTTGTAAGGCATGATGAAGTCTTTAGACTGCCACTGGTCATCACTCTTCAGTTATGGCAAAATCAAGACAAGAAGGGGTAGAAATAATGGAGCCTTTAAAGAGCTGCTGATTTCTTTGAACTAATTATTTCTGGAATGGTGGTGGTTTTGCTGTCAAGTGCTGGTGTTTACAGCAGTGAATTTGACACCCGCTACCTCCCAAACGGTTAGCAACGAGAGTGAGCTTTAAATGCCAGATCCCTAAAGCCTAAACACAAGACAACTTTTTTTCCAGGTTATATATTATATGTAGGCGTTATATTGGCCGTGCTTTAAGAGCATGCTTTTTATAGGTTTTGTCACGAAGCTTTTGCTGTAGTTAGTTCTTTCTTTATGTTTTGAGAGCAAAGAAGAGAGAGATGGAAAGTGTCGGCATTGAATCATCTCTTCTTGACTCACTTTCTCTACTCCTTCTCAACATCCATGGTGACCCCCAGCCGTTAATGTACATTTGGGTGTCGAGAGAATATTATGAAAAAGTTTCAGGCTTCGGTCTGCATCGTCTATGACATAAACTAAATTCTACCAACCTCTTGAAACGAAACTTCCTTTGGGTGTCACTACGAAATGCCTTTTGAGCTCTTTCATTGGAAGTGTTGTCGTTATCCAAAAAAAAAGTTACAGGTGTCTTCTTATCCACAAATATCACCACCGACGACACGGTCACACTCTAGTCAAAGAGTGGCATGCTTTATGTAAATTATTTTTATAATAAATTCTATATTTTATAAGACCCTGCAAATATCTTCATATTTAATAATTTGTTTTGTAAAGATTCTATATCTTTGGACTATAAATACCCTTCTTCGTTTTTTTTTTAAATCCTATCTTAATTTTGTAAAATTGAAACATTTTTCCTTTTTTATATAGATTTATAAAATCTAAACTTGAAACTTCATAGTAAAATTCTACTCTTTAACAACGAGACCCTGTTCTTGAGAAGAGTCAACAGAGACACATGTCTACATACAAAAACTCACTTCTTTTTATTTACAACTCCTCCTTGTCTGCTTTTTTTACACTATCATACCATACGATCTTAGGTGGCCACTTTGGCCCACTAAAGATCATCGTGGTTATGACAGCACATCTCTTTTATCTTTTCGAAGAAAGAAGCAAGATTGGGTGCTCGGAATGTTTGTTTGATGAACTGTAAAGAGAAAAACATGCATTCAGAGTGGAAGTAAAGAATCTGTCGTAATCAATAAAGAAGGTTTGTTTTATGCAGATCATAGGGCTTGGAACGTTGGTGATGATGCCTTTAATAGGGAATATGTCGGACAAGTATGGCCGGAAAGCCTTGCTTACCGTTCCATTGAGCCTTGTAATAGTTCCCTCAGGTAAGCATGTCCTGCTCTGTTTTTCTTCCCCCATCAACCAGAAAGATGAAGGGGTTTGTATCTACTGTCAAATTTCAATTAGTAAACAATAACTTAGTCTCTGTAGTAACTTTCAGCTCTGTTTGTGCCCCTTTTAAATTGTTTCTTTGTGAAAATATATTAAAATATATTTTTTTATTTTTTAAAAATTAGTTTTATATCCAAACGTTAAAACAGTATAAAAATATAAAAAGTATATTTAAAAAAAAAAACCGGTTTGTAACACAATTATAAACTTCCCTTCATAATTCTCGTAGAAAATATTGCAGGAATTGTACTTCACCAGATATTAAAATATTTATTGCAGCCATATTGGCCTACAGCAGAACGAGGAACTTCTTTTACGCGTACTATGTCGTCAAGACTCTCATTGCCATGGTCTGCGAGGGAAGCGTCCCATGCCTTGCCCTCGCCTATGTGGTAAATACCCTTTCTTTTCTTTCCTGTGATAACAACAATTCGAAATAGTTATACATTTTATTTTTTATATTTGAGCATTTATATTTTTGCTCAAATATAAAAAATAAAAAGTATAAATATTTTTGCTCAATTTGCCATGGTGTTTTCATTTCAAGGCTCAATGTTACAAGGCAAAAGGGCTCCGATTATTTGCTACGGCAGTGCTGCTATTTGTCGGAATCAGTCATAGACACTGGCTAACAAATGGTTGATCCTATAAGGAAAACTTGAGATGGATGGCATTAGTTTATCTGCTGGTATGATCAGCACCTGATACTGTCTTAACGAGACTTATCTTAAACTACAGGCAGACAATGTTCCCGAGGGTCGGCGAGCATCCGCGTTTGGGATTCTTTCAGGCATTGCGTCCTCCGCTTTCGTGTGCGGAAACCTTTCCACTCGTTTCCTCTCCACCGCCTCCACCTTCCAGGTATATGGAACGTGCAACCTCTCTCCCTCCTCGCCTCCGTTTTCGTTTCTTAACATTCTTTTATCACCAATCCAATTTTTTTTATCAGGTTTCTGCCTCGGTAGCAATCGCATCTCTAGTGTACATGAGATTTTTTCTCCAGGATTCCATCATTGATGAACAACTAACGGCTCCAATATTAACTTCTAAGGGGAAACCAAAAGGAAAAGGAAAAGATTATGCTACAAATGAGATTCCAAGTAAAAATGTGCAGATTTTTAAATCAGCGCCTTCCTTGGAGGATATGCTCTGCTTGCTTAAAAGCAGGTTAGTGGTTCCTTCCCTCCGAGTCGAAATTTTGTCTACTGATACTTCAATTCTGTGATGAATATGGCTTTCTATTTGTAACAAGTGCTTAACTTTACCTACAACAGACATTTTTTTCTGAGCTGCTATTGTCGCAGATATTAATATGTATTGTGCATACTTGCAGCGTGACGCTTTCGCAAGCTGCCGTTGTCGCATTTTTCTACAGTCTCGCGGAAGTTGGTCTTCATGCTTCGTTGCTGGTACCTTCCTAAACACACGAATTAGGCTTACCGTGTTTGTTTTGCTCTTCGTTAGTGGTGACTTTTTCTTTGCAGTATTATTTGAAGGCACGATTTCACTTTAACAAGGACCAATTTGCTGACTTGATGGTAATTACTGGAATTGCAGGGACTCTTTCACAGGTATTTCTTACATTATTTAGTTTCAGTTTTTATGACATTCTCTGTCATTTGTTTCGCATAGGGCGTATGTATATATTGATATCTTTTCTGTTGATCTGAAAAGTCATTGCTCAACAACTTGCAGTTGGTTCTTATGCCTATACTGGCTCCTGCTCTAGGAGAAGCAAGGCTGCTTGCAGTAGGGCTCTTTTTTACATGTGTACATGTAAGCACCTTCCATTCTATATAATTTGACTTCAGCCCAACTGTTATTTGGACCGGAAGAATGTCCTTAACTAGTTGTTCAGTCTATTAGTCACAGCAACCTTTAAGCCAGGTCGTGTTACTGATTCACTTATGGCATTGGATGCAGGTGTTTCTTTACAGCATTGCGTGGACCTTCTGGGTACTTTTTTTTTAAACTTAACTAGCAAGAGCAAGCTTCTTTCCTTTTGTTTTCGGATGCTTTTTATTTTTACGATTCAGTAGGCTTTTCAATAACATTCATTGTTTCTGGCATATGCTTTATCTAATGCTTGTCACATGTCTTGACATTGCTAACTTCTTAGCCGATTCTTATAGGTACCTTACGTTGCTGCCATGTTCTCCGTTCTGATTGTCTTTTCACAACCATGTGTAAGTTCTAGCTTTGTTTGTTTTTATGAAGTTTGTCATCGTTTAATTAACAGAATTCTCTAAACAATGTCTCAAAATCGAATTGCAGATGCGGAGCATTGTGTCTAAGCAAGTTGGATCCTGTGAGCAGGTACCATTCTTACTGGTCTTTCAAGATATTAGTTGGTAGGCTATGCCTTGACAGCAGAGAAAACGAGTTAAACAACAAATGGAGTCGTCTTGCAGTTCACATTAGAAATCCTTCAGTTCATGGCACGTCAAGTGTCCTCTTATTAGCATATAGATTCTGTTTGCAAGATCGCCTCACTTGGTCTGAAGTGCCTCTGATGCTGATCATCGTCCTTTTCTTTTTAGGGGAAGGCTCAAGGGTGCATTTCTGGTATAAGTTCCTTTGCTAATGTCATTTCTCCCTTGCTTTTCTCTCCTTTAACAGGTGAGTGGGATTTCATTTTCTTAAGAAATTATTACCAGGCCTACAAGTAAATCGAAACTAATAAAGTCAAATTGTTTTCCAGCTTTATTTCTCTCTGAAAGGGCACCATTCCACTTCCCTGGTTTCAGTATTATGTGCGTCGGATTTGCATCGGTAAGAGCTTTTACATTGTTTTCAACTGCTGATACATTTCAGTAAGAGGATTATATGCAATTCAGAACCCGTTTGGGAATGTGGACAACCGCGCAGTTGGCCGCAGCATTCCCAAAACGAAGCATCCTCGCCGGACCCTGTTAGCTTTGTATCTTTGCTATTAAACAAAATCTTAATTATTTGCTGACAATTTCCATGCTTCTTGACAATTTTATGTAGATGATAGCCTTCATCCAGAGTCTCATGATAAGGATCGCTCCTCCCATTGCAAATGAGAAGGTCTGTAATTCCAACTACGTGGATGCCTAGACATGTAAATGGTTACTCAAAAGACAGCCATGGCTTTTCTGGTTTTAAGCTGAGCCCTAGTATTTATTTTTATCTACAAAACCTCCCATGCTTGCTGGGAAGCACTAGAAACCGAGACTAGAAGTTCTGGAACCCTGAGTCTAGTCTACTACATTGGACCAGTGACCAAATGTATGCTCTAAACCACTTCTTCTCTAGACAAGAACCTTCACAAGAGAAGACAGAACGATGCCAGAGCTTACATCCTGGAAGTCATTGGTCACAGGTGATGACAGTGTAGTGTGTATCACGATCTATATGTTGGTGACCCAAAAACTAACACCCTACGGCATGTAATGTATTATTATTATTATTATTATTATTATAATGACGAAAAAGTAAGGGAGACGTGTAAACCAGATACTATTAAGTTAAGGTAAATAGAAAGCTGGTTTTGTTCCCTAGTCCACTCCCTGCTTCCCTCGGCGTCCCCACGTCATTTATTTATCACCCCCACTTCTGCATTCTTCAAGTAAAATCTATCTCCAGGAATTATCGTCGTGAAGTTTAAAATTCATGGAATTAGTTAAGATATATATAAATTAATTTAAATATTTATTTTAATTAAAAAAATCCTACCTTCAAAATCTTTTTTATTAAAAAAAACCTATTCCGAATAGATTTTTTTTAAAAAAATATAAAATAAAACCTTGGAAATATCAATTATACCTCATCAATATATTTATAAAAAAGATTCTCTTAGATTCAAATGAAAAGATATTTATTATTAAACTTATAATTTAATAACGCACCATCCACCTCCGATTCAATTATATCTAATGACAACAGGAAATGAATCACTAATTTTTTAGCAAACCAAGTTCAATTTTTCCTTTAGCCGTATGCATTAGACATCAGGCTGGTATAAATAAAAGGGCTATAATGGTATTTTAATAGAATGATTAAAAAATATAAAATAAAATTATTTTTAAAATAAATCTTTATTATTTAAGATAAAAAAAAATTAGAAATATATTTTCTCTATCTTGATTGCTTCCGTCTTCGGATAACATTCAACACCAACTTTATAGAACTCAATCATGACACCATCTAATTAACTTTCTACTGTAAGCTAGATTATTATTTAAAGAGTTTAACACAAACACGGCCATTAATATCATCCACGTGTCACAATCTGCTAAGGCAACTGACCCTGCTCCCAAATTTTCTCCTCCGTTTCTTTCTGCACTCTACAAGCCATCAGTTTAAGCCCTGTTTGGCTTCGCCGGAGAAACCGAGGAATATTCCACGATAACACGGTTACTATAGTTACATTTACTTTAGTGCCCAACCTCGGGAAGGTCTTTCAGTTCTTTCAGAATGGAAGCAGCAGACGATAATCCGAAGACAGCAACATCGATTCTCCATGGAGACCTTGATTTAAGAATAATCGAAGCTCGAAGGTTACCAAACATGGATTTAGTATCAGACCGTCTTCGTCGATGTCTTACTGTATTTGACTCGTGTCGGGATCCATGCTCTAAAGAGAGAAAAGAACAGCAACACCGCCGCCACAAGATCATTACAAGTGACCCATACGTCATGGTTGGGGTATCGGGCGCAAGAGTCGCCCGCACGCGCGTGATTTCGAACAATCAAAATCCGATATGGAACGAGCACTTCAAGATTCCTTTGGCTCACCCGGCTGAAAAGATTGAATTTTACGTGAAAGATGATGACATGTTCGGTGCTGAGTTTATAGGGATAGCAAGTGTTGAAGTAGAGAAGATCTTGTCAGGTGAAACGATCAAGGATTGGTTTCCCATAATCGGATTGTACGGAAAACCGCCAAAAACTGGATGTGCCCTTCACGTCGAGATGAAATTTACGAAATGTGAGCAGATTGATAATAAACTCGGGGTTGAAAATTGTTATTTTCCGGTGAGGCATGGAGGGAATGTTACCCTTTATCAGGACGCGCATGTGCCGGATTCGAGCTTGCCGGAGATTGAATTAGAGAATGGGAATTTGTTCAGGCATGAGAAATGCTGGGAGGATATATGTCATGCTATAGTAGAAGCACATCATTTGGTTTATATAGTTGGTTGGTCGATTTATCATAAGGTAAGATTGGTGAGGGAGCCTTCAAAACCATTGCCGAGAGGTGGGGATTTGAATTTGGGAGAATTGCTCAAGTATAAATCACAAGAAGGTGTGAGAGTTCTGTTGCTGGTTTGGGATGATAAGACTTCTCATAACAAGTTTTTTATTCGCACGGTATGTGTTCATTCTTGGATTTGGGTTTTTAATTGACTGTTTAATTTATTTATTTTAATGAGAAAAATGTGTTCTTGGATTCTCGTTTTAATTGATGTTTATGATGAGGTCCTGATGGGAAAAGACAGAAATAATTGGTGATAGTGATACTTGGTACTGGGATTTGAATACTACTAGAATCTTGCTAAATTTGGAATTTGATACGTGTTCTGGCATTCTTGAGTTTGGATTTCTTTTTGTCTGTTCATAGTTGGTGTTTGATGGGAAAAAGGTTTGAAGTTTTATACTCTTTGATTCTGGTTTGTAATTGATTGTTTTATAATAGGGCTGTTGATGGGAAGTAAATTATCAGTTTGCTGTACTCTTTTTGCCTACTGGATTCTTGCTTAAATTGGACACATGATGTATACTTGACATTAATTGCTTGTAGTTCAACTGGCTTTTCATGTTTATTTAGGGGGTGTGGACTTTTTTTCTCTTTTTGGATGAATAGTGGATTTGTCATATAATCCTGGTTTGGTAAATTTTATTAAGTGCATTGCTGAAGTTTTGGTTAAAGTGATTCTATAATTCAGTTATCGTTGGTTCAATTGAGATTTGAGATTCTTAATCTAATGTTGAAAGGGTGTTGCTTGCAGACTGGAGTGATGCAAACTCATGATGAAGAGACGCGGAAGTTTTTCAAGCATTCTTCAGTGAATTGTGTACTGTCGCCGCGTTATCCAAGCAGTAAGCTCAGCATTTTCAAGCAGCAGGCATGCTTAGTGTTCCACTTACTGTTCCATCATTTTGTTCATCAATGAATAATTTATAAACACTGTGATTGTTTTGATTGCTAGAACTACTTACTCATCTCTGTGTGGTGGTTTGCTGTGTTTCTGGGCTTAGACGGGATTATTTCTAGCCACATCTTTGATCATGCTACTTTCTCTTGTTTCTTAATTTTTTTTAAGGGCCCAAAGGAAAATAGGTTTACCAGAGATGGAAAACTTACTTGAGCATACCTGTTTTTTTTTTTTCATTGTGCAATTCAGAGTGAATTATTAACAAATTTTCAAATTTAGACAGAGAGTATCAAAATGTCTAAATTGTTTGACTATACAATAAAAGCCTGGTTCATTCTTTAGCCAGGTGATTCTTGACCGATATCTGTTGTCTATGTAATGTCTATCATTGTCAATATCACTGCAAAATGGGAAAGGATGTTATCATAACATTATCTACTCAAGCATATATTTCTTTGATGTTGGTGATGCGTGAAATTAACTGGAACTGCATCTATAAGTTTAACATCCATAGATTTCAGTCTATTTCTTCTGATCAAACAGTATCTTTTCTGACAGCTTTATCATGACATCTCTTTTCAGGTTGTTGGGACCCTCTATACACATCATCAGAAATGTGTAATTGTGGATGCACAGGCATCTGGAAACAACCGGAAGATAACTGCTTTTATAGGGGGTCTAGATCTTTGTGATGGCCGCTATGATACACCTGAACATCGGTTATTTCAGGATCTCGACACTGTATTTCAGGATGATTATCATAATCCAACATTTCCCGTGAGTATTCAATTTCTCTGACAATAATAACTATGTTCTTACACTGCGATGAATATTCATGTTCAGGGTTTATGTTTAGCATGCTCTTCCAGATCACTGGCTCTTGCAGAGTAAACTATCTATTTACCTTGTTTGTTTTTTAAATGATAGGCAGGAACAATGGGCCCAAGGCAGCCATGGCATGATTTGCATTGCAAAATCGAAGGGCCTGCTGCATATGATGTGCTTACTAATTTTGAGCAGCGATGGAGGAAAGCCTCAAAATGGTCAGAGTTTGGACGAAGTTTTAAAAGGTCAACGCCTTGGCGCGACGATTCATTAATAAAGTTAGAACGGATCTCATGGATACATGGTCCTTCCCCATCAGTCCCCAGTGATGATCCTAAATTATGGGTGTCCAATGAAGATGATCCTGAAAACTGGCATGTTCAGGTTCATTAGCATGCACTTTCCTTTGCAAAGCTTTTGTACATTTAAAACAGTCTATGTCAAATTAAATAATCATCAGTGGCTCTACTGAATTGACAGGTTTTCCGATCTATAGATTCGGGATCTTTGAAAGGATTTCCCAAAGATGTTTATCGAGCTGAAAAGCAGGTTAAATTTCTGTAGACTGAAAAAAATTTGAGTACATGGCCTTTCTGTTGATTGGGCATGATCTTTAACACATTTGAATTTTGACATTACCATAATTCACTAATTTTATCTCATCCTTTTGTTGCAGAACCTTGTTTGTGCTAAAAATATGGTCATTGACAAGAGCATTCAGACAGCATATGTTCAGGCAATCAGATTGGCCCAGCACTTCATATATATTGAGAATCAATATTTCCTTGGGTCATCGTTTGCGTGGTCAGAATATAAAAATGCAGGTTATTTCATCGTCTGAAGATACTTTTCGCATAAGAACAAAAACATGGTTGCTTAAACAGATCACCTCATCTCTACTGTGAATAAAAACTCTGACAGAAGCATATGTCTGCTTTCATAAACTGATAAACCTGGCTTTAAAAACATTTTAGCTTATGATTTAGGGTCTAGATCATAGTAATTCCTATTATGTATTTGACTTTCATATCTGCCTCAGAAATTTTAATGAAAGGGCACTTTTACTTTTATTTTAATCATGTTTTGGTATGATTAGGTGCTGAAAATTTAATTCCTATGGAGTTGGCATTGAAGATAGCAAGTAAAATAAGAGCAAAGGAGAGATTCGCTGTTTATGTTGTGATACCAATGTGGCCTGAGGGTGCTCCCACTTCTGCCTCTGTACAAGAAATTCTCTTTTGGCAGGTAATTTAACATAAAAAATTTGTGACTTCATTGAGTGCAAGTTGAGAACACTGCAAGTTTGGAGAGGAAGATCCAAAAAGAATTCTCATCTGTTTTTAACTCGCATTTTGAGGAAAAAATAACCTGAACATTTTGGATATTTGAAAGTCTACCACATTTGCGTTGCTTGATATGGAGACTGTTCCGGATAAACATTTTGTATTTCTTATTGCATTTTTAGCTGCTATGGTGCTATGCTTTCTGGTGGTAAAGGCAATTCTACAAATCTCCATATTTTGCTGTGGTTAATTTCTTGAGTCATATATGGCAGTCATAAGTTTTATTTCCACGAGGAGAAATCATGACCTGCTTTATTTTTATTGTGTATTTTAACCATGTGATTAATGTGTTTTTTTATGTTCCAGGGACAGACGATGCAAATGATGTATGAAGTGATAGCAAAAGAGTTGAAATCCATGAATCTTGAGAATTCACATCCACAAGACTACCTAAATTTCTACTGTCTGGGTAATAGGGAACAAGTGCCAGGTTCAGACAAGTCTTGCGACCAGACGGTAACAGTACTAAATGGAACTTACTTTCCAATTATCTAATTATTAGACATTATTTTATAAGAAGATATAAACTTCTGATGAAAAAAGGATTGTTCGGTGTCCATTAAATGGGGAACGTGCAGACTTAATATAGTCCAGGAACCTTGTAGCTTAATCAAGTAGGATACCCTGGAGTACAAGGAAAGTTCCCTACTGATTAGACCAATTTTCTGTTACTACATGCTTATAACTTAGCTTTAGTGTGGCATGTTGCTCAATTTTTGACGGTCATGATTCAAAATTTCATTTTGTGATTACTGTTTATTTTTCTGGATCGAGAAGCCTCAGCATTCCATCTACTGCCTTGGATCTTAATTAAGGTTTACTGAGGGATAACCGGAACTACCAGCTAATTAAGGGTTAATTCTATGGATGGTCTGCATGATGGATATCTGATCTTCTTCATTAGTTGCATCTTTCCTTGTACTTCTTTGGAATGCATTGGGGATTTTACTTGCAAATTTGAAGGCTTCATATATATTCCTTTTGGGTCTTAATAATTTTGCTCTGACCATTTTTCAGGTTTCCATGTCTCAAAAATTTCAACGGTTTATGGTTTATGTACATGCAAAGGGAATGATAGTAGATGACGAGTACATAATACTGGGATCTGCCAATATTAACGAACGATCTATGGCCGGTTCAAGAGATACTGAGATAGCAATGGGCGCATATCAGCCTCATCATACGTGGAGCAATAAGAAGAGACATCCACTAGGCCAGGTTTATACCTTCATTATAGTAGTTTAAACCTTAAATCATTTAAGAAGAGACATCCACTAGGCCAGGTTTATACCTTAATTGTAGTAGTTTAAACCTTAAATCATTTATAGTCCTTCAGTTTTATTGCCTTCATTCTAGGATATCCCAGAGGAGGCCAAGTCAATGAACCTGTCTTTGAACATATTCTCATTGGATATGCTTTTGTAAGAATTTTAACCTTGGTTAGCTGATCAAGCTAGTTGATGTGTCTTCAGGTATATGGGTACCGAATGTCTCTCTGGGCAGAACATTTGGGGCTGGTTGATAACTTGTTTAAAGAGCCTGGAAGTTTGGATTGTGTCAAGAGCGTGAACAAAATCGCTGAAGATAACTGGAAGAAGTTCACGGCGAAGGATTTTACACTATTGCAAGGACATCTTCTTAAATACCCTGTGGAGGTTGATGGCAATGGCAAGGTAAGTCCTTTGCCAGGGCAAGAGACTTTCCCGGATGTTGGCGGCAAGGTGCTTGGAGCCCGTACAAACCTTCCCGATGCATTAACTACATAGGTTTCGGGGTTTCAGTTTTGTTATCCGTTTCATGTGGTTTTACTTCGCAGCCTATACTGATTCAAGCAAGGTCTAGGTCAGCTGTGCCAATTTTCTGTGGGCTACCAATTTTGAATTTATTTAATAGGATTATGAATAAAAAGATTAGACTGATGAAATTTGCATCACAAAAACTACATTGATGTTGATTAAAATTGAAAGGCATTATACAATCTTGGTTCACCCCATATATTCTCTCATTCCCACCATTAAGATTTATAAACTCTACTATCTTCCAAAAAATAAGAAGAGAAGCATGAGATGATCCCTACAGATTCTTCATGTAATTAAACTTAATTAACGGTAACTTTTCCCACCATGCCAGCTCCCTGGTGAGGAGAACAGTAGAAGCTGTATTCGCCTTTGTTACTCAAGGCAACTTCGAAAGTCTCTCCTTTGGCATTGAGGAGATCCTCCTCACTCATGGAGATTTTTGACGCATCAACCCCACTTGGAATAGAATCCTCGTCGAAGACAATGTTGTGTGGGAATCCGGCATTGTTCTTGAAGACGATCTTTTCACCAGGGGATATGGAGAACTCGCTGGGAACAAAAGCCAATGATCCATCGTCAGCTCCAAGCAAGACGTCGATGGCCATAGCATTGCTAGCAATCATTGCGCTAGCAGCGGTGGCGACAACGGCAGCACCAACGTCTTTCATTGAGGCCTTGATGCTGAGCCTTGGGAGTGGAGAGGCTGAGACCTTGGCACTGGCACTGACTTTAGCATTGGAGGCACTGCCTGCCTTAAGACCAGTGAAAGAAGGGATTGAAACAGCAGCAGAGGTGACAGTGGCCATTCTAGAGGTTTTTTGTTCTGGTTTTCGCTGGTATTGTGTGCTGGAGGCGATTAGTCAGAAGGGGGAAGGGAGTCTGGTTGGTTTTAATAGTGTGATGGAATGCAAGTGTGAGGCTGAGGGGTGAGAGGTTCATTTTGTGTGGTTTAGATTTTGTGATGAGATAATGTATGGCGAAGAGGATGGGCAGAGAAAAGGGGTTATCTGTGAGGACTGCTCTCATTGGCTGGTTTGGATGCTGTTTCCTGACGTGGCATTGAATGTATTGAAGTGAGGAGGAGAATGGGAGACGTGGGAGGATTGACAATCATGGAAGAGATAAGCGTTTGAGCAGGACAAGGAAACTGCTCTTTGATTTATACCTTATCTTGAAATCTCAAGATTAAATTATTTGCCCTTTGAGTAAATTACCAGGGAAAAACAATGCTAATACCTTGCTATTCTTCTCTTAGACTTCTACCTATTACTGGAAATAGATACAAAATAAATTTATATTCTTTTTTTTTATCTTGAAATAATAAACAAACACAGGGTAAAATCATAGTTTTTCTTTTCCTTTGGTTAAACTCTTTAGCCTCATCACGCCCTCAAAAAAAAAAAAAACAGTGGAAAGGAAACAAAACTAAACTAAAAAATCATTGCTAGCTTTCAAACTATCATTTTCAGTGCAGATGCGTGCTTCTTTTTTCTTTTTTCTTTTTTCTTTTTTCTCGCCCACAACTGCATACCAAATCCCATCATGCGCTCCAAATCTACAAATATGTGATAGGTATGTCCTCTAGCAGATATTTTTGCCAATCGCAACCATTCTTATGTGGCTCAGGCAGCTTTGGCACCCACCACTGCATTTTTTCTTCTTTCCACGAAAGGGGCCCATTAAGGGCAGATGATAATCAATCCACTACACCCAGGCAGCAGTACGAATTGTGTTTGGTATTATTGTATATTTTATTTTTTAAAAGTTTAAAAATATATTAAAATAATTTTTTTATTTTTAACCATATTAAATCATCAAAATACACTAAAAAAATTACTATTTAAAGTAAAATACATTTTAAATACACCCACAAAAGCATAATGAAATCAGCAGCCCGTGTCGTCAGCATAAATAACAGTAAATTTAACTATGAGATGTTGTTTAACCAACCTTGTTTAAATCTGTACAGCATTGCATTAACTAAGCATCCCACAAAAATTAAAATTTTTTTTGTTTGTTAAAAATTAATTTTTTTTATATTTTAGATCGTTTTGATGTGCTGATCTTGAAAATAATTTTTTAAAAATAAAAAAAACATCATTTTGATGCATTTCAACACGAAAAACATTTTAAAAAACAATTGCAATCACACTCTTAAACAAACACTACACATTCATTAATCAAGCCACATTTATGCTAACATAAAGAGGGGAGTTGGATAAGTAGATGGGTAGCAATTAAGCAACGCTGAAAAATACTATAAAGTATATGATGTAGTGAAGCACGTAAATGAACAAGGATGTTAGAGCTCTCACGGTAGTGATCAGACTGGAAGACAACGCGCGGCAACAATCCAAGGCCTGTTTTACCTTCTAAAAGGCCCTAAAAATTCCTCGCAAGGATCTAATAGTTGAGAGGACGAGCACAAATGGAAGAGCGTGACTACATGAGTGAACCTCTTCCTTGCTCCTTCAGCTCTTCTTGTACTCGTATTTGCAATGTACTAGCTATGTACTGCCTATGTACTGCCTATATAAAGATATTCCAGGTATCTTTCACGAGCAGATGGTCCTACTCCTCCCAAAATCCAAACTAAGCATGAAAGCTGTCGAGACTTTTTGTAGCCCACCAAATAAGCCCATTGATTGATTAGAGAAAACTGAATATAGAGATCAAAAGACCACCTTACATAACCTGAATATATACTGTTAGAAAAAAAAAAATTTTGCAAGGTCTTCCATGAAATTCCCGGAGAAGCTCTGAAGGCAGGTCTATGTGAAACCATTTCCCCGAAATCCTAGCTGCAGAAGGCACAGTGGAACTTTAAAGTTAAGCCACATTGACTCAACAATAATTCCGTCCAAAGAACAGCTTGATGTATCACACCGTGGTGCAGATGCTAAACAGAAAGTTTCCCGTTAGTAATTCTGATAAACTACAAAGCAAATTTACTAATGGTTCATCCAACCAAGTACATACATCTTCTGATTTTGCAGTCACCAACCACCAAAATTAACAAACTTTGAAACCATGACTAGAATTATTATTAAAACAAAATGGGAATTTGAAAATCCAAAACACCAGTTTCCACTCTGGATCTGGTTTCTAACCAATATTCCCAGTAGAAATGGCTGTTCCATTCAAATAAGAAAGAAGAAAGAAAACAAAGTAGACAGGTTTGATCAAATGCATGTCAACTAAAAACCCATTGAAAAGACCAAGTGATTCTAAGCACTGCAAATGGAAACTGAATAAATAAGAGCATCTCAACCTGCTTGTCTTTCATTAACCAAAACCTGACCTGCCCCAACTCCTTGCTCACAGAATCTCCATCTCAAATATTGACAGCTCATTCACTTAGTTTCACATTTATGGACATTGCATAATATTACCAGAATTTTCTCTCAAACGTTACATGTCCAACCACACTAGTACCTGATTTGGCAAACATCTTTCTCCAATCAGACATCCTTAAGTTACAATAAATTCTTTTTCCAAGATCAACTGCCTTAATATCATCAAGGAAACTATCAAATAAGAAACAAAAACTGCTATGACTTCCACATTAGCTTTATTTGACCTCCACTGATATGTCTCCAAAGCAAGTACACTACAGGCTTAGGTACTCTACATTCTAGAACATCAACCAAATAGAACAAGTTCCTAGACAAGATGGCAAAATAGTGAACACTTAAACATGATCTCTTCAGACTGAGTTTGCATTAATCCTCTATCCTCTTATGATCTAATGATAAAGTTATCCTAAAGCCAATCATATGAATTTCAACTAAAGGGCCATGGTGGCATATCGGTACTTCAACATATATGAACAAAAAAAATTGACTAAGAGCAATGAGAACAGAGATAACGCAATCTCAAAACATAGACTAGAAGCTTTGCAACTCGAGAATTTGAATAAAATAAAATAAACCCATCACAACTTATACGTATTATCAAAATTACAGTCTCACAAGGTCACCATTTAACATGTCCAATGCCTGGTCTTTTAAATACCATCAACAACATTTTATGCAATGCTCGATAATGAAAGTTTTTTCATTATAAATATCCACCTCTAAATTATAATAGTCTATTCGGCTCAAAATGAAACCTCACTTATTATTAATTACACTACCACACCAATGAGAACCAATGGCAACAAGAAAGAACCTATATACAACCCCGATATGCTCCAGTTCTGAGTATATTAAACATAATGTACATCACAAGATCAATCATTTTCAACTCTTTACATCGGAAACATGTCACCGCCACCATCCTGATCCTGATGATCATCATCATCATCCATATCAAACAACTTGAATCCACCATCCCACTTCGCATCTCGATAATTAAAGCTAGGGTTCACGTAGCACTTCATCTCGTGAAACAAGTTCAGATTATCCACTAGCTTATGAAACACATTGCAACCACAACACTACAAAACACAGCAAAAAAACATTAATTAAATTAAATTCAACACGAAAACCTAGCATTCCAAAACAAATAAGCAACCGAAAATCGACGAACGCCAAGCGATAATTACTTGAACGAAGACGGTGCCGTCAGTATAAGCATGGGGATTTATAGCGCGAGTAGTTCTCTGACCACAAACATTGCAAGTAAACGCCACGCGCATTCGCCTACGTGGTGATTTCGTGAAGAGAGACCACGGGAGAGTCGAGACCTTCTCCGTATTGGATCCGTCCTCGGCTCCAGCTGGCACTGAAGGTCCTTCCATGCCTGAACCTGTAGTCCATCCTCTCACAGATGCCGCGCTCAATACCAATCCCATCGCCGCATCCTAATTCCCAAATTACCCCAACAAAAGCATCAATTTACCAATTTGACATCAAATTAAGAAAAAAAAAGGAGAGATAAATTTATTTACCTTGGAGAGCGTGGGGTTGTTGAAGAGAGGGACGATGCTGGAATCATTAGAGTTGGATTGGAGATCCGAATCTTTGTTATCCTCTGAATCGATAAAAAGAATTCAATTCACTTATAAAAAATTAAAATGAATTGTAGGAATCGGAGAGAGAGAAACGATACTTACTTTTTGAAGAGGTGTGGAATCGGAGGAGTCTAGGAGGGGAATTCAATTCCTTTCGTTTTGGAGAGAAGAAGGATAGAGGAGAAGAGGAGGATGAGACGATTGTTGCAGAGGAGCTCAGAGTTTCCATGGTGATGAAGAGACGTGAGTGATTTTTGTTTTTTTTCTATGAAGACACCTGTCGAAACTTCAGAGTGGTGAGGGAGGGGAGATATTAATTATTTGGCAGGGTTTCTGGACCAATGGGTTTTGTGTGGCAGTGGTGTCGAGTTGGGTTTCGTTATTGGACCATATGTTATGGGCTAAACTCGAAATATTTCGGCTACAATGGCCTCTTCGAGGCCCGAAGTGAACAAGTGTTGGCTTTATACAGGATCCATAGTTCGTCGTTTATTAATCAACAACTTAGCTTGTAAGAAAAATTCAGTGTCTGTAAATTAATTTTCTTGGAGATAGAGAGATTTTTGGCAAAAATCATGTTGTGTTTTTACCATGGTTATAAAACCTAACACGGTATAAGATTAGAGTTGCGGGTTGACCGAAGAGTTAACTAATAAATTCAAGCTATAATTTAAAAAAAATAAAAATTTAAAACAATGCTATTTCAACTAGAAAAAAAAAAAAACTAAAAACAATAGTTTTTTATTAAAAAAAAAACGTAGGTTTTGTAGCTATAGTTTTTTCTTTTGGAGATTTGAAAGGAATTTACGAAAGTACAGTAATGGGAAAATGCAGAAATTAAGTAATTAAATTATGTGGTTGCAAAACCATCCCTTTTTTCTATCCAGATTCTTTGAAAAATACATTACAGTATATACATGCGGCTTTCTAGTTCCTACTTGATTTTTATTTTTTCAGGAGTGTGGTTGTGATTATTTTTTAAAATATTTTTTACTTAAAAATATATCAAAATAATATTTGTTTATTTTTTAAAATTATTTTTAATATCAACGCATTAAAATGATCTAAAATCATTAAAAAAATATTAATTTAAAATTAAAAATTAATTTTTTTCAAAAAAATTTTAAAATACAAAAACAAATAAAGCATAGTATAGTGTTGTATAAATGATGGATACATTCCAAATCAATCCACCTCTTAAATGGTGAAAAAGATGCCAGAGTGTGTTCAATATTCACTGCATTGATCCTAAGAATCTTTCATTTAAGTCTAGTCTTTTATATATATATATATATATATATATATATATATATATATATAAAGTCAACTACCGAAATAAAGCAGAGCAGAGCACACCAGGTATTATTAAAAATTACTAATACTTCTGTGACGGTAAGAATCTACTATAAATATATATTATATACATGTAACTTAAAATATAGTAAAATAAAAGTTCATCATGCTTATGTCATCGTGCAATATTCATTATTATTGCTGTGCAGGTTTCACAACAATATTTAATTATTATCAATATATATAATCTGTCTTAATGGAATAAATGATTTGTGATTATCATATAAAGAAAATAAGTAGTGCAAAAAAAAGAAATACAGACCGTGGCCGTGGTGGTATTTTAATTTAGCTTCCTGATCATTTATTGTATTCATAAAAAAAAACGTTGGGTGTTTCAAAGCATTATTCAAGGGAAACAAAGTCAAAATAATATTCTAATGCAAGAGCAATGTGATTACATAGAGAAAAGTGACTGTATTAAAAATTAATATATAGTACATGATTTTATTCCATATACGAATACGGGTCAATTCTCTATTTAAAGATTTTCTGGGTTACCAGAGAGACAAAAATGAAAAAAGAAAAAGAAAAAAAGCAACCTTTTATTCCCCCACACCACCCAACATTCTGCTAGTTCATATTCGAGGAGGCAAGGTGTGTCAAAATGGCTGCTGTGTTGAACCCATTGAAACTTGACCCGGCAGCTGCCGTATAAGCACCCATGTTAGGGAAGACTAGCCAATCATTAATCTGCAGTTCCGGCAACTGATGACCCGTCAAAACCGTGTCAAGAGCATCACACGTTGGTCCAAAAACCGTCGAACTGTAAGCTCTTAACCCTTTGCACGTGAGATTCGCACGATTGGAATTGCAAGCCAGAGGCGTGCAGGTGATAGTTGCATGATCGTATAAAATACAGTTCATTGAGCCGTAAATACCGTCATTAATCCAATACTCTCTTAAGTCACCTCTGACACGTTTTCCTATAATGTTGGTGGCTAACGTGAAAGCCGACTCAGCAAAAAACCGGCCCGGTTCAGAAATGACTGTCAGGCCCGGTTCGTTTGGAAAATAAGCTTGGAGGGCGGATTTGATTGCTGTTGCTGCTTCATCGAACTGGGATCCGGCCGTGAAGCCGCCGCCAATGTTTAGTATCTTCATTCTAGGCATGCCAAGACGAACTGCGGCTTCAAATACAGATTTAGCCGAAGCTATGGCTCCTTCGTATGCTCGAGAGCGTGTGGCTCCGCTTCCTATGTGGAAAGAAACACCAACTACATTGAGCCGAGCGGTTTGAGCGGCTTGGAGAAGAGGCGTGACTTCTTCAGGAAGTGCGCCATATTTAGGACCTAAGGGACACCTCGCTCCACTGTCATCAGGGGCTTTAATCCGAATGAGCAATGCACACTTCGAATGCCATTTCCGAATCTTGTCAAGCTCTTCCTTTGAATCAAAAGTAGTTAAATTAACGCCCACACTTGCAGCGTATTTGATGTGGGATTCTTGCTTGCACGGATTCGCATAGACGATCCGATTCGGAGAAACTCCGAGGGATAGAACGGATTCGATCTCGGCCCGGCTTGCACAATCAAAGTTTGAGCCAAGAGCCGCCAACGAACCAAGGAGAGCCGGGTCAGGATTGCACTTGACGGCGTAGAAGGGACGTACCATGGGAAGAGTCATTAACCACTTGTCCATGAGGGCAGTGACCTCTCCTAAATCAAGGACGTAAAAGGGCTCTTTGGTTTCTTGTTTTTTGGAGATTATTGACAGCATAAATTCAGTCAGGCCATTTTTTGATATGGTCGTGACCCTCTTTCCTTTAACACCCGGTGCACCCAATAGAACACCGGCGTGGGGGTTCTTAGGGATCGACCCCATGCCTAAACTCTAAGGGCTCAAAGAAAATACGAAGGAAGAAGAGGATTTGAGAGCAGAGGAAGGGCTTATACTAGGTGGGTATTTATAGAGATCATAGAAAGAAACAAAAATCAGGACACTTGTACGATTGCATCACTATGTCGTTGGGGAGGGGGGGTGAATTATTGAGTTCCCTTTTGAGCTCCAAAGAATCAGCACCATTTTCCTTTGCATAAAATTTATAGGAGAAGAATATTAGTGATACCATACTTGTGTATTAGGTTCTTAATTACCGAGATTGGTGTAAGCCTATCAGGGGTTTTGTGCGGCAATTAAGCTAATGTTGGCTGTTGAAAGAGGGGGTCGTTTGAATTAAGCAAGAGTTTTGAGTTGATTAGAACTCAAGTGGGCTCAGCTTTCATGGGATGTTCAAAACGATTCCATGCGCGGAAGCAACGCGTTGGCGGTGAATTGGACTAGTCCCAGGTGTAAAAATCCTGTCGCCCACTCAAACTTTTGGTTCTCGGGTTGGGATACAAGAGGAGATTCGAAGGGTGGACTTGAATTTTTATTATTGCTGTGATGGGCGGATTATGACCATTGGATGATGGTAGGAGGGACTCGTTTTTTTTTAATGAGAAGAGGGATTTGTTTTCTCAGGTGGATTCATCCCTTGCATCATTCGGAGCAGTTATCCCATTCCTCTTTTGTTTTGAACAATTGTATGTTGTTGAAGTCCTAGTAAAGCACCCCTTCTGTGACCAGACCAGCCCCAGCTTAGATTTCTTTTCAAAGTAGAGTTCTTAGTAATCGTACCAAGTCTTAGTTGGACTATTCCTGTTTGTGTAAAATTTTCATGAATACACCTAACTGTGTCATCTGGTAAGAAAAACCTGCCCAAGGATTTACATGCAAAACTCCTCTAAATCCATTGGAAAACGATTAGACATGTTATTAACGTTATGGTTTGAAATTTGAATCACGAGTTTTTATATTTTTTTTAAAAAAAATATTTTTAAAAATATATTTATTCACACACTTTTAATCAAAAACATTTTCTCTTTTTTTTCCAACACGAACCAGTGAATTCCAAATTTAAATAATAATAATAATAATAATGCTAAAGTGACCGATTTCGGTGCCTGATTCGGGCCTTTCATTACTCTGGACATCCCAGTTAGGAGAGACCGAGAGGATGAAGATGGACCGCATTACTTGTATGACGTGCTGTACCGATCTCTGTTGGATGTCCGGTCCATGTATGTTAAGAGATCAGTCTCTTATTTTTACCCAAAACATGGCCATACCCGCCCATAATAACAGAGCTCATACCTGGTAAGAAATAGTTTGCCCCAAATTTTCGTTTCGGTCTTTAACTTTCAGAACAAAGTTTATTTGGTCCCTATATTTGATATTATTTATAAATAAGTCCTCAAATGTAAGTTTCTCTCCTCATATTAAGAAAAAAAAAACACTTTGGTTTTTATATTAATTTTTTTCCAATTAAATCCCTACACGTCAAAAGGTTTTTCGTATTGGCTGAGTAGTCATATTAACAAGCATATACTTGCTGGATATTTAAGTATTACACCCTCATCTTTATGCATGGCTTTTCATATTATTGTTAATTATTATCACCATTTCTTCACTGTACCAAAAAAATTGTAATAAATATTAATTGTTATGATTATGCAATCATTAGTGTATTAAAATCACAATACCTTTGGGCTTGTGGATCCCCAAGCGGGGAGGGGGTGGGGAGCGTGGGGGCGGGGGCATAGAAGAATGATTTGTGGAGCTGAGCATCTCGAGGAAGAGGAAGGAAATGGATGAAAACGAATGGCAAGATATATATATATATAAACATTTCACTTTGTGTCCAGGACGGACGAAGTGAGAGTTGAAGATTGGTCTTTTAATTCTAGCGAGAAAAGGAAAATAGAACGTTAAAACTCTTTTGAGTTTTTTGTTTTTTTCTTTTTCCCTTTCCTTTACAATTACTTATAAGTCAAGACTAGTTCGTATTTCATTTTTTTTTTCTTTTTTAACAGAAAAACTCGTTTCCCTTTTGGGCATATGTGTATATGTGTTTGTTTTACAATTTGGATCCATTGCTTGATTTATTTAGAGATTTTTGGTACAAGGATGTATTTTCAAATCGGAATTCTTCTTAATTATCAAAAGTGGAATTGTTATGGTACAAGAATGAACCCTTTTCTTTCTTTCTTTTTAATTTTTTTTATGAATGTTTCTCAGAGTTTTCAAAAAGTTGTGATTTTTTCCTGAATTTTTTATTTAATATTTGTGAATTTTAAGGGTCTGCGTATGATAGCAACACTGGCAAGCATTCAATGATATCTTGTTAGCTGTAAGATGTTAAAGTAATATTCAGAAAAGCTATAAAATGTAATAAACTATGCCTGAATTTTACTGTTCTTCATGTAAAAATATTAGATGCTTCGGCGTATAGTAGTAGTACTTCTTTGACTCGTATAGAAAATGAATTTGTTGC
>Ga0325403_1000481_pt1 | contig 27991 bp, 12 predicted proteins | sample PopdelMetagenome_19_FD_205665 | JGI IMG/M metagenome (GOLD analysis project Ga0325403, IMG submission 205665) | Populus deltoides microbial communities from Bellville, Georgia, United States - Xylem-PdKOR-R4 | ecosystem: Host-associated > Plants > Phyllosphere > Stem > Wood/Secondary xylem... | reverse complement strand
TCACTTCTCTACAAGCTAAAAGGATTATTCAATTTCGAACTCCTGTGTACTTGGTTTTTATTTATAAGGTGTATCTCTATATTAACATGATGTATTTAAATGAATTTAATAATTTTTTTAAATGATGAATTCCAGTATTAAAAACTAAAATATCAAATTCATTGAATGCATACTATTAGCCACGTGTGAGATAACATTGGTTATTATGAATCTATCTTGTTGCCATGCTTGCTTAAGAACATCAAAACCTTTTGTCGGCACGGTGCCTCTTATTTTTTTTAGCAGGTCGGTTTTGGCAGTTCAGCAAGGAAAGGAGCGTGACTGGCACGTGGCAGTGGTGGGGGAGAAGGCCGTTAGAGAAGAGGGTTATGGCGAGTGGGGCTCCCATGACAGGCTGGACTGACAAGATTTTAGCACCGTTCGTCCCCTGATTCTGCTTCTCAACTCTTGTCGTTTTCTGCCAGCTCACCACTTCCGTGCGTCCTTTTCACTCCCTTCTCATTTTAAATCAATTTTAAAATAAATCCATCGGACGTAAATGCTCTCCAGCCTGTCTTTGGTCAAAGTCACCTCTCATTTTATTTGCCTTTTTCTTTTTAAAAAATATTATTATTTTCTCCTTAGCGGATAAGAATCACATTCTCACACCCCCCCCCCCCTCCCGTCCATGTCTTAATCCCCACGTTTTTTCTCTTCCAAAAAATCCTTTTATTATAATTAGAGTGGTTGACATGTTTTAAAAATGTTTCTAAGATTATTTTGAAAAATATGAAATTAATTTCTCAGATACTTTTTTTATATATAATTTTTTCATGTTAATATAAAAATAAAAAAAAATCTATTTCTTATCTTAATATATTTTAAATTAAAAAATATATATTTTTAAAAGTTATATTGGTTTTTTATAACTAAGATCTTGGACTGTGGATACCTATAGGTTTTTTATGACTTCGAAACCGCAGCACTAACAAATAACAATATAATCTTAAAAACAAAAGAATCTCGAAATTTGAATTTCAGTTAGGCATTTTTAGTTTTTTCCTCTATATTTGTGTGTGAACTTGACGAGCTGTACTATGCCAACTGCAGATAAGTCAGTTATTTCAATCTCGAGTGGAAGTGAGTGGTGATTGTCAAACACTGTTCGGTACTGCGGCATCGATCGTGTTTTTTTAAATAATATATTTTTATTTATTTATTTTTTCTGCTGTTTTTGGATTTTTTAGATAGTATTTGTTATTGTTTACTTTTCAAATAGCTTTTAAAAAGTTAGATAAACGAACAGATGACGCGTGTTAGTTTGACAGCTGTTTACTAGTAACTGCCTTGCCAGGAAGAATCCTCACTCTTTTAACGGCCATAACCGGTCATTGTAACCGGCTTAACCAGTCATCCCTAACCCTTCCATGTATATATATATACCCCCCCGTTTCCACTCCTTTCACTGTTCTTTCATATAAACCACGGCGAGGCTCTGCCTCCACCACTTGAAAAGAAAACCCTCCTCTTAATTTATATTTAATTTAGGGTTTAATTTATCTCTAAATCAATCCATGGCTTCTACGAGAAAAGATGTGGATCGGATTAAAGGTCCATGGAGCCCCGAAGAAGACGAGGCGTTACAGAGATTAGTCCAAACCTATGGACCAAGAAACTGGTCTCTGATAAGCAAATCAATCCCTGGTCGATCTGGGAAATCATGCAGGTTGCGATGGTGCAACCAGCTATCCCCTGAGGTCGAGCACAGACCATTTAGTGCTGAAGAAGATGACACAATCATCAGGGCCCATGCTCGTATCGGCAACAAATGGGCCACCATCGCCCGCCTTCTCAATGGGCGCACCGATAACGCTATCAAGAACCACTGGAACTCAACCCTCAAGAGAAAATGTTCTTCCATGTTTGATGACTTAAACGACGACGCACAACAACAGCCTCTTAAAAGATCCGCAAGTCTCGGGGCGGGTTCGGGTCTACACTTGAACCCGAGTAGCCCATCCGGATCCGATTTGAGCGATTCAAGTATACCCGGCGTGAATTCATCTCCCGTTTTCATGCCGCCAGCCAAAACCGCCTCTCTTGTCCCACCTAGTTTGTCGATTGACGTGTCCTCTCCGACCGTCGATCCACCGACTTCATTATCCCTGTCTCTGCCTGGATCCATTACTTGTCAGGCTCCGGGTTCTGGCTCAAGTTCTGGATCCCATGCTGTTAACCCGACACCTATGGTGCAAACACCTGCTGCACCCCCACAAGCTGCAGTGGCTGTGCAGCAACAGGAGCAAGTTTCATTTCTGCAACAGAAGAATCCTGGGTCTCGACTTGAGAACCAGTTTTTCAGTGCTGAGTTTTTAGCAGTCATGCAAGAGATGATAAGGAAGGAAGTGAGGAACTATATGTCTGGGATTGAGCAAAATGGGCTCTGTTTGGGAACAGAGGCTATAAGGAACGCTGTGGTTAAACGAATTGGTATTAGCAGAATCGAGTAGCCAAGCAGAAGAGAAGTAGATTGTTAGTGACGGCCATGATCATGATCATCTGGGCATGATGATGAAGCCAGCTGAGTTGACTCGGAGAGAGAATGAGAGAGGAGGGCAAAAAGGAGAAAAAACCTCGTGTTTTTTTTTTTTTAATTTGTTTTCTTTAAAGTTGCTTTAATCGTTGCTTTATACAGAAGTAATAATTTTGGTAGTGTACAGAGCAGTTTTCTTCGGCAGAGAAGAAGAGGATCTCGAAGGAACAAAATTTCTTTTGAATATAAATTGAAAAAAAAAAAATAGGATCTTTCCTTTTATTTTTTTTAACCTTTAATTTAAATTCAAGAAAACTGGAATTAAATGACCTGCACTGAAGTAAAGTGACGCGCAGAAAGGACACAACCGTTTTTGTTTGTATACTGAAAGAAAAACCAAAAGATGATTTTGTTTTTCCTTCGGAAAAAGGAGAAAAAACTCAGACCGAATGATTTTGTTTGGTTGTTGGCTTGCTTGATGAGGATGATTGAGGGGTTGTACCTGGTAATTTTAAGGATAAATTCTGAATGGTAATAAATCTTTTTATATTTGGAAAAAAAAAAACTAGAAAGACATAAACTTGAGACGGCAATTAGAACCGAAAATCTTAAAACATTATCTTAATTGAATTTCTGGATTTATAAAGAAACTTGAATAATAATTTTAACCGTTCTCACGATCTATCATGCTAGATTTTTAAAAAATAAATAATACTAAATTACACTTTTTGGAATTTTGTGTTGGACTTTTAGGTGGGCGTCTTTCGGGTTCGTTTTAACCAGGTCGGAAGGATTGAGTTTGCTGCTTGTGGTTGATGACTCCACTTAATTAACGGTAAGAAAAAAACATTTGAAGATTCGGTGGATGCATTGATTGGATAGGTACTAGGAGAAGCTGGTGCTTAAATTGAGGATGTTTCCGATTGCTGTTCATTCATTATTGTTGCCACTAAAGCATCCAGGGAAACAGCTCCTCAGATACTCTACTAAAATATCTTCAGCCTTGAGAAGTATCACACAATCAATTATCCTTCTTTTTAAAACGGGTTGCTTTCTCTTCTTTTTTTCTGCTTTATTCTTTCTAGTTGGGCTGGAGCCAGCCGAGTGACTTTGGTTACGGATTAATTTGATTGGATCAACCAGATTTTATCAGGTTATTAAATTTTATAATGTTAATATTTTTTTATTTAACTTGAAATACATCTAGGTTAGGTCAAGATGGATGAGTTTTACGAGTTTACCTGCTAAAAACAACCAGGCTTAACAACTACGTTTTTATCTTTATTTTTAAGGTGAAAATTGATGTTGCACAGTTCATATCTAGACATTGTCAACAAGCAACAGTCGCAGCAAAACAAAAGAAAATAATGATGAAATGCAATAAAAAATGACCCAATCCATTTGATTTTTCTAATACTAATCATTCGACAAAAAAAAAAAAATTAAAAAAAATAAAAATTTAAGGTTGAGAAATCATCCAATACTAAAAGTTTTATTCATGTACAAGTAAATCCTTCCTTGGATAAAAGTACTTGAAGTTGATGGCAATGCAATTACTAATGGCTTTCTCAGTCTTTTCAGCTCTCTTTCTCGCTCTCTTCTGCTTGTTGCAAATTCGTTTTTCATCTTCTGCAAACCATAGATACTCTTCAACAATACCCATCTCTGTAAAATGAGAAATCAAACGATGTTTTTGTTCCAGAGAATGGTATTTTCTCTGCAGGGTTCTAATTTTCTGTAGGGGACAATGCTTTCAGCTTCCAACAATAGTTTGGATGGAAAATAGAGATCGACCAGTTAATGCAAAAGGCTCTTAAGTTTTCCCTGCTGAAAACTGGAACGGTTTTTCCTCTGCTTGCTTTGATCATGCGGGGCAATATTCAACCTCCCTCTCTCGAGTGCAACTCCAACTATACTAAACAGTGGCATCCGGCAATCTTGTTCTTCAAACTTCGGAGAAGCTACCCTCTGGAGAAGCTTCAAATCAACAAAAATTGTCTTGTCCCGTCCAGAAGTCAAAGCAACTACTCTTCTAGGCGTGCTGATTCATGGCTAGGCCCGATCATAACCCCAAGTTTTTAAACAAGATACCCTTTTGCTGGCACCGGTTTCAAAAGATTTGGATACGTTGAATTGGTTATGTAAATTCGAGTATACATTTCATAAAAAAATAGTGCTTGTCGAGAAATTCTAGAGTATTCAGAGAGTAATTACCAATACAAAGAAAATAGAAGAATAGTTTAGGCTACAGGAGAATATTCTTATCACTGCTGTTAGACAAATTGAGTACTACACGAGTCTCATTGTCTTGGAATTTAACGAGGAAGATAAAAATCTGAGCATTGATTTAAACACCACTCTCTTAGATTTTTCAAAAGTCTCTCAACGAGATGCAATTCCTTCACACTGAAGTCGACTAAAGAAGAACAATTTGGAAATGACATTCTCAATTCCAAACCTAACTCTCTCATGCTAGGTAGTGAAAGAGACTCTAATAAAGTTGGGCACAGCCTCCTGCGTACCTTGCAAGACAAGATAGCTAAAGATAGTTGGCATATACCATCTAGATAATCAATTTAGCTTAAGTAACTACTGGATTCTCACAAAAGGGTTCGCAAGTGAATGGCATACACTTGAATCTCAGAAGTTTTTAACATAGAAATGGGATAGATTAAAATGGTTCAGTTGTATTTGATGGTGTATTATGTACAAATTGACATCCTTACGCCCCCAACCTAGTGATCTTGTTTGATGGTGTTTGCTTCAGAATCTTCTGGGACATGATATGTTGAGAGGAAAAAAGCACTCTGATTCTTCTGTAGAAACCTGCATGGAAATAGACAGTATATCAGAATGACGGAATTCCTAAATGAAAAAAGAAAAACATGAAACTGAAGCATCATAGACACTGATTATCTGAAATAATTTTCCAGAAACATACACAAAGCAAGCTACGTCACTTGAATTCTATTTGTTCCAATGAAGTTCAACAGTTGGAATTACACACAACAGTAAACTAAGTTAATTCTTCTGAAACTATTAGTTGGACTTAATTTCTGTGATAATACAGATTTCTAATTGCCACAAAAAGATGACATGAGCTCGGAATTCATGGTTGTCAGCGGGTATTGCAGACATCATGGTGCAGCTAGTCCAAGTTAGACTTCTGATCCAACTATCTTTTGCTCTTGATCAATCAGTATCTCGGGAAACTCAAACCCAAATAAAGGTGGTAAATACAGAACATAAGTCCAGCCATAAGGATTTATTAATGATTGGAGTTCCTACCTCAGAAAGTCAACCAATTTTTGGTGCAACTCTGTCAGTGTCTCCTCTTCAATGTTTGCATGAACCAATAACTCAGGCAACTTAACTGAAAATGCAACAAGGAGAATATTAGCACAATAAATTGAGATAGATAGCTAGTGGATTTCAGCATCTGTATATCCAATAAATATCAGTACCACCATGCTATACTTCTTGTACAGACAAATGTATTAAGTACTAGTATGAACAGCAAGAAGCATCCTGTTAAAACCAGTGTTGCATAGAATTGGATGCTACATCTATTGCCAGAAGACAAGTTTCTAGCTCACTGATTTAAAAAATGTGGACAAAGGAAACCAAACACAGTTTTCAAAGCTATTTTTGATAAAAAGAAAACACGATGTATTTTTTCCCACAGCAAAGAGTAAACATACCAAAGAGGCGTAATAGATGCTCAGCACCATATACCATTGAGGGAGAAACATCATCTCTAATTGCATAAGTATACTGTTGCCGCTCACTTTTATACAGAAGCATTGCTGGTAAGGCCTTGTCAAAGTAACAGCGCAAACCTTTCATAATTTCAGCAGTTGATTCAGGCATCCTACACCCATCAAATCATAAAACCTAAGAGCACTGAAAATACAGATCAAGAATACTAGAACAGATGGGTACTTCCTTTATTGACAATAAAAAATCTAAACACTCTCCCCTCTCCTCTGGTCAGCAGAGAATAAAAAAGTTTCCAAATATTTATTGAAATAATTATTTCTAGTAACTTGGGCTAAATCTTATAACTTAAGAGTAGCAGTCCCCAAGGGTATAATAAAAAGTTGACAAAAGAGCAGGTTCTCTACTTACATGACATCTTTTTTTGACCTATACTCACAATACTTCTTACATATGTCTTGGACATTTGGGGCACGAGGAAGTTTCACGAGCTGAAAGAAAAGAGAAGAAAAAAATACATTAAATCAGTTATTAAAGTTAACTCTTCAGCTAAACAAACAGATATAATGCCAAGCTAATCATTAGAATAATAACACAATTATGTCAGCACTGTAGTAATCAAATCTTACTTGTCTATGCTGTCAAACAAGTTGAAATTTAAAACAGCCAGTCAGTAGTGCTGCTTAATTGTTACAATTGAACAGAGAAATAAGTAAAACAGGCATGGAAAAGATGATGAAAGAAAAAGGAAAAAGATTGGCGGCAAGGGAAACACAAAGAAATGTAACAGTCGTGTACACAAGTAATTTTACAAAATATTTAAATCTGAGAAACCAGCTGTGAACAGTGACAATAATTACCTTGCTCTGATGAGTGATAAATTCACAATCATCAACAAGTTGTTTCTTTAGTGTTGGTGGAATTTGGAGATTCACCAGCTTTTCCAAGGGTACAAGATCTTTTTCCTAACAGTCAAAACAACAGGCTAAGCAAAAAGATGCCTAATGATAAATGGAAAACCTTTTAATTTTTTTTTTAAAAATCTTAGCTGATTCATTTTTTTACGATAAGGAACACGCTTAGATTGACATGGGCAAACCAAAAGTGCACTAGGCTTCAATAAACCGGAGAGTACCTTATTAAGATTGTCATTTTTCCGCTTCCTTCCCCTTGAAACTGCATATATGTCCCCAGAACAGCTTTAAGAAATAGCCAGTCCAAAGGATTACCAAAAAGAATCTTGCAATCAACAATTACAAGGTTTTTTTTTTCCCGCATGTAAGATTAAAGTAAACTTAGTGGAGGTTCTCCTGAATAACAAAGGTTCCATCTGTAATGGTAAATTAAGGCAACTTTTCCCTTCTTTGCTGGCCCAAAGAAAACCAATGATCTATTTTGGAAACAAACCATGGATCAGAATCCAAATTTAATGGATTTAATAACAAAGCATGTCATGCTATTAAATTTGCATCAAGATTGAGGGACTGTTTGAATTGCTTTGAAAGACTTATTTTGACCTTAACCATCAAGTTTCCTCTTAATAAGACTGAAGTTGCATGTATCTCTAACTTATGATCTTACAACGATTACAGCAAACCAAATTCTGGAACAGTGAACTCTTATGTATGATGCTGAGGATAGGAGATAAGGGACACAATCTCCAATTTTAAAACTAGACAGAAAATAGAAACTAGAACAATCAACATCTGTGCACATTAACCAATAACACAAGACAATAGGAAGCAATCCAATCACTATTCAATTTATCCCAAATATTTTCTGATTCTATACAGTATTACGGATCATATTCTTCATTCCACAATAAGTAAAAGTGCATGCTCTACAACAACCAATACAATAACTTTAAAAAGAAATGGAAATGTAAAGTACTTGCATCATCATGTAATCATACTTAGTATATCAAAGTTTCAACATACAGTATACAGTAGTAAATTTAGTGTGAGAATCATACTAACCACCAGAATTTCTCAGTTTCATTTGTGGTGCCTGTACCGCCTTTGTTTTCATCTCCATTTCCAATCGTTCTTTGAGGGCTTTCTGCTTCTGAACATTCTCTTCAGTGTGCTTCAGCAAACGATCCGTTCCAACCCATTCATCCCAACTGTTCACAAACAGAAGTTCAAGAAATGACAAAAGGGCAGGGTTGTTTACAAGCAGAGTAAACAATCAACGAATGAGAAAAGCTTTAGCATAGCATCCCCCCCTCAAAAAAAATAATCAACCCCAACTGCATCCACCCTCTCAGCACCAGCCAACAAACATTCCAAAACTTACAAGCAAAAATACATATTTTATGTAGAAATTAAACTGGATATTAAAATCCAAAGAGCTAAATGTGCTCCAAATACAATCCTTTAGAACATGGTTGTTTCAAGATCATAAAAACATAAAAGAAGGCCAGAATGAAGGGATAAAGCTTTGAGAAGAAACACTCTCCCCCCCCAATTCAGTAACTTCCTTCAGCTCTCAAGTAAAAGGAAAAGAACAATACTTGAGGAGTTTAAGCAGGGAGAAAGTAATTCATCAGAAAAGAAACTCGAACGAAGCTTTCGAAGAACTAAAAGTAGCAAATTGAGCAGATTTATAGTCCCAACAAACAACAACCTGCCTAACTCCCTCAAAACATAAATCCCAAGTTTCAGTACCATAGAAGATGCTACTCACGTTTTGTTCCACCCCTGCAAAACACATGACATTACGCAATTAAAATACTTCAAAGGACAAGGAAAGGCAAGTGGGTGCATAAATAAACATAAAATTAGACAACTTGGCAGTTGATCCTTACTGTGTAATGAACAAAAAAACCCCATTTGTTTTCTTCATATAAAGCTCTTATCACCTATTTACATGGAATTATTCAAATTACGTTCAATTTTAATAAAATAAAGAAAAAAAAGAACATAAAGATTCAACCTTCTCTGAATATTACAATTACCTTGGCTTCATAGTATTGTCCAGAGTGAAAAGCGAGGACCTTCTCATCATTTACAAATACAGATGGAGGGTGCGAAGACTGACATTCCTCGTCGGTTTCGGTTCTCATGTCTGAGTCTGTCTCGGTGTTTGACTCATCTGACACGGTCGCCGAGTCATCATCGTTGTTTAATCCAGTGTCTGAGCTTCCCATTTTGCTTTGCGAGCTATGGTAATGGAGGTTTTTTTTAGAGAGAGGATAAAGAAGACGAAGAAGTTTGGGAAATGGAATGATACGTGGGCTCGTTGAAATTACGCTAAAACCCAAAGTTAGTCCGAGCCGGGCGATATTTGATCATTGACCAGGGATTTTAGGGCTTGGGTCATATTGGCAAGTAGGCTTATTTTCCATGGTGGATGACCCCTGCTCATCAGTCATCGTCCATCATCACCAGGTTATTCACTTCACCAAATTCAAAAGCCATTTCACGAGTTAGCTGAGTCAGCTTATATATTATTTTAATTTTTTTTAAACTGAGATGATATATTTTTATAAAATAAAAAATAAAAGTAAAAATAATTTAATTGAGTCTCATTTAAAATTAAGATTGAGTTCATCAACCAAATTATAAATTGATGAATGTGATCACTTGAGTAAAATCAAGTTAAATTAAGTTGAACTCGTTTCGAGAAAAACTCTATTTAAACTAGGTTTTAAAGTCACTTGAAGATTTCTTATAAAATGAGGTATGGAATGAATTTCAAGCTTATATTGATTATGGGTTAAAAACAAAAATTAAATTTTATAAGATTAAGTTTTGAATTGAGCTAGCCCGGTCATCCTACAGGTTTAATAATCATGCATGACCTTTATTATTTTTTGAAGGGAAAAAACATGGAGTTCATGCTATATTGATTAAAAGTATAAAATTGCTGATGTTGGAAGCCTTATGCTAGGTCTTTGGTGGTGAATAGAGAACTTATTTCATATACATTGGAAATGCTAAGTCTGCCCACTCAATTCTACAATAAATTGATAGTGGTATGGCATGAAACATCATCAACAACAGACTCAAGTATGCACTGAATTGATATTGGTATTTTATTTATGTGTTATATATTTCTATTAGTTTAGTTTACGGATCAATTTGTCAGACCAAATCTAAGCCATAGCTAGCTGGAATAATGTTCCGAGAGAAAAGTTGCAAAATAATCCAAATGCAAAAGGTATCAGAAATATTCCAACACAATAAAGATTATAAGAACCTCCCCCGGAAGCCTAGAAATGATCGGTGAGAATGTATGATAAGAAGGCAAATCAACCGCTTAAAACACATACTTAATAGCATATCATGTTAGCTAACAAAAATTTGAGGAGGACAAATACCTAAATCATACAGCAAACAACAACCATTACGCGTTGTTGTTTCCTGGAGTCCTGTTAAAGGTGTTGATTTTGACTGTCAAAGCTTTGAACAGAAACGAACAAAACAGAAGGAAGCAGCCAAGTTTGGTTGTAGTCCACAGCACTTTGAAGCAGTCCTACCGTCTTGAGTTTGTTCGTCTTCAATTCTCGAACTCTTCAGGAAAATATAGCCATGCATGATGCATCTCTTCTGCAGGTATTGTTTTCTTTGCTTTCTAAGAGCCCCCATCCATATGCAGAAAGCAAGACCTCTCCCTGACACAATCCATTTTTAGTAGAAATAATTAAACTGCATAGTTATGCTAGAACTTGGTCATATTATGGAACCTGTTTTTCGTTTTATATTTTTTAAAGAAATTTATCTTTTATAATCCTGTTCCTGGAAAGTACTGTTTTAATCAGTTTTCTCAAAATGTTCATTAAATATTGGCTCAAAAGTATGTATATTCAAAATTAAAAAAAATGAAAAACATGAAGATAAGAGCTTCTGCTCATACAATTTGTGAAAAACGACGACTAATACGTCATGGACGAACAAGGATGGAGACTCTTTAAAGGATGCACCATACGCCTTTTAGAGTGGGGCAAGGGTTAGGTTTTCCTCTCTTTTTTTTATTGCACCAGGGTATCCTCCGGCTCCTTTCAGATCAGGAGACTAATCCTCTTTGTGGTATCATCGTGCACCTTAAAGCGGGTTCCACTACCGGCAGGGATTTAAATCATATTCGCTTTACAGAAAGAACTAGACCCAAATATTCTCGTTGGTTAGGAAATGTATCTTCTTTTTTATTTCCAAAAGTCTCATCGAATGTTGATGTAGCTAGCCATGCAGATTTTTGTAAGTTATGGACACAGGTTCTCATGGTCGAAGGTAGATAGCTATACAACTTTCTTTCCTGGTTAATATTGCAATTGATCGACACTACTAAAAACTAGAGCTGTTAATAATCATGTTATTGATTTAGAAACAGATTATCAACAAATTGTGTGTATATTTATTTTTTAATATAAGCAATGGAAAATTCATAATTGAAAAACAATAAATTATCTAAGAAATTTACAACGGATTTTTCATTGCTGATGTGGTAGTATCAACCTTGCATTGATCCATAGTATTCTGGTTCCCTTGCATCATAAGCACTATGAATATATTTTTTTTTTATTAATTGTATTGTGACTTATTTGCATTAATTTAAGTTTAAATGAGTTTTAAATTTTATTTTTATTCCATTTATTTTTGTTGATGAAGTAGTTTTAAATATTAGTGTATGTTGTTTATATATTTAATTTCTACAACTTTCAAAATATCCATAAATAATTAACCAAAATAATAATAAACCAAAACAAAAAAATTATATAAATTAATTAAAATATCTATATAAACATGAATTGATTTTTTGTAGCTAATTAGAAATAACTCGGAAAATCTATTACTAATATCAACAATGAATTTTCTCATTATTAATTGTCAGCTACAGATTTCAACAATGAAAAATCTGTTGATTATAATAAATCAACAACCACAAATCTACGTCTCATTTTTTTTTATTGCTCATTTTGTTGTTATTTTTATCAGAAACAAGTCTTAATTTTATCTGCAATGGATAATGGATAATGGATTAGATGGTTGCTAAAAGCTTTATTTTTCTAGTGGTGTGATGTAATAAGAGCAACCGTGGGAAGAAATTGAGTGACCATTAGTGGAAGAGATTGCTAGCCAGTACTGGCATTGTCTTGATAAATGTGATTGATGTAGTTGCTTTGATACCTACATTTTTCCCTTTTCTTAATTAATATAAGCACCAAATTAAGGTTCCTTTTCAACTTACGTACGAAGACATCATGTGTGTCACTGAGGAACATATTTCGGCATGGTCTGAAAACCTTTATGATGTTCAGTAGCCAATTGTAAACTAGCTGATCATGAGATCAAGTTGCCTGAAACTCCTATTGGTTATTACTAGATATAACAAGGTTTCCTTTAGTCAGGCTGGAGAAAATTAAAGATCATGTCTCTGCTCGTAAGAGAGAAACTATATGGAAGGAAGCTTCATTGCCAAGTAAAATTAAATTAATGAAAATAATCATGAGAATCTATATAGGAATGAATTGCTATATAGCTAGCAAGCTACAAAGATTAAAAGAATAATCGATTCACAGAAGACTGGTTCAATATTATATCAGTGACCCGCACCAGGGCTAGGACCGTCGGGGGTTTCCTGGGTGTTGACATTCTTGGAAGCATGGCCCATCCCTCCTTCGCTCGGGCCGCTGTTTTTAATCTCTTCAATATGCAACCCATCGGAGAATATCGCACCAATCCCTTTGTTTACAGAGCCATGTGACTCCACCACATTGAGAAGACGAGCTTCCGAGACTATCAAAAGCAGAGAGCTTACGAAGAGAAGCCCGACGAAGAGTATTGAAGACATGGAAAGTCTTGCCATTGAATGGTGCAATCAAGATTTTTCTTGTTGTTGACGAAGTTTCTAAGTATTATTCAGAAGAATGTTTTTTGCAAGTAGAGAGCTAATTAACTCGTTGTCCTATTTATAGGGACTGCAAGTCTGCATTCTGCAACATATGACCTAGAAATTTGACTAGGGAAAAGGAGAGGAACAGCCCCTGGAAAACACGTGGTGGCTCGAGAGCATTTCAGTTGCCGTCACCTGACTCTCTACCATTTTCCTGAAAGGAGGGACTACGTCAGCCTATATGTGCGTCCTGGAAGAAACAATATACATTGTACAATAATTGCAAAGAGGAAAAACATAAAAAAAAAATTCAAGACATAAAAGGAACTTTGTCAGCAATCAATTTTTACTTTTCTCTGTTGCTTTATGATAGCAGAAGGGTCTGAGAAAGTGCCTTAGTAACCACAAAAAAAAAGAAAAAAGAAAAAAAAGGAGAACCACCATAAGTGCGCAGAGACCAAGTCCATTCACAGGTGCAGGTGGAATACATGTCATCAATTAATTCATTATATATATATATATATATATGAATTAATTTTGGGGTCACTCATGTCCATCCTCTATAAAAAAATCCCTTAGGTTATAACATTTTATTTATAACAAAAAAAAAAAAAAACTAGAAGGCTAGTGACAACTCTCTCTCTTCATTATTTAATAAATGATAAGGGAATTATTAATCACGATTCATATAATAACAATTTTTTGAATAGTGAACAAAAATGTTTTATTGTTCATATAAATAATAAAGTATTTATATACCTTAATTTGTTAAAAAAAAATTGCAAACAAACCCCATGCTATATTATAATGAAGTGGCTAGGAGTTATTAGATTTGATTAAATTTAATAATTGAGTTTTGAGTGTATTTAAAGATTTAAATTCTTAGGTGTATATATGTGATTTATTTTTAACTTTAGGTATTAGTTGTTCATTTTTTTTATTTAATATTCCAAATCGAATTAATTCTCCAACTGAATCTTATCATCCTTAGATGAGGAAATATGTTATTGAATATAATAAATCATTTCCTAGTGATATACAGAAGAAATTATTCTAGTAAGTAAAGAATGAAAATCAAGGTTACATTTGGTATATGATTTTTGTAAGTTGATTTAAGTTGTCTTCGGAATTTTTATTTTAAAAAAATTAACAACATATTTTTGTTAAAAATAACTTTTGACTCTAATTAAGAGTTTGTTATAAAATTAAATAAAAAAATTATTTTAATTAAAAGTTATAATTTTTAACTTCTAATTTATTGATTCCAAGTTAATTATTCTATCTGATCGTTTCAAATTTTTCTTTAATAAATCTAAGTTGGTTAGTTGAGTCAATTGACTTGTATTTTTAACTAGCAACTCAGATTTCGAGCCTATAATTTTCCGTCTCAATCCAGATTGTGGGGTTTTGCAACTTAAGTTGGAATAGGGATTTTGTTTTCTTCATATATAATTAAATGATTTTTCTGCGAAGATAAAGCGATTTCTTGATGTAATGCCTAAGACGCAGGCATTAAGGTATTCAATATTTCATTGCCATGGATGATTATGTCGTTGAAGTTCATGCAACATGGATGGAACTGCATATATGGTTTCTTTTCAGCTTTTTGAGCAGTCGGCCGAATTGTTTTGAGACATCAAACTCTTATAAGATACTTTTGTTTCAGCATGTTAATTAATGATTACATCACATGCAATCGATGAATCAAATATTTTAAAATAAATAGCTACTTAATTTCTTGCAATTCATATTATTTTGCATTAACTATTACATCACAATCGATAAATCAAACAAATTAAAATAAATAACAAATATCTTGTAATTTAAATAGATAAATAGCATGTAAAAGACACCGGTGCATTGCAGTGACATTGTTCACTCAGTTTCCCGGACCTCCGTTTGACGGGCCAGAGTTGATGACTGCTCCAAGGGTTTGCGCATTGGTATATTTATTACCAATTCCTCCATGACTAGGACCCGATTTGATCCCTTCAATGTATAATCCATCAAAGAAAAGCTCAAACCCCTTGTTCATGGAGCCATGAGCAGCCCCTGCAACACTTAGAGGACGAGCATCTGAGATGAAAAATGACGAAATTACAACAAGAAGTAGGAGAAGAACATTGATCATGGGGCTAAAAGACTTGAAACTTCTGGCCATGAATATGCTATATGAATTCTTGAAAGGATTTAGAAAGAATGACAAAGAGTTGTCTAGTTGAGAGAGATTGTAAGGTGGAAATATTTTGTCTAGTTGAGAGAGACAAAGGGTTCTTCCCGCTCATCCCATATATATAGGCAAAGATCGCCAATTGGCATGCAATAATCTTTGACTTGGGAGAAAATTAGACAGTGTGAACGTTTAAAAACGTGGTGGATTGGGGTTGCCAAGGTGCCGCCACCAGTGGTCTTTGATGGATCAGCAAAGATGTAAGAATGCATTCAACAAATCAAAAGGCACTTTGTGCACAAATATTATCGTGTGAGCTTGCGTGAGCATGGATCGCCAAATTACAATCATATAGATTGCCATTTGGTCAACTTACAATCTCCTCTTTCGTTCGTGTAGGGAAAGATCGATTCAAAAGAAGTAGTTTTTCTTTTTTTATGAACGGTTGTTTAACCTAGCTAGTAGTAATTTAAAAAAAGAAAAGGGAGTGGTATTTTAATTTTCTATTATTCAAATGTTCTCATCAGCGTATAATCAATCTAGGTTTGATTTTTAGAGTATTTTCAAACTAGCTCACTCTATAGGTCATGTTTATTTTTCGAAAAGTAGTTTTTGAAAAATCACTTTCCAAACTTTAATGTGTTTGTTTGCCATTAAAAAAGTTAATTAGTCAACGGAAAACACTTTTCGGTCAACGGAAAACACTTTTCGTTCAAAGAAAAATTTAGCTTGGTTTTCAGGAAAGTGTTTTCCCTTTTGGTTGTGTTTGTTTTCCAGAAAATAGTTTCCGGGAAATTACTTTCCAAACTTTTTTGTGTTTGTTTGTCATTAGAAAAGTTGGTCAATGGAAAACACTTTCTAGTTAAAGAAAAATTTGGCTTGGTTTTCAGAAAAGTGTTTTCCTGAAAAATTTGGGCGAAAAACACTTTTCAGAAGTTGTGAAAAATTTAGAAATGTCATTATTTGCTGATTGTATCAAATTTGATTCTCAAATTTTTGATTGCTATATATATTTTGTTTTGAATATTTATTTTTCAATTTTATCTCTTAAAATTTAATTTTTATATTAACTTTGGTTCTTATTTTTATAATTACTATTTGTTTTTTCCTTATCATTTTTTTATTGAAATTTTTTATCTATCAAATTTGGTCCTCATTCTTTTGATTGTTACTTATTTTACTTGAAATAATTTATGAAATGTTGATTATTATTATTTTAATTTCTTCATCTTTCATTTTTTTTTAATTTTTTAAATTTGATCTTTATTATTTTGATTATTATTTATTTTATTTGAGATAATTTATGAAATTATATTTTTTTCAATTTCATTCTCATTCAACTTTTTTATTTGTAAGATTTGTTCCTCATTATTTTAATAAACTTGATAAAAATAAAATATTAATAAGTTATTTTATAGCTCATTTTCCATGACATAATCAAACACTAGAAAGTGTTTTCCAACTTATTTTCCATTACACTACCAAACATCAGAAAGTAATTCACTTTTCAGGAATTCACTTTCCAATATTGATTTTGTTGTCCTGTTTTTGTAAATGAATAAAGAATAAAATAATATCTATGTTATATTAAAAAAAAACATTAATTTCTAAGTGTTTATAGGTATGAATTTCTATATATTATGCAGTAAATTAAGTAAGAGACAAGGTGGAAAAACTCTCTAGTAGGCTTTCTAATGTTATTAAATGAATATTTATAATACCAAAAGATAACATTTGGAACTTAATATGTTAGTGATATTAATATTTTTTTGTTTTTTTAAACTTTTGTAATTAATTTTAATATCTGTGGTTGTTTGGATACAAATGAATAACAATTATTTAGTCTAATTTAAAATATATTTGTTTCATTAATAATTATAATATTTTATTATAATGTTTGAAGTGTATGTAAACTTGTTACTACATAAATGTATAGAAGGCTTAATTGTTTTTATTTTATAAGTGTTATTTATATATGAGACAAATAAACATGTTAAAACAATATTTTGACATCTCTAAACTAACTTTTTATTTTTTTCTATTCATAATCAATTTCTCTAACAGATATTTATCTCAAAATATAAAACTTTGATTTCCTCTGCTGACATCTGTTTTGGACAAAACACTTGTAAGCATGTGTCTAATTAAGAAAAATAAACCAAGGACTGCTCCATTAGCCAGAGAATTTTCAAATTTAATAATTGTCCCTTGAGCATAAATTAAGAAATTTTATAATGTTCAAACTATAATTACCAATAGTTATAACATAAAAAATAATAGATAATTTAAAAATAAAATAAAGAGAGGAGTTATATTTTTATTACTTTTAGTAAAATCAGATGTAATTTTCTCCCACTTCTTTGTATCCATTTCTCCTATTATACATCTCAATTTCGGAAGGCCTTCTTGTACATGTAAGCAAGCTTGTACGCTTACGTAGGACCGTTAAGCAGGCCTGTGTCCAGGCAACGGAAGTTTCAGTATGGGCCGAGATGAAATATCATAACAGTTGAAAGGCCTCCCGAGTCCTCACTTGTGATGTCTGATTGAAATGCCTGCAAGACCAGCCCTTTATAATAAATTAATAAACCCTAGTGAGATCCAGTGTTCAAAGAATCTTTCATCTTCTTCTTCTTCTTGTGGATTACCAGGTTAATATAAGGAGTTTCTTTTTCTAGCGTAGTATAAATAAGACAATACAAAAAATATTTTAAAAAATAACACAATTTAAAAAGTTATAAATGATAAATACGATTCACGACTCGCAGGTGTTATATGTGACTATTTTTAAATTGCTGAATTTTAAAGACATGGGATTTAATAAAGAGAGAAAATAGAGGAGAAAGAGAAAAAAATAGAAAAAATCTTTAAGATATACTGAAACTCCGATAATAACACCACCGGTATTGTTGGAAATATCTCAACGAGATGAAACCAATGATATCAAAAAAAATCACCAACGGTAATCAAAGTAAGCCACACGAGTAGCCTAAGGGCAAGTGTCCTGACACCATTGGATGACTCTTGTGGCCCTCTCCGTTTATTATTTTTAACCTTCTTTGGAGTTACTGGACTTGCTCATCGAGATATTTCTAATGATAATAGTGGGGTTGTTGTCGAAGTCTTGATATGCCTCCAAAGTAATTTTTGTTTCTTTTCTTTGTTTTTTTTTTCTCTCATCTCCCCCTCCTTTTAATATGTGAAGAGAGAAAAGAAAGAGATAAATAAATAAAAATATTTTGCAATTTATAAAAGTTCACGAATTGTATAAGTCATCTCTTTTTTATAAACTGTATTATTTTTTTAAATATTTTTGATACTGTTGTTTTATTATTATTATTTAGCAGTCCAACAATACTGCGATCAAAGTGGGTAAAAATCATGTTGCTAAATAATGGATCACATGTATAATCTCCGAAAAGAAGCTTGAAATTAATATCATGGAAGAAATAATTTTTTTCCGCTCTGATCGCCTGTCTACTTGTAGCAGAAATACCAACGATCTCCTTCTGATGGCCACATGACAAGACAGAAACAACCAAGTAGATCTCAATCCCCAAGAATAATCGAAACCTTGGTAGTGGGAACTTGTTTGAAACAATTCATTTTGTCTTGGCTCCATATGCCCGAGTCATCACAGGGTGTGTGTGTGTATATATATATATATATAAAGATGAAATTAAACAGAAATTGCATGTGACCCATGAGCCTTCCGACTTCTAGGCATAATTATCATACCGATCATTGGTGTGTGTGTGTGTGTGTCTATACACACACATACATACTGAGTGAGATTCTAAATTGACAAATGCTTTACGAGGCATCAGTTTTTGAGAATATGTAGAATTATGATAATGATTTTTTAAAAATACATTAAAATAATATATTTTTTATTTTTTTAAAATTATTTTTAATCTCACCATATTAAAACAATTTAAAAATATATAAAAAATAATTTTAAACAAAAAAGAATTAAAATTAACCAAATGCCTTCCAACAATGAGAAACAGGGCTTAATAAATGTACTTCTAGGTATTCAAACATCAAAATGGTAGAGAAATACATAAGTTCATTTCACAAATATATTTTAATATCCGTTTTTTTTTTTAAATGTTTTTAATTTTAAAATATATTAAAATAATATTTTTTTTATTTTTTAAAAATTATTTTTATTTCATTAGCAAAATAATCTAAAAATATTATTAAATTTTTAAAAAAATGAAATTGTTTTTAAAAAAATTCAAAACACAGTACCAATCACACCCAAAGTCAAGGCGGGCCTGCCAAACGCCCCTCGGTGGAATCATGAAGACCACATAAACGACAATCCAATCCTCTTTTCAGGTACTCGAGGGCTTTTACAAATCTAATCCTCAACATCTTGTCTCTTACAATCAGGCCATGGCAAAATTGACAAAAGGCATGGGCAGTGGCGGACATTGAATTTCAACTGTACCCACCTTGGCTCTGTCTGTTTATGGCTTTATGCTTCTCCCTCCAATCAAAAAGAAACAAATATCATCACTCTCTTTTCTCATCTTGTCCAAACACAGATTTGTAGCTCTTGCAAGCTCAGAGATTAAGGCGTAATCCCTCCACTACTCCTCATTTGGACATAAACATTAAATCTAGCAAAAATGTGAAACAACATTTTTCATTACAACAAGCTTACATACACGGTGCAGATCTAGTCAGTCATAACCCATATCAAACACAACAAAAAAACCAAACCAAAACCCAAAAAAAATAAAAATACCGAATTCAAATTTGGACAAAAACAAGAAAAAAAAGATTAACAAGACCACTCTCTTGTATAAATTACATAAATTAACTCCAATTCACCTTCCTCTGTTACTAAAATTCATCTTCTCATAATACCGAATTGAAAGCAAAGACAGAGACAGATGCACCTCATCCTTGCCCCACCTAGCCGGTGGCTTGTTCCCAATCATCTTCGGGAACGGGTTCCAGGCGGAAGGAGAAGAAGAAGAGGGTGCAGGAGTTGAGTGTGGTTTTGACAGGGGCCAGAGATACTGAGAGTGAAGTCGACGAAACCCACCAAGAGCTAAAACAACAGATCTCAGTTGTTGATTACCACAGCCAATATTAGCCCAGTGCTTGGTACAGATCAGCTCCCATAACCTCTCGTCCTGTACTGTCCTGTGCCACTGCTTGCTCACACAAGATGCCCTCCCTAAAGTCCTCGCGTCTACATGCTTCAACACCTCGAAAAGTAAATTCTCGTCTAAATTCATAAACCCAGTTCCTGTATTGGTTTCGGATTCTATTTCTTCCTTGATTTCTCCTTCTTCTTGATGCCTTTTCTTCTTCATTTTTATGTCGGTTTTGTTGTGGATTTCGGGTCCGGTGTCTAGTGGGCGCTTCATGGAGAGATTGAATGAGAGGAAGAGGGACGAGGGAGAGGGTTAGATAAAGGAAATAACGGAGGAGGTAGAGAAGAGATGATGGACCTAATGGGGCCTGGTCTTGGTTGTTATCGAAGAGGACAAGAAGGTGAGTTGATGCTGTTTTTTATTTATTTATTATTATTATCTGTGTATATGTAATTGACGAATTTGTCCTATTTTGCGTTTATTTTAGTAATTTTGTCATCTCTATGACGGTGCGTTTTGTTTCTACTTTCTACTTTCTTTTTTCTTTTTATCATGCTGCTTTGGTGTCAAACTTGAAAATATTGTCATACCTGGAAAAAGGATTTTCAAGGGTCATCTAATCAAGCTCTTTTGAAACCTGGATTACAAAAAATATAATAATAATAATAATAATAGTAATAATAAAATTATGATTTATAGCTTTTCTCAAATTTTCTTTTTAAAATTATATCAATAAAAACTATCATAATTTTAAACACATATTTTAAGTCTTTAGTGTTTTAGATGATCGTGTAATAAATCAGATTAGAATTAACAATTGTGATTAGAATAATGAGTTTCATTATAAACCCTTTTTTAAAACTTTAATTTGAAAAAATTATAATTTATAATTGTTTTTTAAATCACAACCATAAAATACACATATACTTATACTTGGAGTCTTCAATTTTTCTTTCAAGTCAACCTGTAATTCAAGCTTGTTGGATATGTTAATATTATTTCCCCCGTGTTTCCCCCTTTTTGTTGGTATGGACATGATTTTCTGCAAGGACCAGAGAAGGAATATAACAAATGAAATGGGTAAGACAAGAAACAAGCTAAGATTGTCAAATTCTGTTCCATTTAATCGGAATGGTTGATATATTTTTGTTGTAGTTTAAAAAACAGAATAAATTAGAATAAATTTTATTTCATTCAGAATCTCACTCTACTCCAAAAATTCCATCTAAAATCTGGCTTATGTTCTTGCTAAATAATTTTTTTTCTTTTTTTAAATAATATTTTCTAATTTTACGGTATTAATTATATCTCTTAATCTGACTATTAAATCGAGTTGAAATTTTATAAGGAGTCTCCTAATATATTTTTATATCTCAGGTTAAAATCTTAAGGTAATCAAAGTTTAGAAAAGTCTTATGAAAGTATCGATGATGATAGGATACAAATATATAAAATAATTCATAGACTCATTAAATGCATTTTTGTAATTTTGTCTAAATTCATGATTTTATTTAGAAATGTCATTTTATTATCTTTTTTTTAGATTATTTTTTTAAATTTTATCATTCAATAATGGGTTTATTGAGAATTGAGTTTTATAATTTATTTTGATTTACTTTATTCGAAGTTATCATGATCTCATTGCTTGGATCACGAATTTAAAAGGTTAACTCGAGTCGACTAACATGTTGTCGTCTCAATATTTTTTTTAAAGATGTTAAGTTGAATTTTTTTTAGTCAAACTATATATTTACCGGTTGTCAAGGTTATTTTTGGATTCATCGAGTCGATTAGGTTATATCGGTTCAACTCTTATTTCTTTACATGTGTTTGAAGTTTAAATTGCATAATTTCAAATAGGTTCAACTCTATTTTTTTAATTGTATTTCAAATTTGAATAACCTGATTTCAATTTGTTTATTTTTAGATTTGAATCGAAATTATATTTATTAAATTAATATTTTGAATTATATATAAGAATAGTACACATGCTAAAATACTTCAAAACTTAAACATATCATTACAATTGAGAGAACAGAACTACAACCAGAACAGAATTTACATCTTCTTTTAAACTATTGGTTTGTGTTTTTCCACCTTTTGTTGTATTGCACGTACGCACATGATTCTCCCAGAGGGCCAGGGAAGGAATATAACAAAAGAAATGGGTAAGAGGAGAAAATAATCAGTGTTTTTAATCCATTTATTTTATTAGTGATATCAAAATGTTAGAAATTCTTATGAAACAGTGAAAATAAATTTCAATAATCCAAAGTCCAAGCAAAAATTATGTAAGAAATGAAAAACTCTTTCAGACCACGAAATCATGACTTTTTACATGTCTTTTTATCCCAAAAGGCTTTCGGAAACCGAATGGATTGAGTCTTCTTCTACTTTCTTTGTATGAACCAATTGGCTGGGCTTAGTTTGCGCGTGGATTCATGGAGCATCGAAGCACACACAGAGCCTTCATTGGCTGCTCGGGAAAACTAACAAAAGCTTTCAAGTCTTCGAAACAGGAAACATAGAAAGAAACACGAGGATAAAGGAAGAGAGCAAATTCAGTGGCAGAGAAAAGAGCTTCTCCTACTTTTTCCCCCCTTAGCTTTCTAAATTGTTGTTTTGCTACAATTATTCCAAACAATATTTTGAGAATCTGGTTTGAAAGTGAGGTTTTTGGCACGACCCACCGGATCCTTACGTTGGCTGTTCCATGAGTTCTCTCTTTTTTTCTACACCATATTTAATTCCAAAGTGGATTAGCGATGCCCCTTGACCATAACCATAACCATGTGATTATCAAGTTGGCATGGTTGAAGTGATTCTAAGAATCCAAAGTTCTCACACGCAAGGTCAAGGCAATTCTTATAATCAATAATAAGGCATGCAATTCCATAAAAATTACATTTTGAATATTACGGTAGCTTTTGTGGTTATGATTTATTTTTTTTATAAATTATAGTTTTTTTTCAAACCCAAAATTTTACTATAATTTAAGATGAAAAACATATTTTTTTTACGACCAACCTAAAAATATCTCTAACATCGCTATAAAAACAAAATCTTTTATCTCAATGGATTTGCTATGGCATTAATAAAACTTTATAAAAAAGTGTCATGAATAACAGAATAATCTGGTTCTTAAATTAGAAAACAAGCATATATTAATATAATATCATACTGGCAGCAAATAGGGAAGAGTTAGGTAATGGTGTCGTGAAGATGATGTGAAGCCAAGAATTGACGTGTACAAGTATTTCATCAAGAAGGAATGCTTCCAAAGGCGAGGGTTAGATGCCAAATATCAATGATAGATCAATCAGCATCAGCCACCCCGGAGCACGGTCTGGAACGAAGTTGCTTCAGGATTAGCATTCTAAAGCCTTGCAGTTGGAATTTGATTAGTGAGTAGAACAGAGTGTTTGAAACCTTGAACACAACTTTTCACAGAAAAATTAGAATTTTCTCTAAGGGAGTGGGTAGGGTTGTAAAACAAACCAAAGTACTTGAATCCAATTTGAAATCGACTCAATAACATACTTGTTTCAGTTAGCAAATCAATGGATAAATATATCTTTAATGTGTAAAATAAAAAAATTAAGACTAAAAGGGTAAAATGCATGGTAGCAACCTGATATATCTAAGCTTGACATAATACTAAACCCAGGTGAATGAGCTTGACTTTTTTTTTCTAGATCAAACATCCTTAAATTTAGATAGTTACCAAGTCTAAGTGTATATAAATTTAATAATATATCAAACTTAACATCATTGAGTTCAATTACATGTCTAACTCAAGTGTATTTAAATCTAACAAAATACCAGATTTAATTACTTTGTAAGCTTAGCGCTGAACTTAAAATTTATATAAATCTAAATCTAAATATAGTAAGATATCAAATTAAATACTCTTAGGTTCAATTATATACTTAACCTGAGAGCATATAAATCTGACAACATGTTAAGCCTAATTTTCTAAAGTTCATCCTACACGCTAAACCCCATTACGTGTGGATTTGACAACCACTCTCCTGGCAACCATTCTCTTATGTGTTGATGTTTACGTGCGTTATGGATGATGTATCTACAACATGTCATTTCTGGGCCCATAGACAAACTTACCTGGACTGAATGTATTTGGGCAATTCACAGGCCGTGCCAGGCTGCCCTAGTCCCTACACAAGGTCTTTGTCTGCCTCAGTAAAATTTTAATTTCTCCCTTTACAAGGTTTTTGTCTGCCACGATAAAATTTTAATTTCTCCTTGTTTCTCCTTTCTCTCGAACAAATAATTTGATGAATCTTGAAGGGCCATTTGGAAATGAGCTTGTTCATAAACAACGAATGGGCCTTAGTTGGGACTTCTAGATGTCCCCACGATCCAATCCAAGGCATAAAACATATATCATGTGTCTGAGCTAAAAGAGCATGGCGGAGTATGCACTGTTTAGGATAATACCCAGTATGATTTTACTGGTCGGAGCATAGTTATAGTTTTTTTTTTTTTAAATAATCCTGGGGTCTATTTAGAATTTTTATCAGATTAAGCTGGATTAACATCTTAACCTATTTTTCTTTCAATCCAAATTAATCGAGGTTCAAGCTGTCAAATCATCTGGGTTTTATAACTATATGTATAAGATAGTTAAAAGATGCCCGACCGTTCCCGGTGGTTATAGGAGCATCGTCACCCTTGTTTGATACTTTTAAATTAAAGCCCAAGTAGCGAGCCGAAGTCAAATGTAGCCATTACCCTCTTGCTCTTGCAACTTGATTCTTGCAATGGCAAAGTCAAATGACCGTCCCATCTTTCATTCCAATATCACTACCCAATATCGTAGAGCAACACTATTTTGTTTGATTCAAGTTCTTTGATTTTTTGGTCATACAAGATTTTCTTTCTCATTGAATGGAATACCCTTAAAAAGAATTTAGCCATTCCTTCCATTGCATGAGAATCAAAATGGAATCCTCTAAATGACAAGGTTTTTCCTTTTCTTATCCCCACTAATCTTCTTTTTACGTTTCATATTTCCACCCATCTTGAACTCTCATCAAATTAGATCGAGCCTCACTCTCTTTCTCTTCCTTCATCAAAAAATTTGAATGTGAGCACACTTTTGTCCTCTCACTTACAACTCTTTCTTCTTCTTCTCCTTCTTCTTCTCCTTCTTCTCGTGTATGTTCGATTTAAATCAAATGGTTATGATATGCGAATACGTAATTGTAGGATGTGGTCGATTTAGTTATCTGAAGTTTGGCTTAATGATGAGTGGTTTCTTCCTTTAGCTTTTGCCTCTTTCTATCAATAAGGGTTGCTAAAATGATATCCTAACTTCGGAATTTTCTTTAATCAAGTCTTAATCACAATTGATCAAGTTTATGTTATTTTAGCCTTTAACCTTTGGTATGGAATACTGATTTTTATGATCTCAACTATGCATAACATTGTTTTTGGTATCACGAAATGATTTTTTTTTATGAAAATATTATTCTGTTTTTTATTATTTTTTTAATTTACAGTTTTTTTTATTCTACCGATCATGTTCTAATTCTCATCATTGATTTTAAATTTAATGACTTCAATTAGGTAAAAATAAAATAAAAATATAAAACATTTAAGTTATTGTTATTTCTATATTTTACATCAAATCATAACCATTTGATTTAAATTAAATAATTTAGATAATAAATATGACTATCATATTCTAAAAAAAATCCCAATCCACAATGGCTGGCTAACGGTCGATTACTAGCGATTCTAGCTCTATGCAGGCGAGTTGCATCTTGCAATCTGAATTGAGGATGGATTTTTGTAGTAAGCTCGCCCTTCAATGCAATCACAAACAGAACATAGTATAGGTTCAAACTTTTCTAGTCGAATACATGATAACGAGGAAGACCATACATTCTGCAGGCAGCTGAATAGAAATAGAAACAAAAAATATATAGAAACAATTAGCTGAATATGAACTTGGTAGTCAAGGGGTTATTAATTGGTGACCAATCCCTCCACGACTGGGGCCGGAGTACTCTTGAGATAGGTGTTCAAGCCCTCTGTGACTGTGACTGGCGGCATAAGCTGGAGCTTTCTTGAATGCGTTGATTGAAATAGGAGAAAGCAGATGCCGCCCTGAAGTCCTAGAGCTCTCCACGTTCAAGAAACATGAGAGGACGAGGATGAATGTGATAATAGTGGCAGAGGATTTAATCAAGGAATATGAGAAGCTGCGACAGGGATGCTTCATTTTTGTAGCTCAAGTTGTTTGGTAGAAAAAAAAAATGAAATATTTTGGGTATAAATAGGAGAATGAACAAGTCGAAAATTCATGGACTGCATGTTAGGGAAATAAACAGCGCATGTGCACCTCAATTTGCTTGAGAAATTTCAACATATACCAGATGTCCAAATGGCAAAAAAGTCTCCTTTTTTCAGCAAAAAAAATGTGATCCATGATCGTGACAAGTACTCGACAAGTGAAATTGCATACTGTATACAAGCTTTCACTACAGTCAAACTTATTATTATTAGATAAAGAAATTGCAAGAATAAAGAATAACAGTCTTGACCGGCCTGGTTTCTTATATGGTTAGAGGTTCGGGTTATTAGGTTGTCTATTTAATTTTAAAATAATGTTTTTTTATTGTTTTTTTAATTAAAAAAATGTTGTTTGGAATAATTTTTTTTATAAAAAAAACTGAAATAACCTTGAATATTTTTTTAAAAAATTATTAGAGGTGATCCAACAAGATTTTAATTTTGTTTAATTACATAAATTAGATAACGAGTTAATTTTTTAAATTATTTAGGTTTAATTAGATGAATATCTAAACTAATTTTTTTAAAAAATCTAATCCTAGCTAAATTTTTATTTGACAAATTACTGGATCAATCTGTCTATATGGACTAAGCTTAATAACTATAAAGAATATTATCGGATCAACTCTTTCAATTGGATTAACATCTAAATTAGTTTTAAAAAAAACCCGGCTTTAACCCATAAATTACTAGATCCATCCATTGAAATTGACATTGACATTGACATTGACATTGACATGGACATGGTTTAATAATATAATATTTTTATAATTCATTAATTAATGGAGCCACTGGACATGATTGAAATTCCATAAATTCTTTGGTGATTTGTTTTTATCAAGAAATTCTTTGACGGTTTTAGATGAAGATTAGGTAAGACTCCGTAGATGTATTTTCAATATAATATTTGTATTTTTTCTGCTCATATTGATGATAAAAATAATATTCTACTAGATAATTCAATTAATGATAAAGAGCCTATAAATAGGCATTATATAGTGCATAATGAACCCATTAACCCACATCACCATTACCCCACTAACCCATGATTCTAGCAACACAATCACCACTCTCTTAGCCACCTAAACACATTTCTAAAGACTAGGTCCATTATGACTAAATCAACATAAAATAAATAATTAAATAAAACAATGAATTAAATAAATAAACTTTAACACCCTCCTTTAAACTGAAATCTACAGATAACAGTTTAAGAGAAATCATCCTTCTTCAGTATTCTTAATTACTGCTGATCGCGAACACATTCCAAGTAGACCGCGCAATTTCATAAATGCAGCAAGTTTAAGAGGTTTGGTTTGTATATCT
>Ga0325403_1000477_pt1 | contig 28041 bp, 16 predicted proteins | sample PopdelMetagenome_19_FD_205665 | JGI IMG/M metagenome (GOLD analysis project Ga0325403, IMG submission 205665) | Populus deltoides microbial communities from Bellville, Georgia, United States - Xylem-PdKOR-R4 | ecosystem: Host-associated > Plants > Phyllosphere > Stem > Wood/Secondary xylem... | reverse complement strand
CAAATCTATAACGGTTAGTCATAATGATGTCTACAGGCTTCATCAAATAAAAAATCACACCATTTAGTTCACTTAAGCAATTGATTAATGAATTCAAATGTTGCCTTTAAAGAAGAATGGTGGGATTGCCATGAAAATTGTTTTATTTTAAAATATATTAAAATAATATTTTTTTTATTTTTTACATCAATATATTAAAACGATTTAAAATTAAAAAAATAAAAATTAATTGCTTCCAAAAAAAAATTTTAAAACTAAAAACAAACAAGTTATTTATTTTAAAATAATATTTTTAAAACACATTTTCATGAGGTCACGGGACACAATGTGCAATGGTTGATAGGTAAAGAGAAATAATCAGATTTATTCTGAGGGTAAATGACAGCGAACCAACCACCACCATCAGATGCTACCTTCTTTCTTTTATATTATAGAAGATCAACTTCAATCTTGGGCAGACAAGAATGAAAGAAAGCAAATCATAACTGGTAGCATTGAAGTCCCCACCTTCGCACTGTGATTACGAGACTTCTGTCAACGAACTTGGCACCTCCTATCTTACCTTGAATTTTTGTCGGGAGACAGATTACACGTCTCTGGTCCCCTGCTTCAACCACCAACTCAGATCCTCCCCTACACTGCATTTATCACAAAAGCATAAAATATGACTTAGATTTTACTAAAGAAACTGCACTAGACAAAAAGGCAGCACAAAGATCCATCTGCACTATCCCACCAAAAAAACAGGATACAATGCTGGTGATGCCTAAAGCAGTGAGTTGAGGAAAATTGTCGCCTTGAAACAATGAATTCATACTTCTCGCTGCTTACGCATTAATTTGATATGTACAAAAAAGGATCTTCTGAGACCTTTAAAGGCTCGTGACTTTATTCAAGGCGCCAATCAAATTTGCTAACTACAATCTCAGAACTAATATAAATTCTCAATTTACAAAACTAAGTACAGATTATTACCACACATAAATTTTCAGAGTTAAATTGATGGTTAATCAACGATGGGATTAACCATCTGCACTATCCCACCAAAAAAACTGCACTATACGACTGCAACAAATTTGGAAAGTTTCAGAAATATGATAAACATGTTTGGAAAAATTGAAGGAATGGGGCATACTTGGTATAGCTTGATCTCTGACTTGTCAAAACCTGGCATGAAAAGAGTAATTGATTTTTTAGCTGTGTCGAGCTTTACTGGTGGTGCCATGCTATTGATGTGACATGCTGGCAAGGAAAATAGAGTTTTTGCATCTTGGGTGGCCGCGTTTAGCATGATCGAATTCCTTTCTGGAGGTAACCTATTGAGAGATGTGGAATGAAAGCAAAAGGCAAGGGTGAAAAGTTTTTCTTGGCTCCTTCCAATCATTCTTCATTCAAATGTGAAGAACAAATTCCAGTAGCACCAGAAACTTGCACACCAGCTTGTAGGGTACAGCCCCAATAACGTAATGCAGAATTTACAGATGTTGGAATGTCAGGGTCCATTACAAGATAGCAGCCAAACATAGATCGTTCAGACAAGGCAGAAGATCCTTGCTGCAGTATAATAAACAAAAAAAATCCTATCAGACTTATGTAGAAATGGAGAAGCAAGGTGGTGGGGTCACCTTTACCTCCAATACCCTTTCCAAACTGTCCCATATTTCAGTACTCATTTTTCCGTTCAAATTGTATTTGCTGCCACTTAAACTCAATGCTTCATCAACAAGTCTCAGGAGTCAAGGACCGGCCAATCTTCCAAGATCAGTCTTCTCAGCCAAGTTCCTCAGGTACATATACTGCAGAAATATAATCCATTGCAGGAAGCACACCAAGCTCTTCTCCGACCACCTTTCATATTACGATGAAATATACAAAACATTCAATGGGAAGTGCACTATTTGATCACTATGATACAACACAAGCATACACAGAGAGCTAGAAACCTACCCCTTCAAGAACTCCTTGAGTCATCTTAAGACAAGAATCGGCTTCCTTCAGCCGACCAAGAGGCTCAAGAAGCACCTGCAGATATCATGAGCAATTCAGAATGTGCCCAGAGCATTTACATGAAAAAAATTTAAGTTACATAAAACAAGAAAAAAGAAGTGAAAAATCAAACTTTTAGTGGTTTCCAACCTAACAGCCGAAAGGTTGTCATTGCACTTGGTAGGAGAAGTTCCAATTTTACAGTTATGTAGATATTCAGCAGAGGGATCTTGGGTCTGTATCACGAAGCATGTCCGAAGCCCGGAAAATTGCACAACGCTGAGAGAAAATTGGCAAAACAAAACAAAAAAAAAAATTAAGATACCACCATAACTTGCACGAGTTACATATAAAATCAACAAAAAAATACAAAATAAATTGCCAATGTTTAAATGTCTACATTCCCATTATGATGCAATTAATGAAAGTAAAGCTCGTCGTTAATTCCTTGATAATTAATACTAATTAGAATTTGAAAAGGAAAATATGGATGCTTATCGTTCTTCTCCAGCCTAAACGATTAAGGCAAAATGATGTCTTAACTATCATCAATCTAAGTTGTTGTTGATTAACATAACCTTAAAAAGTAAACAGTGGCCAAAAGGAACTTCCACTGGAAAAAGGTTTATTTTCCTTAAAAGTCTCCTAAATGTCATTCATCTACTGACTACTTCGATTTAATCTCATTACATTCCAGTCTCATGAGCAGGCATTTGGTTCAGACAGTTTAAAATCATAAATATATTGTCTCTTTGATAGATTATTAAAAACTATGAACAAAGATCACAAGGCCGTAGTTCCATCACAATGTCCTTCCTTTATCAATAAATGTCTTTAAATTTCAGACCTCTAGCCCGTGATAAACACTGTGTAAATGTAAACATAAATGGTTGGATACAACAAAAAAGACAGAAACAAATTGACATCATTTCTTAGGTTGGGTAACAAGAATTCATTGAAAGAAGAACCTGAGCAGCGAAAACTGCAGAAGTGGTCTTGCCAGAGCCACCTCTGCCTAAAAAAGTGAGCAACTTTGTTGAAGAATTTTTATTATCATCATCATTCAAAGAAGCAGCAGTAATGGAAAGAGGTCTAGCTGTTGCTCTTCTAAGCATCTTGATTTTACCACTACGTTTACAAAGAGAGAAACCAGAATCTGGGTTTGCGAGTAGCGAAGGAGAGGAAGAAAAAGAAGCCATCTTTTGCAAATCTTGTGTAAGTTCCAGTGGGTCGATAAAGAACGGGTCAGGCTCGGTGTGGAGCTGGCCTCTTGGCCTGTTGGGTTTGGTGGTTAATTAGTTAATCGATTAATCAATTAGTTCCTGACTGGTTAATTGCCTGGTTGTAAGATACCGTTCGCCGGTGCTCTTTGCATTTTGTTTTCTTTTGCGGAAAAAAACAAAAAAAAAAACATTCGCCTAGTAATTTCACTCATCTACTCCGGAAACAACTATGGTATTTTAGAATTTTCCATCATTTTTAATTATGTCCACTTAAATTAAGTAATTTTTATTAATTAGCAATCACATAAAAATTATGATTTCAGTAATTTTTAAAAAATGAAGACAATAAATGAAAGTTATATCAAATTTAATATATGATTTTAAATTAGTATATATGTCTCAATTTAAATAAATAATATGCAAAATAACCGTGCTTTCTTTTATTTTTAAAAAATATCAAGTTGCTTGTAACTAACCGAATTTAATTAGTAATTATTTTTGTTTGAAAATATATTAAGATAATTTATATTTTAAAAAATATATATATTAAAATAAAATAATTTTTTTTATAAAATATTATTTACATTGCAATATCAAAGTGTAACTCAGAGCATGTATGAAAATATAATAATAATTGTTTTCTAAAGTATTTTTATTTGAAATTATATTAAAATAAAATAAAAAAGAATAATGATGGTGAAATGCCAATATATCAGGACAGCTAATGTGTTGATTTCTTGAGTCCTGTCATTGAGTTTACCACGTAGATTTGTCCAAGACCAAGTACCGTACATCGGTAACATAACCTCAAAAAGAATAATTTAGTCAAGTCATTAGGTCATAGGAGCACTTGTTAGGCTATCAAGGTTATTGAAGTTTAAAAAGAAACTTGATGAGGTGGAAAAATCGTCAGTAGAAAGATTAGAGTGCTTTATAAAGGCTAGTAAACCTAAATCTAGAGGATATCACTGTTTAGAAGAAAAATACTCTGAAGTTGAAATTATTATAATATTTGTTCAGTAATAGAAAAAAAATATTTTTTAAGTTTAAATGTTTCTTAAATCTTATTTAATTTTATATTAAACTTATATATATATATATATATATTTTTTTTGTAGATATACGTTATTTAAAAAGATAAGCTCTTGCATGCTTGAGAGATAAATCTTTGTTGATATAGATATTTTTAAGGTAAATATCATAATAAATTTATAGTATGTTTTATATAAATATCTTATAGATATTTATTATAAGATATTTATAAAAATATATATATTATATAAAATATCTGTGTTGTTTTATCATATATCATAAAAAATATAAAGCTACCTGGTTTAAGTCTCACGAATTGTGAATTTTTTTTAGTTTTTTTTCTCTTAAAATTGGGTTGATGTTTGATTGATTAAATAAATTCTTGAAATTAACTTAGACCATTTTAGTGTTGATTCACCGATTTAATAATGCTGCTCGCCTGCGATATATAATATAGTCCAGACCGATAAACTCCTAAGACATGAATCTATATAATTTTATTTTATTTTTTTTCAAGAATTAAGGGGAAGAGGTGGTCAATCCTTGAAGTGAACTTGTTACTATACGATTCAATTCGACTGACGAAGGAAGATATCACATAATAACTGTCGCACCCGGCATCGCGGTGACCCATAAATAATCCTTTTGAATTATAAAAAAATAACAGGTTTTTGGCATCTTGTTTTTTAAGAGAAAAGATCTTATTTAAGGAGTCGCTACCTAATATTATGATCACTAGAAACCCTAACTGGTCAACAGAAATTCCATGACTCGGGATTGGTTACGTAAAAAGGAAGATATTATCACCCCTTAAACGTTCTGTCTGTGGCAGACTGCATTGCTGGTTTTGTCTTAAATTACTAAACATTTATTCGCTTATGCTATGATGATTTGTTTATAATATTCCTGACTCTGGTGCCAGTGAATATTCGAGCTCGAATAATTCCAACTCTGGCGTTGGTAAAAATTCGTAGTTACGAAAAAAAATTAGATCAATATTTTTTATTCCGTACTCTAGCACCAGTGAATAAATAAATAAAAATAAATTTATTTATACACATGCACATATTTTTTTTATTTTTCTAGCTAAATAAAATAAAACACAACGAATAAAAATAATATAAATTTAAACCGGTATTTTTATTCTCGACTCTGACGTCCGTGAATAAACCAATAAATTTATATTATTTTTATTCATATATACATATTTTTTATTTTTTCTACTTTTTTTTATTTTTTTATTTTTATTTTTTTATTTTTTTTTGAGCTGTACCTAACTCATCCCACATGAATCACCGCACGCATGCCGCGTGCGGTACAGGTTAATTATAATGCAAAGCCACAGTGTTAAGTGAATTAAATTGCAGAATGGGAAAGGGTGAACTTACCTGGTTCAGGTGCTGCCGGAGGCGAAGATGATGACTGGCCAGTGTTATCTCTTCTCTGTTTCTGCTTTTCGTCTACTCCTCTGGTTCTTGCTTTCTTTATTTCCTTCTTCGTCTGTGTGTTTGTTGTTTTTTTTCTTCCTCCTTGCCTGGGTTTCTTCTTTGTTCGTCGTCCCTGTGTTTATGTTTTTCTACTCTGTTTTTCCAGCTTCCCCTTGTGTTTATGGTCTTCTATGTTCTTCTCTCTGTTCTCTATTTCTTTTTCGTCTTTCTTTCTTCTGTCGGTTCACTCTCTCTCCCAGTTTTTTTCGTTCCCAGTCTCTTCGTCTCTCTGTTTCTGTCTTCTCCAGTTCTCCTTCCTTGTTTGTGTCTTTGCCCAGTCTTCTCCGTTCAAGACGAAGACAATGGTGGTAAAAGCATGAGGATTTGCTGCTGGTTGAGGGACCAAAATTTTCCCCGGTTCTGTCTCTCTTCGTCGGTTCTGCTCCTTTTCTCCAGTTTTTTCTTTGGTTTCTTTCTTCCCCAGTCCTGTGGTTTCCCCTGTCTTCCCCCCTTTCAGTCCAATTCCTCCTTGTCCCCTTTTTCTTCACGCGTTCGTGCCTCACCATCGTGTGGCACGAACGCCTCTGTTTCTTTGAGCAGAAACAGGGGCAAAAAATTTGCCCCCCTCTGTATAATTTCCCTCCTTTTGTTCCCCCCCCCCTTTTGCCGGTTCTCCTTCTCTGGTTTTTATAACCAGGGAATGTCATGCAGTCGCATGGATTTTAATGCAATAAAGGCATCCGTTTTTCTTCTTTTTTCGGGTGAAGAAGATGAACAGTGTTAATGTTAATGGCCATTTGCGTTTTGATCCTTGACATTTTGATTTTTGCAGTCCAGTCCTTGGGTTTTAATTTCTTGCAAATTTAACCAGAATCAGCCCTGTACTTTGATAGTTTTTCAATTGAGTCCCTGAATAAATTAATTCCAAGTTCAATTAAGTCTCAAAACTTATCAATTCTCTGATTAAACCCTTGATTTGACTATTTAAATTAATTCCAAGCTCAATTAAGTTTCAAATCTTATCAATTCTCCAATTAAACCCTTAATTGGATTAATTAAATTAATTTCAAGTTCAATTAAGTCTTAAAACTTATCAATTCTTCAATTAAGCCCTTGATTTGATTAATTAAATTAGTCAAGAATTTAATTAAATCTTTAAACTTTCAATTATGTTACCCTTAATCCAAATATTAATTAATTCTTCATTTATTTTATTTTTACTTGTTTTTCATCATTTTTTTCAGTAAAAAAATAATTAAAATAAAAATAAAATGATTAAAAATTAGATTACAAGAATAACTTCACTCAATTGGCTAGTGATCTAAAATTTAACATATATACTTGAGATATTGGATAACCAGAGTAATATTTAATTTATTTTTATGCCAGAGAAGATCAGTTTGTGGCTATATTTTATTTATTTTGAAGGGGGACAGTGTACGGTTAGGCCTCTCGTGATGATATGCTGAGAGCAGGACTCTACAAATGGTAAAGAATTGTCCAAGGATCACTGCTATATTAGACATGGTACAAGGTTAAAAGCCAATCATCCCTGTCTTGGCATTCCGATCAATGAAATTTGTCCAAGGATTACTGCTACATTAATTAGACCCAAAAAGTCCATTCAACAATCAACAGCCTCGTTGGATGCTTAATTATTATTTGCGAGACAATCATGAACCCAAGATTTGTCCCCTAATTAAGCCCTCTCACCAACTGAATTGTGGTTCTGAGTGCGTTTATTGTAGGGAAAAAAAAAAGAATTAAAGTTTCTAGAATTCTAAAATTACAGCTAAATTATCTGGTGGGTAAATTCTAAATGTAAATGATCTTTGACTCTTAAGAAAAATAACAAACAAAACTATTTAAAATAGTAGCTAAAACAGCCCTAATTAATTAATAAAAACTCAACTCAAATAGTATTTTGAAACCTAACTAGAAAAAGAATCTGAAAAATAACTAAGAATACAAAAAAAAAATATCGAAAATTGCAGATCTATGCTTAATTTGAGCTTATTAATCTCGACCCCCGACTAGTGCTAGGAGGTTGATCCTATAGTGCACTAGGCTTGTATAATGCACTGATTAAATTTTAAATTCATCTAATATTCAGTTGAAAATTATGTCTATTTTTTTTTTTTTAATACCCAATATGCATGCAAGCATCCAAAACAACCGAAAATACTCCAGTTTTCTTCAGCACTACTTAAATAGAGGGGGCAAAGAATTTTTTTTTTTTTTTAAAAATACAATGACCATCTTATAGTTTAGTTTTTTCTATATTTACTTTTTATATTTTTAAAAATTATAATTAATATCTCAAACTCTGTTATGCGTGTAACCCATGATATACTAGATCATTACATCATTTAGTCTATTTTACATTCATAAAAAATATAAACTATAATTTTTTAAAATACAAGGGTAATTATAAAAACAATACCAGAATAATGTTTTCTATTTATTTATAATCAGTGGAATAATTTAGAATTAAGTGAAAAATGGAGTAAGCCCACACATTGCAAGCACGATGACCAGAAGACATTACCCGGTGAACAAACAGAAAAAACAAAAATATCCAGTCCAATACTCAATAAAAGGATGGTAATACTGGGCGTGCGTGCATTTCATGATCTTTCGTCCTCTCTTTAACTTGGCTGTTTTGTCCATCTCAGGCGAAGGTTTTGGGCAGGCGATCTCGACTAAGAGACCACAGCATCATTCCCTCAAGGCTCCAAAAATCCATTGCTTCTCCTTCTGTGATCGCCGAGGAGAGGTTGCGAGGGGCCGGTGACAATTTAGACTCGACAGAGACATCCCCCGCCCTCCACTGACCGAAAACAATATCTGGCTAGCTAGATCTGTCACCAAACTAACCTTCACCATCTCAGAATCCCCTTTTTATTCAAATCACCAAGCATATACATTCTATATATTGAAAAACCCTGCGAGGGACTGGATCCAGATGACCTTGGCATCCGAGAAAGTTGATTCGCATGACCATCATATTCTCTCCCATCAAGATTATTTTTGCCGTAATATCTAACTTGATGGCGTATCATCATCGACTTTAAAATTGGTTTTTTTATAGTGTGTGAATTTGTCCTGTAAATATTTTTTCAATGGTACTGAAAGTATTATCATTGAAGTTTTGATGTATCTTTAATATTTATTTATTTTTGTTTGTATGTCATCACAACTCTTATTCTAACCATTGAATTATTTATATTTTTTATGACCATTTGAATATTCATAACTATTGACTTTGGTATATTTAAATGTTTAGAGGGGAATTAATTAGAATGAAAATGGCTAGCTCGGCAGGTAATACTTGCGCGTATTGACTCGCACAGATATGACCTTTGCGAGTGCTGTAAGTACTGTGTTAATTTGAGAATATTTGTTTTGAACTGTTATAGATTGCGAAAATTCCCACTAAGCTAGTATGGGTAAAAACTTTTCCAAATCCCCCAGTACCTTCCTCATTAGTTCCAATTTCTGGTGCCTCGATGTCTTGATCATCGTCACCAGCTTTTTTCTTGTGCATGAGGGGAATTGCCTTGTTACTAATTCTTGACCCAGGTTTCGTCTGTGATGCCAATGGTGATTTATTAGTTCCTCGACATTTGGAATTGCTTGTTGCAGCACATGAGTACGCACGCTTTTGTTTGGTGCGGCCTATGTTATGTTTGGCACCCAGTGCCACAAGAACAGAAACTGAAATAAAGAAGCCGGTTGCAAATGGTATGGACCTTTCTATATATGCGGTGACCGACATGGGCTATGAGTAGACGTACCACAAAAAAAATGGCTGCAGCTAGCTAGCTAGCTAGATTTGTTGCATGTTCTCGTTGGTGATGATGAATGGCCATATACATAGAGAGAGGTGAATTAAGTAAACTTGTATATATGATTAGCCTGTGGAAGGTGAGGATAGACGACTTTATAATATTTCTTAGTGCCATAAATGTCTGTAAATGTACAAAGGTCTGTTTACGTGTTTGATGGGAGTGTTTGGCACACTGATTAAAATTATCTCAATATCCCATGGTTATTTGAGAACAAATCAAATCTGATCATTCCACTTTCTTGCTCCAACTAAACTAAGAGGTCAAAAGAATCGAGAAATTAAAACCGATCATTCAGATATATAATCTCATCATTGAATGATCGTCACCTTGTTGTATAATTTCAGTTCCTTCAAGCACTGTACCACCTGTATGGCTCACACGATCGATGTCACGTACGATCAGTACTCTTCTCCTTTGATAGATATTCAGATATTGTGGTGTTCCATACATTTATATATATATATATATCCTACAACATAATCTACATGTATATATACACGGACAATATCCTTGCACATGATTAAGGAAGTCATAAAAATATAGCAACATACGTATCTCCAAAAGAAATCTTTAATGTTTCAAGTTTCTAGATGAATGTTATGTGTGGACAGCTTGTTTCTATCTATTGATGCTATCGGGTTAGTGCACCGTCAACTTCGTGCTTAACAAAACAAAACCTGTGGGTTAACTATCTGTTATATGAAGTGATATCGTTTTCAATCTGTGCTTCTACTTTATGTCTATTTCAATTAAGACATGGTTTTAATGATGATTCGATTTGCCTCTAGCTAGCTAGTGTGGCATCTAATTTATGTGTAGCTAATGATATTTATCTATAAAAAAAAAAAGAAAAAAAAAAGGAAAAGAAAACCCACTTAAATTTCCAAATAATATTCAATTACTTGATTGTTGTTTTTTTGAAAATCCACCGGTTCGATTCATTTTATCCCAATAAACCATGTATATTTTCGAAATGGACATGACAGGACGGATAATATTTTACTCCTAAGTAATATCCGATATTGTTCAAGTAGGTGTTTTAGAGTTTCTTTTCTAGTTTCAATCATCTTTTCATTAATTAATTAGGTACCCTATCATTCCATTAATGCTATCATTAGAAAATTGACAATCTTATAATTGTCCCTCAACTTGTCAGGACACTAGCTAGTATTATTACGTGACGAAGCATTATTGCCTGTATATTAATATAGACGACCACTTGGTTGACAATGGCCCTGGATTCTGTACCCTAACAGTTCCTGTCCTGTCGACATGTGTGAACGCATTGTGTTGTCAGAGGAAAAATATAACAAATCAGCACTGCAATTTTAAACGCATTATATATTGTATAACCAAATTGATCAAGATTTTAGTCGGCCAATCCTTTATCCGTATCTGCTGTAAAACGACAGCCCTCCCTCCTCTTGCAGCCTTTGAGGGGGGAGTTGGATGAGGGGTCAAGAATCAAGGAGGGTAAATTATTCTTATGATTGTGTGTTGCAAATCTGAAAGCCAGAATCTTACTTCGCTTCAAATGAATGCAATTTAATTTGAAAATATGGGACATGTAATATCTATACAGATTTTTAAATCCTTTCACGTTATTATATATCAAGTATATATGTCTATTTAATTTGAATTCAATGAATATGATGATTATGTTTCTAAAAAGAATGTAAGAGATTCCTCATGTTATATACATAAACGAAACCCGTATATATATCGATTAGTTAATTTAGATTCTGCCAATCTGCTAGTGGATTTTGGTAAGCAGTCAATCAATTTTCATGGCTAAGTGATGTTGTTACAAGTCCTCATAATTAAGTTGAAGTGATCTAGATTACAAATTGTCAAGTTCAATGTCTAGATGATCACCAATGGATTTGGTTTTGCTGGACAATAAATATCAATCAATATCCACGCATGGCCGTTGGTTGATGCTATGGAGTTCCCTTTTTTGGTTTTGGTTCTTTGCTGCGGAGACCAGCGGTACAAAGGCAGGTTGCAGTCATTTGCTCCACATATCTGTTAAGTTTCCCGTGTATTGTAGTGCATAATTAAAAAGTTAAGTTTTTTATACAAGTTATATATAAAAAACTAAGAGTATTCATGGATCATCCTTCCACATATCTAAGTCAATTATATAAGTTCATCTCTTCAATTCTATAAAAGATATATAGGCTATTCACATTAAAAGAATTTTATTTACTTCTTATGTTTGCTACAAAGTTTGAACAATAAGAAATGCAAAAAAAAAATAAAAATGGAAGTATAACTTCTCAATAACTAAGTCAATCCTCTAAAATTGATTTTGTTTATCAAATAACAAAGCTGAAAGTTATTCTTCAGAATTGTATGTACGAAAAATATAATTTTCTCCATCACACTCACATTTTTTTTCTTGGCCCTGGGAGGAGCGATCGAGGGGGTGAGGGCTTGAAACAAAATCAATTTCCATAAAAGCTGAATCAATCTCTCCCATTTCTTTTAAAATACCGAGTGCAATTTCCGGCAAGTAACGCGGGCTGAGTTGTATGCCTATTTCTGTATTCGAGAGGGTTTGATATAAGGATTCGTTTGTATACGAGTTTTGGATTCCACAAATGGAGTTAAGCCGACAATGGGATTGGTATACCTGATCCAACACAAGTACGTACGCCCTTGAATCAAATAACTATGAATAACTGTGTACATGGCTACGACGTCAAAGTACACATATAATTAATAAATCCTACCGTTCTTGCTCAATTTATAATAATATTGGTGTTCATTTGGTAATACTTCCATGGATGTGGAAAATCCAAATCATTGTTTGCAGAAATTCTCGCACATATATTAACCACAGAAGTCTCGATACATGTTAATCGATATGTGGAAAATTAAGCTTTACATGGGTGTAACTAGCTCCAGCTTAATAGGACAATATTAGGGAATAGATCGTAATATTAATTATGCACATGATGCCTATAGATATATACCCAGAAAGAAATTAAAGCACACAAGTGCTGCTCGGAGATCGAAGACTGCTACCCATTTTTATATAGGAGATGTTTATGCAAGTTTAGCGACCATCAACATGCAGATAATTTAATTTACAATCGACCCCAATACTCGGAGGTTGTGTATTTTATTTTATATTCAAAAGAAAAGAAAAACCATGGGCTATAAAAAAGATTTTTTCTGTGTAATATTTTAGTTTATATTCAAAAGGAAAAAGAAAAGAAAAACCAAGGGTTACAGAGATGATTTTTCTAGAGGGTATCTTTATCTGCAAGTCCTTTTCAATTATCAAATCATGTTAGAAATACAATATGTTTTTCAATTTTGGAATTATCTATAATTGCCAGCGGGATTAATTAATGCTCTCCATATGGCAAATTACACTCCAGGACTGATCCCCAGCAAGCAAGCAGACAAGTTGGTTCCTCTTCCTCCATTCACAGGCCTCGGGAACACAAAACACATGCGAGCAGGAGAAAAGTCATGGGGCATTTTTACTCTAAATTTCCACTTTTTGCCGTGATTAACTTCCATCAAATGGAAATAGAGCAACGGGAATATTATTGTATTGCTTGAAGGTTTTCCAATTATTTGGGCTCCAGCTTCTCTAAGTAAAAGGAAAAAAAAGAAAAGAAAAGAGAAAGATAAAGAACACAAATTGATCGATTGGGATTTATAGCAGTTAATTAAAGTAGTATATACAATTCAAAAAGGAAAAAGGAAAAAAAAACCAAACAATTAGCAAAAGCACGAGCATGGACTATGTAGTTTACTTATTTATTTATTGAAGTGTGAGCTTTTCTTAATCTTCAAAGAAAGGAAAGCTTGGAAGCAAATTACCAACCCCAATTATAAAATAGTACTATCATTATTATTTGGTGTCGGACTTTAGGTTAATATCTCCTACTCCCTTGCCGTGCCGTCACAGCTACTCATGTTTCCTTGATATCTCATAAACTAAACTATTAGAAATAATAATTAGTTGTGACTTTTATCGAATCAAAGCATCATCGTTGTAATCATGAACTTAAGCCTACAAAATCTCTGTATTACCTTTCTCTCTGGTGATATAATGATAATGTCTTGATATATACACATGTACAAGCTCAAACTCACAATATCATACACCATGATCTATAAAATCTGAGATTTTATGGCTTCATCATGAGTGAAGAGAAAAATAGGTGAAGAAGCAAAAATTATACAGGGTAATTACATCGTACAAAGTAATTATGAAAGCTCTCACTAACCATCATTTCTTTTTCTCATTCACCTGAGTAATCATCAAGACTAGTATTGATCGAGCAAGAAAAGAAATCATCAATGGTGCAACGGGTTGGGACCGGTAGGGACAAGGCGCTTTTCGACACCATAACGCGGATCAATCTCACTTCGAGCTGCTTTCTTATGCACCTCTTCATCAGGCAAAGGGTTTTCACGTTGTTGTTGATGATGTTTTTGGAATGGGGTGAAGTCAAATTTGCTAACAAGAACTTTTCTATTGTGGAAAGGGTGATGAGAGATTGATAAACTGCTTATGTTGTTGATTTGATCTTTGTTGTTGTTGATCTTGGACTTGAAATTACGCAACTCATGAAATGCTAGCAAGAGAAGGTAGAGGCAAAGAAGGGCACATGGAATGTGAGAAGTTTTCAAGGCCATGGAGGAAGAGTAGGAGAAGAAGGGTTTGAAGAGGAAGCATGGAGCAAGAAAATGAGGAGCTAGCTAAAGCGAGGGAAGATTTAGTAGCAGGACGACGAAATTCTTCAAGTTCGGCAGTTTGAGTCTAATGTAGCAGTGTGGGAGAGGATTAAAATGTTTGCGTGGGCTCATTTAATTTTTCACCATTCATGTGGGATTTGCGAGCACCTTTTTATGCTAGTTTAATGCTGAAAGAGAAAGGAGAGGGGGCAGAACCTTTTCCCAATGAGAGTTCCTTAGAAATCAAGCAACAAAACGGGAGTCATTATAATTACAATTGTCAAACCTCGAATTATATTACGTTTGATTACGTTTGTCTTTTAATTCCTTAAAAATAAATATTTCGCTGCCATGTGTATATATATATATATATATATATCACCTCTTTACTTTTTCTCACCTTCCACTCTCTCTCTCTCTGGAAGCGTGCTTGTGTGGAAGAGAAGATCCATACGAGCTTTGAGTGAATTGCAACTAAATAAAAGGGTGGGGAATATGCAATCCACATTTTCCATGACCAAAGCAATGTGGCAACTGTTTGCTACAAGTAAGGGACAAAGCAACACATATCGGAACTGTATCCAACAGTGTTTTGTTCAAATTCATGAATCTACGACCTCTCTCTCTCTCTCTCAAAAAACAAAAATTCTTCTTACAGTATATATATATATATAAGAGTTTGGAAATCAATTCTATACTCTACAAACAAAATAATATGCCAGGGACCTTTGTGTTTCTAGCTGATGTTGCACCATTCATCTTGTGCATGCATGGCTGCGAAGAAATTAATCAAGATATAACTAGTAGTGTGTTTTTGTTAATTAGTGCAAGCTCAAGACAATACTCTCTTCTTTAAAGTTAATCAGAGCATGTATATATACATATATATATATATGTACAGCTGAATAGTTTGAGTGCCAATTAAAACTAAATGGTTTTTTAGATGATTTAATTAAAACTTACCTCCCACGCGCGTCTAATTAAATGTATTTAGATGATGCTAATCTCAAGATTTTAATTTAGAAAATTTAGGAAGAAAAGCACGCTACTTAATTACTAGCTACAAGGCTGATTTCTTGAGAATTTACAACAAGAATAATTTCTTGAGAGTTTAAAGCATGGATAGCTAGGTTAAAATATTCCATTCCAAATCATTTCAGCTTGGAAAAATTGTCAAATATCATTTTAGTATCAAGTAAAATCACCGGCAATGAGAGAGGGAGGTGATTTTTGTTTGGGAAACCACACAATATATAGAACCTGATTCAAGCAATGTCTGACATATGAACTTGTATATGTGGTAACTTTAATGCTTTTCAATGTTGATATTTAGTTATGATATATAAAAGAACGTTGATATTTATTAATTTTATTTCATTTTATTTTATCCCGAAATTAAGGTGAAGATTTCTATTTCTAATTTTTCTAATTTTTTTTCTCTTTCAAGAATAATTAACTACGTACCTAAGTGAATCCAAACACAATTTTTGAAAAATTTCACTAACTAATTTCCATCTTTCTTCAGAAATTTTTTGAAATCACATCCAAAGACGTATCATAGAAAATTACTACTGAACTATTTGAAGTGAAATCGATGTTAATTTCATGATGTTTATTATAATGTATAGCGTAAATTCACCAAATTGCTCAGTGGACACTGCTTCCTTACATAATTTAATTAAATTCGGATCCACTATAATAATTATATGTGAAATCCTCCTTTCCATTAATAAATAAAAAAAATTAAGTAGCTAATAATCTTTTTCACTAAAAACTTCACAACATATATTTACACACACAGGGCATGGTTTGAGTGAGATCCAATATTAGGTGGGTTGACATAATACGTGGAAGGTTGTCCATCAATTTGTCAACCCAATTACATTTTCTTTTCTAAGTTTTCACCTTGTAAAATTTATGGAGGAGCTATCTAATCTAAATTGAATATCAACCTCCTTACCTCATCCAAAAAAAAAAAAAAACTTGCAATTCCAAAAAAACAAAAAAAACCTCGACTATGGCCCAACCCATTTTCCAAAGTTAATTGGCTTGTACGTGTTCACTCGATCAGTAAAAAAACTAGAAATAGGATTCATAACCGTGTATGAACCCAACATAATGTAGAATAAACTAATTATCTGACTCGTGCTTTGCTAAAAGTCGAATAATTTTTTTTTACAAAAAATAAATATGCAAGTTTTTCAAATTTCTTTTTTAAAAATATTTTAATTATAAATCAAAAAACCTATGAGAACTAATTGTGTCAATAAATGCAAAAAACAAAGTGTTAATACATCTATTCAATTCATCTAGCTACAGGTCAAATAATTTTTTTTCCAACACAAAAGAATTATTATGTATGTGTTATTAATATGTTTTTTTACTTCAAGTAAAAAATATAATTATGAATCACAAAGTCGATGCTTACATATAATAAAATATAATAAAAATCATATGCATTAATAAAAATATGTAAGGTCTCAAACTAATTTTTAACATAGCCAAAAAATAAAATAATGTTGTAATTGCTACAGTAAAACATCATTTTCTTAATATGTGTAAAATAATTTTTCAAAAACAAAAAGTGTAAAGAATAAAAAAAAATTCCAGAAAAAAAAGGAAAAACTAAAAAGGCATTAAAATCATGAATTTGACATATAGGTTATGATTTTAAAAAAAATATTAGGTATGCAGACTGCTTTAATGTATTTTTTTACATGAAAAATTAAAAGTGTACAAAGCCTATGTAATTATCTAACTAAATAAACTAATAACTATTTATGTAAATAAAAATAAGTCATTAACGATAACCGAGAAAGAAACTGTAAAGATGAAATATTTACTTGATTATATTTACTAAAAATTTTTATTTAAATAAATAAAAGATAAATTCACCATAAAAACTAATGGCTTAAATAATAAATACATACAAAAATAGTTGAATAAATCTACACCATAAAAAAAAATATCATGAAAGGCAAAACACATCAGAATAAAAATATAAAGAATGGATACATGCTGTATGATGGAAACATATAAAAAGAAGATTAAAAAAAAAACTTGAGCGAACCCGGCAGCCAACCAAGATGAACAAATCAAATACATAACTTAGGATATAAAATTGGAACAATCCCATAAATAGCAAAGCGGAAAAAATATCGGCAAAAAAATATTTGAAAAAAGTGCTTTAGAAAAATATCAAAGTCAACCTTAGCTAATCTATCAAATCTATGACCAAGGTCATGATGACCCTATTAAAGGCAAACATTAAAAACAAATAAGTAAGATTCTTAACCAAACAAATATTAAGAGATGAAATTAAGAAAAAAAAAGTTAATAAAAAAAACAGTGCAAAACAAAACAAATAGTAATTAAAGAAATTAGGACTAAATTCAACATAAAAATCAACTAAAATTAAATGTTAAAGGAAAATTTTTAAATGAAATTAAATATTTAGGGACGGAATTGAAAAAAATAAATTAATTAAGAAAATAATTTAAAAAATAACAATTAAAAGAATTGGCATCAAACTTGACATAAAAATTCAATAAAAATAAATGTTCAAAGATGAAATTGAAGAAAAACAAATAAATCAAGAAAATGATTAAAAAAAATAACAATTAGAAAAATAAAGATCAAATTTGATTAAAAAAGCTAACAAAATCAAACAATATAAGACAAAATCAAAAATAAAATTCAATCATAAATAATCAATGTAAATAAAATAATTGTAATTAAAAGAAGAAAGACCGAATCAAAAAAAAATTGAAGGGCTGGTATAATTTTTTGCATGGTCAACACGCAATCCAAAGAAAAAGACAAGGAAAAGAAAGTAAAAGAAAGAAAAGTCAATTAGCATCAAATCAAAGCTCACTACTATATACACATCACTCAAGAAGGGAGTGGACGCTAAGACACATCAAATGATGTGGTTGAAGATTGAATATAACCACCATTGTTAGCCACACGCGTCGCCTGAAAGCAGCTAACGCGCTAACGTGTGCTCAATATTTGTATGTGTACAAAACCAAAAATACCCCTATAACTAAACAACAATAACAAAAAAAAAAAACTTATGAAATTACAACCACGTCTTAAAATCAAAGCCAAAAAATAAATGAACAGCAAGGATAATAGAAGAATTCAATTGTTCATGAAATTATAAAAAATAAAAATACTCCTAGAACTAAGCAATAATAACAAAAAGCTCATTAGAAAATGATAATCAAGTTCCCGAAACCAAAACTAACAAATTTGCATAGTAAAATTATTTGTATAATTTAATTGTTTATGATAAAAATAAAAGTATTATACGACCCGTGAACTAAAGCTTCTAATTATTTATTCTCTAAAGGAAATATAATAATTGCACCATTATTAAAAAATTAAAATATAGTGTTATCCCGAACAAATAAAAAATGATAAATTAATTGCGTTAAATATCACTCTAAACCTCAAGTAAAGTTTTAAAAATTGAAGGATGAAGGGTAGAGGGGTAATTCAACTGTAGCTCTAGATATTTCATTATGGATGACTTAATAGGTAATAAACGACCGCGTTTTCACGTGAATGATCGGGTACTTTACCAAAATCAAATTCCTAATAAGAAAGCTAGACAAATCGATCTTTATTTCTATAGCCGGAATTAAAAAAAAAAAATGGTACGCTAATCTCTCTCTCTCTCTCTCTCTAATCATGAAAAAATTAGGGTTTCTTTGTTAATGATTTGATTTTCCATGTTAGGGTTTCGATTCCTATTCAATTGTCGTAAATGAAGAAACTTTCACGATCTTTAATTGAAATTCTCAATGAGCTTGATTTCTTTTTTAACGATTCTAACATGTTTTATGACGATGTATTTTCAGTCTTCTCTTGCAGCAGCTAGAGCCGATAATTTTTACTACCCGCCGGAATGGTCCCCGAAAAAGGTAACGAAATCGGGCACTATCTTATTGTGATGTAGATGATTTCTGAGAAAAAAGGGATTCTGACTCTTTTTTTTTTTTGTTTACTTTCAGGGTGGTTTGAACAAATTCCATGGGCAACATGCATTGAGGGAGAGAGCAAGAAAATTAGACCAGGGTATTTTGATAATAAGGTATGAATTATGGCCGTGTCTCAAGTTTTCGTTTCTATTGCATAGAGGGAAGTTTCTGACGGATGGGTTAGCACTGGCATTTGTTACTTTGGTTGTGTTGTAGAATTTAGCTCTTTAGATCAAAGGATAATTTATATTTTCTTGAATAACCACCTGCTAAAGTGAGTATGAAATATGTGAAAAGAATTCCATCCGTAAAAGAAGTAATTTGACTGGAAATTGGAGAATGTGCTTGCTAAATGTGGTGGTTGTTTCTCTGTTCTAGCAACAAATCTATGGGGTTAACTGAATAATTGAGGAAAGCTTGGATTTAGAGCATTTCAGGTTAATGGATAATCTTCATTGGAAGATTCCTTAATTTTTTCCTGATGTTATCACAATAAGAAAATTTTTAGTTTAAATTTTTTTAACTTGATGAAAGTTTGACAATGTTTCACATGAAATACTTATTTGATAACTGTGAAAAGTAATAAATGGTAGTGTTTGTTTTGCGTTCATGATGAGACAATGAAAATGAGGGCAAAAGGAAAACATATCATTCTTAGCCATTAAAAACCAGAAACTACACTAAGGTTCCCTTTCTACAGTTTTTAATCGCTGATCACCAATTGATCGTTTTGTAGATGATAAGCCTAGAAGAGGTACTTCAATTGTTTCTTAACCAGCTGCCCAATTTCCACTTCCTATAATTGTATGATGTAATTTTCATGCTTTTCAGGTTCGAAATGCCCTTCAATATATGGTGTGGTGGTTGCAATTCTATGATTGCAAAGGGTGTTCGTTTCAATGCAGAGAAAAAGCAAGTGGGAAATTATTATTCTACAAAGGTACGTAACTCTGACAACTGGTTCCAAATGCTTCTGAAATTTTTGTATAGAAAACTAGAATACAACAAAGGAGCGCATTCTGTTATCTGCATGATTGAAACATATCCACACTTGCACGCATTACATCCAAGTGTACACATATGCACGCGCGCGCTCATACAGTGTCTGGTGGTATGGTATTCTTGCTGGTATTTGATTTTAGTCTATGAAAGAAATGCCATCTCCTAGCATCAAACAATTGTATTCCATGGCAGTTCGTTTTAAAACGGTGCATTTCTTGCGTGTGAACCTGTGCACATGTGCTTGTGCTGCATACAGATAGCATACTGAGTCCTACTGGCATGATGTCTTGTTTATAGATGTTTTTAGTCCACATAAGAGTTCATCTGTCAATTACTTTTGTGAGCTGCTAGTCAACTGGAGATTTTATGTGCGATTATTCATAGCATTTCTGTGTGCTATTGCTGTATTTTTGCTGATGCAAATTTCTTTTGTTGACTGACCTTGTTCTTGCTTACTTCAGATATGGAGCTTTACCATGAAATCTGCATGCTGCAAACACGAAATTGTTATCCAGACAGATCCAAAAAATTGCGAGTATGTGATTATTAGTGGGGCTCAACGAAAAAATGAGGAGTTTGATGTTGAGGATGCAGAAACATTTGCACTCCCAGCAGATGAAGGTTGGCATTAACTCTGATGAATTTACAACACTACACTTGTATGTCCTGCAGATTACTACTCTGTGTCACTTTCTCTTGGTTAAGTGGAGGCAAAGACAGTCATTTCTTCTTGGTCATCAAACACATAATTTTCTGTTTTCTTGACCCAACATTTTGACCTGATTCTTTGTTTTCCAGAGAAAGGCAAGCTTTCAGATCCATTTTACCGTCTTGAACATCAGGAAGAGGATTTGCAGAAGAAGAAAGAAGCTGAGCCTGTTCTAGTCCGCCTTCAGCGAGTATCTGATGCCAGGCATTCGGATGACTATGCCCTCAACAAGGCTCTTCGTGCCCGAATGAGAAGTCATAAGAAAAGAGTTGCTGAAGAAGAGTCCACTTCCAGGAAAATGGGTCTTGGCATACGCTTGCTTCCAGCAACTGAAGAAGATGCTGTCTCTGCAGCTCATGTAAAGTTCTCTTCCAAGTTTGACAAAAATAGGAAGGATAAGCGAGCATTGATCAGTGCTGCTTCAATATTTCCTGGGTCATCTGGTTCTTCAATGTCCAATAAGAAACGTTTGGAGCTAGAATCCAAGAGAAGGAAAATTAGTGCTGCTGCGGCCACTAATTTGCTGACGGGGGGTTTCAAGCCATCATCATGGTCACAGGGTACAGTTTCTTGCAGCAAGCGCAAGCAGAATTCCATGAATGCCAGACGTGTTTAGGTATGGTTCCCGGATGTTATGAAAGAGCCGGTGTTCTTTATTCTAAGGCCTTGGATCATGTTGTGTGGAATTTTTCTAATATGTTCTTTCCATCCTTTGCCTAAGTGTAAATGGCTCTGGATCTGTACATACAAATTTACTGCTTGGTTTGGTTTTTTCCCCCTCACCTGCCCCCCGAGTCTAGGGGATCCACACGAAGTTATTATATTGGATGTGCAACCAGTGTTGTATGCTATTGTTTCAATAAAGAAATGAAATGGCTATTACCGAAGATTTCTGTTTGTTCCCTCTTCCCTCTTCCCTCTCTCGCACCTCTTTTTCGATCAAGTAGCGCGGAGTTTACTTTTGTTGCTTTTCTATCTTGTCATCCTTTATGAAATGATTCTTTGCGTTTTGAGGCCATCGTCCTGTTCATTTCAGAAAGGGGAGGGCAATCAATGTCCTTGAAGAATCTTGCTGTATTTGGTTCTTCTATTGGGCCATCTCCTCCCCTCAAAATGTTTTGAAGCCTTCGTTGTCGCCTGTTTTTGTTCAGCATCTATTTCAAACAAAAAGCAGCTCTGGAGAATTTAGGTAGGTCATGTCAAAAGAGAGGGATCACAGTGGAAATATGCGGGTACTTTTCCCTAATTTGAGGGAAAGTCCAAACCTGAAAGAATTTAGGAAACGAAAAATCCAGGCGATCAAGATGCACGGGGCCATTTATACCGTTCTTATTCCTACATGCTGGGCCCATACTTCTGTAGAATTTCTTCCATTTCCCCTCTAATTAAAGAATTGAACAAAGCATAAGAGGGATGATGATTTCCTTCTATCATCTGAATACATACTACTCTCCCAGTGCAATAGCCTATGTATTAACTAATGAAGATTTTGGGTCAAGCAGCAATGCTGTGTCTTCTTATTCCCTTCAAGATCTGGTAATTGATACAGCTTACCAGATACCATAAAGATAGATGTGCATAGGCCACCGGATCAGTGTACAGCACACACTGCATAGACTTGTAAACTCCGAGCCATCACTTTACACAGCACGGCTGCAAAATCGAAAATGGCAGAGATCATCTTTTTAAATCTCTCCATTCGTAATCTAGTCTACATACATTTTGTTGGCTTATTCACCGTCCGACCAAAAAGAAAAAGAAAAGAACTTGCACAATCACAACTCTGTCATTGAACAGCAATACGGTTGTAGCACAGCACTGACATTAAGACCATATGTTACATCGACTGTAAGCAATGCACCTAACAATGCCATAAGATCACGCAACCGAGCCAAAACAAGCAAACAACCAACCCTTATTAAAAAAAACTCCGAACAGTGATATGCCAGGTACTGTCATTGATTATTGTTGACTTTTACTAGCCTATCATTCACATCCAATTTAATATAACAGTATCAGGAGGTTTCTTTCTTTTTGTTTATCCCAGAAACACAACTCAATTTAATATTGCAGGGGCTTAATTACAATCAAAAGATCAAGGTGAACCCGTTACTAACCAAAGTGAAAATTATACATTGAAGTTTCACCACGTTAACCCTAAATATATACGTCGCTTAAGTTAAGTGGATTTGGGTTGATTAGGTTTGTGTTGACTACTAAAGGAATGCATTTCACTGCCAAAATGATGGTTCTATCTATGATGACTACTTGAGTTACTCAAGCATTGTTGCTTGTCTTGGACAGTCTTCCTCAATTGTACTTACTGCTTTAAATATGATAGTAGCTTCGTTTATCATTCATCAGCTGCCTTTTATCTTCTGGATTGAGCATATATTGAAGCACGAATTATGATGGTTATTATTAGTCCGAACATCTATATATAGATATAGTATCATTTTATAGGAGGATGTGGAGGTCTACTATACTTTCATGCAGTAATTGCATTATATATATATATAGATAGATCTATGAACTCATTATTTGTTGCACCCAGTTTATATCATGGCATTCCAAGCTCATCTAGCGTGAACATTGATGATCTACAATTGTTCTTTTGCTGAAGATCGCGCGCTCCGATCGATTGCTTAGACCTTTCATTAAGTAGTTGATATATGCAAGAATATTCCGATAGAAAGGTAATGTGATTTTTACTTACAGTAATCGACACCAGAGTAAATAGCCGTATAGGATCTATACTATAGATCTTTTCTCTTTAGCAATGGACATTCTAAGATTGGTGCCTTTTAACATTCAACCCCAAGGAAACTGATTTTGATATGGCATTCATAATTTATTTCTTCGTAGTTTATACATTTTACCTCTTTCTGTCACAGTGGTCATGGAATTGAAACTGGTGACCGGAGGCTAACTTGCTGAGAGAAATGAGATTTGGAAAGATAGAAATGAAAAAAACGGATAGATATATCTCTATCTGAAACCATTGGCTTTAGCCGATATTGCTTCCTGGAAATTTGTTGTGACCAAATTGTAGAATTCTGAAATCAACTCCAGTACTTGAGGCTTTTTTTACCTGCGAGCTGCTCTCCAAAAAGCTTTTTTTGATACCACCATATGTTCCCTCTTCATTTCCATAAAAGAATAAACGCTGCCTTGTTCATTAACTAGCTTGTATATAAAAAATATATTAATAAATAGGCAATGTTTCTAATTTAGTGGGAAATCTTGGCATTGTCAAATTCTGCAGTTAATTAATTTAGCTGATAGGTTTGTTCTTTTTCTTTTTTTGGAGGATAAATTTTTGCCATCTGTTCCAAATTGGACAATACTTTTGTACGCTATTTTTAGCCCAGCTATGCAAGTTTAAATATGTGGGAATTCTTGTTGGAAGATTGTTTCACCATAGATGAGAGATGTTTATATAGAATGAAAATTAAATGCTGAAATATATGTATATCCATGCTTATTCAAAATCCCCCTGGTTTTTTTGTCTCATTGCAGCTGCGATTTGTCTTCAACTACTACATAACTTCCAGGTGATCATTTAAACTTTTGTGGAAGAGATCTATGGATTGCTAACTCTCAGTAAATATTATTGTCTCTCCACGAACAAATGTAATTATGCTGATACAGATCCCCCAAAAGCATCATGTATTCTAAGGGCTGAACTTCCATCTTGTAGCCTCGTTTATTTTTTCTCATTCGAGCTATTAATTGTTCAGCTATGCTCAACTCATCTACTACTGTTTAATAGCTGTTTTAGATCGAGAACCATCACATTGCAGGAAGATTAAAAAGATATAGTCAATACAATAAATAGACTCCAAATACACACACATTGCAAACGAATTAGAATGCGAAGACTGACACATACCAATCCAATAGGTAGAAATGCTTACAATCTCTGAAAGAAATTATATATCTTTTCTTTCTCCTTCCACCATTAATAAAAATACTCCCTGGACATGAGTTCAACAAACACAAGATTTTAGGCACTTAATTCAATATAAGCAGTCAAAGTTGTCTTCGGCAAAAAAGGAATTTGAGGAGGACTGGTTTGCATTGCCATTTGTGGTGGTGGTCATGAGAATTGAAATGGAGTTTTGATCGTTGGGGTTTGGCATGTTCATGAAAATTGAATTAGGTCTTTCTTCATGGGCGTTTAATGTTGGTAGCTTCATGTTCGTCAGTGCATTATATTTATACTGGATTCTATCATTTGTCATGTCAGAATTCAAAGGAAACCCTGGAAACTCATCCTTGCAGTTTGTCCCACCTGGAAGCGCAACGCTCTCGGAGAAATCGAAAATCGAAGATGATCTTGGTGAATTTGTGATCCAAAAGAAATTCCCAGTGATGCTGACATAATCCATTTGATGTGGTAGCAAGTCATGATTGCTGGATTCTTTTACATCACCAACCTTCAATGGAGAACTCATTTCTTGGTTTACAGGAGCCAAATTTTCACCATATTCGAGGGGGCTAGAAGACTCAAACTTTTCCAATTTGTTAGGGTTTGCCTGAGAAGACCGATCACTAGACGTGTCTATGCCTTGGTTCTTCATCCTCTCTCTTGTCCTCTCCCTCGCCCTTGCTCTCGCCTTCTCCCTAGAATCTCTGTCAACAAGATTAAAGACTGGTTTGTGCACTTTCTTGCTCCTTTTCTCTTTAGGATTGCTCACTAATGAGTCATTCTTTGCCTTCGTCCCTCTCTTGTCCCCGTTAGTCTCAGGTGTCAGCTTGATGCCTGAAACAACCTCGCTCTCTGGAGTGGAACAAACACTCTTGCCGTCAGCACAAATGCTACATCTTCTTCTCCCTCCTGGAACACTATCTGTGAGCTCCTTGATCCCGGCCTTCGATTTTGTAAAGAGCCACTCAATAGTTTTGCTTGCTTTATCGAAGCCGAGCATGTCTTGGAGATCAAAGAACTTTTTGGAAATTTGAAGGGATAACCTCATCCTTCGATCTCTAGGCCCTTGAGCAGTATGGATCTTGCTGTGCCTGTCCTTCCCGGTTCGCCTTTGACGAATTGGCTGCTTTGAAGTATCAACATTACTTCTCTTCTTTTTATTGTTGATTTTTGTTTCCTCGTTTGATGCTGTAGGGATAGTCTGCGGATCATGAGCCTCAACTGCTAACGCAGTATTAGATCCCAAAACTTCCTCCTCCTCCTGATGCTGCTGCTGCTGTTGTGATAAGAGTTCACCTACCAGCAAATCATCAACATCAAGAAAGGGATCGGGGAAGTGCTGCAAGAATGTTTGAGAACAAGATTCTATCGAGCTAGGGTTTTCTGTGCCTGCAATCATGGTATGGTTAGCGTATTGATCAAAAGGATTGAAACTGCTACTTGAAGAAAACATAGCTGAAACACCGTTGCTTTTCAGGAGCTATTTTTGGAGTTTCTATTGGTGCAAGATCGAAGAAAAATCAGCCCTAGGAGGCTCTATTTATTAGTGATAAAAGCCTTATCTTCATCTCTTTCAGGCATAATGAACTGCAGTACTAGTAGTGCAATTTGTGAATTGTGATTGTTGCTGCAGGTACACGAACGTGTTGCCGGAAAGAGGAGCTCGCTTTGATAGTGATAAAGAGTACAAAATTGAAGAGTTAGCCCACATTCATTGGCAACAATTCACGTGGGTAAAGGTGAAAGTTTTCTCTGCCTATTCTTGCTCAGAGAAAGTGGAAGAGGGTCTTTTGAGGAGCTTATGAGATTTAGATCAGAGTAGACATGGCCACCTCTAGGAAACCTAGCTAGAGAAAGAGGGGAAAGAAGGACAAGTTATTATCTCAGTGGAGCAGCAGAGTGAGGGCCATGTAAAATTGAGCCAACTTGCTTTTACAGCCATGGGTAGGAAAATTTCCCTTGACTGGGCGACCAAGGCACGATTGTTTGTAGTTTTTTGAAAATTACTTTTTAATTTTTTTTTGTATTTATTTATCATTAAAAAAATTAATTAACGAAAAATATTTTTTATTCAAAAGAAAAATTTTAATTGGTTTTTAGAAAAATATTTTTTTTTATTTTGGACGGAAAATACATTTTTAAAGTTGTAAAAGATTTTAAAATGTCATGTTATTTGTTAATTATATCAAATTCGATCCTCAAACTTTTAATTGCTATATATTTTATTTTGAATCTTTTTTTTTCAATTTCATCCCTTTGAATTTGATTTAATTTAATTTTTAAATCAATTTTGGTCCTTATTTTTATGATTTTTATTTGTTTTTCTCTTATCAATTTTGATCCTTATTAATTGAAATTTTTTATCTATCAGATTTGGTCCTCATTCTTTTGATTGTTATTTATTTTATTTGAAATAATTTATGAAATTATTATTATTATTATTTTAATTTTATCATCTTTAAACTTTTTTTTTATTAGATTTGATCTTCATTATTTTGATTGTTATTTATTTTATTTGAGATAATTTATAAAATTAGATTTTTTTTTCAATTTCATTCTCATTTAACTTTTTAATTTGTAAGATTTATCCCTCGTTATTTTAATAAAAATATTTAAAAATATTAATAAGATATTTTCTACCTCATTTTTCATGACATTGCTAAACACTGGAAAATATTTTCCAGTTTGTTTTTCATGAAACTACCAAATATCAGAAAATAATTCATTTTTCAAGAATCTATTTTTAAAAAAACTACATTCCAAAAAAAACTATTTTCAAGCAAACTAACGGGCTAAATATTACTTTCATTTGTCTTATTGCCTCGCATTATTGAATATGTTTTCTTTTAAACTAAAATAATATATGGATCTTTTGTGAGTATTTCATGAGTTTATTTGCAGCATGCTAATCCGCAATTATCTTGACCTTTGAAAATATTTAGTTAATCTTTCTTAACGAGGTAATGATTATTTTTAAAAGTTTTTTATTCAAAAACATATTAAATAATTATTTTTTATTTTTAAAATTTATTTTTTATATCAGCACAATAAAATAAAATAAAAATTTAAAACAAAAAAATATTTTTTTTAAAGTATGACTGTACCACAAAAACAATCAACCCCTAACAAAAATAGCATAATTTTCATATATTATTGTATTAAAAATACTGATGAGAATTTTACAAAAAAAAAAA
>Ga0325403_1000476_pt1 | contig 28076 bp, 14 predicted proteins | sample PopdelMetagenome_19_FD_205665 | JGI IMG/M metagenome (GOLD analysis project Ga0325403, IMG submission 205665) | Populus deltoides microbial communities from Bellville, Georgia, United States - Xylem-PdKOR-R4 | ecosystem: Host-associated > Plants > Phyllosphere > Stem > Wood/Secondary xylem... | reverse complement strand
AACTTTATTTTTCCTTTTCAGTTATTTTTTTTATGTGTTTTGCTCGAGATAAGATTTGAACTTACAACCTAAACATCTTCAGAGTTCCGCTCTACCGGGTTGAGCTTCTCGAGCCTTATAAAACTTTAGCGCGAAGCCTTATAATACATTTTATTAAAAAAAAAAATACGTTATAAAAAAAAAAGTTTTAAAGCAAAGCGCTGCGAGCAAGAGCAAGATAAATATGGAGATATTAGGACTCGATCCTAAAATAACGATATGCAAAATCGCAGTTTTACCAATTAAACTATATCCCCCCCCTTTTTTTTAAGGTTTCCTTTTGAGTAGCCAGAAGAGTTAAGTAATATTATTTTTTTTTTTTAACCCACTCGGGGTTCGAACCCGAGATGTAACGGTGAAAGCGCTATGTCTTAACCACTTGACTAGTGGGTCTTAAATAATACTATAATTTACCTTTTTTTTTTGCATCACAACATTTTGTGACACAAAGTGTATGCTATCACAAAGCGCTATAAAAAAGGTATTTTATCCGAAAAACGACTTGAACGTTTACGATATTATATCAATAAATCTTAAGTTTATCCTGTCTACCAATTCCAGCACTCGGATATTAATTAGTTATAGCGCACACAACACTTTGTGTCACAAAGTGTTGTGATGCGAAAGTATATTATAGTGAATAAGGCCAGAGTGACTTGAACACTCATCTGAGCTATCATGAGCAGCTTGCTCTACCAATTAAGCTATAGCCTTTTTAACAATCAATATTTCTTGAAGTTTCAATGTTTAATGAGAAATTAAATATATGCGGACAAAGGAATTGCACCTTTATCTACTGGGCATGAGCCAATTATGTTACTGTTACACCAATCCGCATTAGTCTTTGTATTCAGCGCTAAATGAGCAATATATATTGCTTTGCTAGCCAAAGGGTAAAATAACTATGTATCGCAAAGCGAAAGCAAAGCGAAAGCAAGGCGAAAGCAGAGCGCCTAAAAGTTGTTTACCGTTTAATAAAAGCCCAGTGTAAGTAACGCTCTTACTTCTTCCGATTACAAAACGGGTGCATTGCTTTTATGCTAACCAGGCTAAAAGTTGTTTAGAAAAAAAATAAAAAATTGTAATCTCTGTCGCAATGCGGAAAGGTAATTTAATGCTTATTTAATAGCAAAATTATATTATGTATGATAAGTATGTTATTTAGTTTTTAATAAAATTAGTACTTTTTACCTGAAGACATCAAAATCCTTAAAGCAAAAGCCTATACAGTATTAATGTATAACGCACACACGCTTTGCGAGTGATGCGCTTACACTAGTACTCGTGGTATTATACCACGTATATTTAAGAGTATCTTAAGCTAAGCTTCGCGCCTAAATGCATTCAGCACTTATCTATAGCTAACGTGGGTTTCCTGCCGTGCCTATGATATATATATATACATGAGTAACTGTAAATATCCTTGACCTACTTTGTATTGCAAAGCGGCTTTAATATAATATTGGATACATAAACAACAGGTAAACCAGAGGTTACCATACCCAACTCCTTTCGTACGAAGGGGCTATCCTTATTTTACTCTAATTTCCTCTAGAAGATAGAAACCATACTGTCTCACGACGTATTTAACCCAGCTCGTGTAGCTCTTTAATCGACGAACAGTCGTACCCTTCATGATTCCTGCATTCATGTGGATGAGCTAAGCCGACATCGAGGTGCCAAACTGCGCACTCAATTTGTACTCTCTGGCGCAATTAGCCTGTTATCCCTAGCGTAGCTTTTTCAAAAATCCAAGACCTTTCCTTTCTGCATCTTGTGATCGTATGCCCCGCTTACGCGACTGATAGACATGTAAGTCAAACAGTAAAGCAAGGTTAAGCCATTAAACTTTAATAGTTATATTAAAATACTGTTTTAGTGTGTATAAAGGTTAGCTATTTTAAGTACTTTTGTTATAATGGGGTATTTACAAATACCTTAAGGTTTACTACCTATAAAAGCGCCTTAACTAAAACAAATTTAAATGGTGAACATTTAACTAACATCTATTTTCCATATAGTGAAAACCTTACTTAAAAAAAATATAATAGATCTAACTTAATAGAAATATAAGTGAATAAATTAAATATAATTTATTACAAAGTAAAAACAAACATTGTTATAACAAGTAATTTTGCTATAACAAGTCATTAATTAAACTTAATGAGTTTACAATTTTAACTTTGGATACACCCAGGTACTTTTTATGGGATCTGTGCCCCGCATAAACTGTCCACTAGCAAATGTCTCCTTGATTTATGTTATATCCTTCTTATTAGGTTATAAGGGAAATACATAATAATTATTTTACTTTCGGATAAGCATATGGCTCATGTAAAATGTGTTTCGCAGTATTTACCTTATATAGCCCCTGGCTGCTTTTTATATAATGTAATTTACATAATAAAATTAATACCTCATTAATCTATTGTGCAACAGGTTAAAATTTTAACCTTTCCCGCTAGAAGAAACACAGTTTAAATCCAATAATATAATAAACTAAATAAAGGTATTTCACTTTTATCTTATCAATAACCTTATATACTACAATTTGTTATATTATATTCAACTACTAGCAACAGTAAAGCTGCATAGGGTCTTCTCGTCTAACTAGAAGAAAACTGTATCTGCACAGTTATTCCAATTTCACTGAGACAATCATTGAGACAGCTGTTGTATCGTTAAATCATTCATGCAAGACCGCATTTAACGGCCAGGGTATTCCGCTACCTTAGGACCCTCATCGGTAAGGCCGCCATTGATTGGGGGTTCCTTCAAAACCTAGCCTCTTATAATTCAGCTAAGAAAATCCGTTAACCAGCCAACATCGGGCAGAAATCACACTCAATACTTTGATTTGTTATCTTATGCAAAGTGCTTTGTTTTAATTAAACAGTCGTACAACACCATTTTATGTCTCCTCTTATCACTTAGTAATAATGGCACACCTTATCCCGAAGTTACGGAGTCAATTTGCCGAGTTCCTTAATGATTGTTATCTCAAACGCCTTTGTATTCTCTACTTGCTTACTCGTGGTAGTATCTAGGTACGGTTAGTTTTATATATATATTTTCCAGAACATCTTTTACTTATAACATGTTTAGATATATATGAAGATTTTCCCATCATTTAATCCTTTAGGGCAGATCTATAAATTTAGGGGCCGTTACTTTAATGTTAAGGCAAATACCATAAGCTTAAGGCGAGGGGTTAACCCTTTTTCGTTACTCATGTCAGCATTATCGCTTGGGATTATCTCGTCCATAAATGGACTTAATTCATATCAAAGATATAAACTCTAAAAGTTAACCCAATGTTCCGCTACCCCATAAACAAAATTTTATTTTGTTTATGTACAAGGTTTCGGTATATTGTTTAGATCCGTTAAATTTTCGGTGCGTTTAACATTTTATTAGAAGTGCTTATAGTTTTATTTTTCCAGCATGTTGCTGGTTGTTAAAACGTCTATTAACATAAGCTATATGTTATACTTGCAAATCTGTTTATATAAACCAGTGCTCTGTTACGAGGTCTTTAAAAAATGGCCGCTTCTAAGCCTATTTCCTGGTTGTATTTGAAAAAAACTACCTTAATTTCACTTAACAATAATTTTGGAACCTTTAACTCTTGTTCTGGGCTGTTTCCCTTTAGACATACAACCTTATCGTACTATGTCCGACAGTTTAATATTCATCATTGCCCTTCCGAGAGCAAATCCTCACTGATAAAATCTTCACGATCCCCCAATGTATACAAACATATCCCACACTTTCCAAAAGAAAATGTAAAGGTTAAAATTTGTCTGAGATCACAATTCTGTACCTGCAATGATGTTATTGTTTGTCATTACGTTTAAGCAATGTGTTACATTGCTTTTTTTATGTAAAGACTAATTTAAACTACCTACTTATATAGGTTTCGCGGAAAACCAGCTATCCTAGTCAGTTTTGTCTTTCACTAACTTACCACAATTCATCAGATATCTTTACAACGATAACCTGTTCGAGCTTTTATAACCCTGATCATGGTAAGATCACTAGGCTTCGGGTCTAATATTAGATACTTATTCATTAATTAATAATTGGTTTATCTGGGATTATTCATCTCGCATCTAATATTAACTTGCTGACCCATTATGCAAAAGGTACGCTCTCATCTACTTATTAAGTTAAACTTGAGCTGCTTATAAAACTACTATTTCAAACATTTCCCTTTCGGTACTTATTCTCTGTTGCTTAGTATATCATTATTTAGTCTTAGAGAAAGGTTTCCCTATATTCAAACAGATATTCTCCATTTTACTTTAAAGACTTATATTTGTAATTTTTTTATTAACAAATAATCTCATTTGATTTATTTTCCTGAAGCTAATAAGATATTTCAATTCACTTCGTTTATATATAGGATTTATCCTAGATTTATACCCTAATAGGGTATTCATACCAACTGGCGATTTTTTTATTTTCTTAATGATATATAGCTATTTATCCATAATAGTTTCTTTACATACTTTACATCATTTGTAGCGACAAATTGATGAAATTATACAATACATATTAATAACCAATCGTGCAAATTAATTTTTTTTTTATACACCAAAATAGTAAGTTGCATAATAAATGCGGTTTAACTAATTAAACAAAAGACCAGTCCTTACCGATTGGCATTGTTATCATTTATATTCTTGTTTTTACTTACTTATTTTGTTATTACTTTGCAATCCTAGCGTTTTTTACGCAGAGTTATACTTTATAACTATATTAACAAATAATCTGGTTATAATGCCTCAACTAGTACCTTTTTTTTTCATAAACCAAGTAGTATTTGCATTTGCTATATTTGTATTATTAGTATACGTATTTTCAAAATATATATTACCTAGATTCGTACGTTTATTTGCTACGCGTGTTTTTATAAGTAAATTATAAACATGCTTAACAGTTACACACACCAAAAATTCTTTTTAGTCTATCAATAAATATTGAGAAAATTTCTTTTATGAACTTTTTTATTAATGTGATAAGTCCACTGGACCAATTTGAAGTAAGAAATTTATTAAGTCTAGATGCACCTATATTAGGTAATCTATCACTATCATTAACAAATATAGGATTATACTTAACAATAGGTGGTTACCTTGTGTTTGTTATAAGCTTACTATCTACAAACAATAACAAGTTAATACCTAATGCCTGATCTATAAGCCAAGAATCTATTTACGCTACAGTACACAGTATTGTTGTAGGTCAAATAAATGAAAAAAACGGTCAAATTTACTTTCCTTTCATATATGTTTTATTTGTATTTATATTAGTTAATAACTTAATAGGTATGGTTCCCTACAGTTTTGCAAGTACTAGTCACTTTATATTGACTTTTTCATTAAGTTTTACAGTGGTATTAGGTGCTACTATATTAGGTTTTAGCAAACATGGACTTAAATTCTTTTCATTGTTTGTTCCAGCCGGTTGCCCTTTAGCACTTTTACCTTTATTAGTCTTAATAGAGTTTATATCATACTTAGCAAGAAATGTATCATTAGGTTTAAGATTAGCTGCAAATATACTATCAGGGCATATGTTACTTAATATACTTAGCGGTTTCACATATAACATAATGACTTCTGGGTTTATATTTTTCTTTTTAGGATTATTTCCTCTGGCATTCATTATAGCATTTTCTGGATTAGAGTTGGGTATTGCGTTTATACAGGCACAAGTGTTTGTGGTGTTATCATGTTCATACATTAAAGATGGATTAGATTTACATTAATTAGCTGTATGTATATACAATTAAATGAAAAAAAAAATCATTTCTGAAACGTGCTTACATCTAGTCAACAATTTTACCATTAATATTTTTTTTTATTATCTATCTGTATATATAGTAAACTTTTTTTAATAATTAACATCAAATAACATTAATAAAACACTTTTATAAACCTAAAATAACTAGTTTTAATGTGATATATATTGCACAAGATAGTAAAGTCTTACACTTATATTAATGTTTATGCTCTTGCAACTAGCAATGTAAATTGCGGTATTATATAGAAAATAATTGTAAACACTTTGAGATTATAATCCAACATTGAGTATTCTTTTAGTAAAATTTGCAAAAACAGAAATTAGCTTACATATATCCATTTAAATACATACAATTCGAGTTTTCACTATACAGCATTACTTAGCCTTGTACACGTAAATTAGTTTAGCATTAATAGCACACAAACCAATTTATTAACGGAAACTATTTTTAACATTTGCAGTTACAAACTTAAAGATTATTTTTTATTTGAATGTTATATTTACGCCATGAGTAATCAAAACAGAAGTGCCTTTCAAGGCCACCCCTTTCATCTTGTATCTCCTTCTCCTTGACCTATTTTTACTTGTATAAGTTTATTAAATTTGACTACTTCAGGAGTTTTAACTATGCACGGTTTCGATTATGCAGGTTACTGATTATTTAACGCACTTATATTAGTAATATCAAGTATGTTTTTTTGATTTAGAGATGTTGTTTCAGAAGGTACTTATATTGGTAACCATACTTTAGCTGTGCAAAAAGGGTTGAATATGGGTGTAGCCTTATTTATAGTATCAGAAGCTTTATTTTTCTTAGCTATATTTTGAGCGTACTTTCATAGTGCACTTTCACCTACAGTAGAATTAGGTGCTCAGTGACCTCCTATAGGTATAGAAGCTATTAATGCTTTCGAATTACCATTACTTAACACTGTACTATTGTTAGCATCTGGTGTAACTATAACTTATTCTCACCACTCTTTAATACAGGGTAATAGAAATGGGGCATTATACGGAGCTTTATTTACTATAATACTAGCTATTGTATTCACAGCATTTCAAGGTGTAGAGTACTCAGTATCTTCATTCACTTTATCAGACGGTGCGTATGGATCATGTTTTTACTTTGGGACAGGTTTCCACGGATTGCATGTTATTATTGGTACGATATTTTTAGCAGTAGGTTTTTGACGTTTATTAGCGTACCACTTAACTGAAAATCACCACTTAGGTTTAGAAGCTGGTATACTTTACTGACATTTTGTAGATGTAGTATGACTATTTTTGTTTCTGTCAGTATATTACTGAGGATCTTAACAGGTAATGGTACAATACCATTTACTTACATAGTTAACAGTTAAATAAATACTTAACAGTTAAATACACCAAAAATTTGTTTATACAATGCTTCAACCATACTGTATCATCCCATATTAGAAAATTTATTATAATATGGTACTATATTTTAATTTTTTGTTATTATTACGAGTATTATACGTAATTAATCACGGCGCGCTTATTTTATTAAACACGTTTTTATCACAAATTAATTAAACAAAAAAATGTGCAGCAAATAGATTTACTAGCTTTTATGGGTTTAAACGCTATGACAATAATTAATCGCACTGTGTTCTTTTCTACAATAAATAGGTTGGCTAACTTACTTTAAGGAGTAATCTTATATGGCATTTTATAGGTGGTACTTTAGAAACTTCTGAAGAACTATTGTTGGTATTGGAATATTTTGCTTGCACTAGCGGCACCTTATTATCCATTGAATTAGGTGGTATATTTTTGTAAGTGGTTAGTAACTATTGTGGTACATAATATTTAACCTGTTCAAATATGCTGGTGTCCCCTAGCGCAAGCCTTATGTAAGGGTCCTTGGTGTGAGTGGCGATACTAATACCACTACTGGTTGCTCACTTATAAGCCCACCCACACTAAAACTACAGTTACAGCGGAACCTGACCTTGAAGACGGGGTAATTATTTACCGATCTATAAAACAACCCTAATGAGCAGGGGAGGTAATTTACATAATTTTATCTTGATTCTTATAATAACAACAACCAATATTATAACCTCTCCTATAAAAGTATTAATATAACACATATCTAAAACGTAGTTACTTGCACAAAAAAAAATAACTTAATTAGTAACATTCGTCTATAACTATATATTAACTTGTTGGAAAAAAAAGGTTTTTTTTTATATTAGTTCACCTTAGCAACTTTATAGCAATTATATTTTAATTTATTGTAACTGTTTTATTGTTTTATATTGTTAGGTTATCATTACTTAATGTAATATACTTGTCTACTTTCAATTGAAAGTGCATTTTTACCTAGTTCAAAAACAAACCCTAGTGTTAATACTAAAAAAAACACTAACATAATTATTAAACCAAATATTCCATTAACATAGGCACTTACCACGTAAGGGTATACTAATAATATTTCTAAATCAAAAAGCAAGAACAGTAGAGCAAAAATAAAAAATGAAATACTGAACTCACTCCTGTTTTGTCCTAAAAATGAGTGAAAACCACATTCAAAAGCACTATCTTTTTCATCGTAAGGATTGTGCGGAGCAAAGATTAAATTTAACCCTAATAATACAATAGCTAATATAGGTACGAATATGAAAAAAAAAGTTTGGCTTGTCATTTATGCCCTAAATATCATTAAAGTTAACATGCTAACTATACTAAATCATTCTTCTGGAATATATATAAATAATAAAAGTAATAATGTCAATATTGATATTACGCTACTAAATGAACTGCTTATAATAACATTATTCGGTTTTGTAGTTAAGTTTTCTAGTGTGTTACTTTCGCTGTGTAATCTTACACTTATATCGTTAAGTTTTGGATTTATTACATAATCGTTTTTATAGAAAAATATCTGTTTTATCAGATTTAAATAATAACCTGCACCTATAACACTAGTAAGTATAGCAATCAAAGCCATAAATACGTATCCACTATCTATAGCCGCACTTAATATCATTTGTTTAGCAAAAAATCCTATTATTGGAGGTATTCCTACGAATGAAAACAAAGTTATGGCCAAGCTAATTGCTATAAATGGATTAACATAAAAGTATCCTTTTATTTGGTTAATAAATTGTATAGGAGAATAATTATCGCTAGCTAAGCTTAAATTTTCTTTAGATTTGCTATCATTGTACACATATAAATATAATGAAAATCCTATGCTTACTAATATAATAAAAGCATTTAAATTAGATATACTGTATTGTAATATATAAAATATATAAGATTGTATTGACTCAGTGGAGTTTATACTTAAGGCTAACAATATAAACCCTACATGGCTTATTGTACTATAAGCAAACAGTCTTTTTATTCTGAACTGTGTTAATCCTAATACAGAACCTATTATTAAAGAAAATAAACTACTTAATATAAGTATGTTTTTTCAATTGAATGCAAAAAAATCATAGTCAGTGTAATGAACTATTTCTAAGAAGAAAGCAAATATGGATATTTTAGCTATTATTGCCACATAAGTTGTTACTATAGTGGGTATACCATCATATACGTCCGGAGATCAAAAATGGAATGGAGCGGCACTTACTTTAAACAAAAATCCTGTAAACATCATTACCAAGGCTAGATTGAAATAATATGGTTGGTACATGTACATAGCTATGGGAAAACCTTCTACTTCGCTAATATTAGCTATAACGTATATATTGTCCAAATTAGTTGTACCTGAGTTTATGTACAATAATGCTGAACCAAATAAAATGAAACAAGAAGACAATCCTCCTAATAAAAAATAAGTTAAACCACTAGCTGTGGCAGATTCGGAATCTCTGTATAAAGTAGACAGTATATATAGACCGTAGCTTTGCAGCTCAATAGCTAAAAATATTGATATTAAATCTGCAGTACTGATTAAAAAAATTGCACCGCATAATATAAATACAACTATTAAACTATATTCTATTATTCTGAATTGTTCTCCATTTTTGTTAGAAATGGTGTTTTTATTGTATGAAAGTTTATTAAATAGTAAGTTATACAATGACGAGTATTCTTTAAGGTAAACTTTTCTTGGATAAAATGCAGTAAGAGTTAGTATAACAGCACTAACTAATAAAAGAAATACATTAAACCCTTGTGTAAATGTGCTTACATTAAACAAACCTCCGTACAATGCTATACCGCTTTCTAAAGGTCTTATGTATAAATTACTATATGCTATAAAACTTGCTAAAAGTAAACCCATTATTACAACCCTAGAAAATAAAATAGATTTGTCACGTCTTATTGTAACTGCATTTGAAAACAATAATAATATTAGTAAAGATATTAACATTAAAGATAATCTGATTAACTTTTCCATTAGTTACTGCTACATATTTATAACTTATGCACTAAATTAGTAATCAACCGACTAAGTCACATAAAGATCTGTTATTTATAATGTTGTCATAATTTAAGTTTTTATGAAAAACGGCTATAGGTTAATGGTAGACCGTTCGTCTTCCAAACGATGTGTATCGATTCGAATTCGATTGGCCGTATTTGTTATTCTGTAATATATTTTAATTAGTTAGTTTAATATAATCTAATATAAATTAAAACCAGTAAAATTATTACTTAGAGTTAATAACTTAATTGGTAAAGGACTTTCTTGTCGAGAAAGTAGATGTCGGATCGTAGCCGACTTAACTCGAAAACAATGTAACATTATAAACCAAAAGGAAAAGTTGCCATAGGTAAGGCGAGATATTTGCTAAATATTGTGTTTACACACCTGGATGTTCAAATCATCTCTTTTCCGGCGATATAAAACTATTGTTAAAATAATGTTTTTATAAATGTAATTTAACAAAGTAAAGAGTATAGTTTAATTGGCAAAATAGGAAGCTTCAAACTTCAAATTCTCAGTTCAAGTCTGAGTGCTCTTGATTCAACGAACCGTTAATATACAGATTCCTTAACTTAATAGGTAAAGTGTACTTTTGATAAGAGTATGTTCGATGTTCAAGTCATCGAGGAATCAATAATAATAACCATTTGCTTTTTTGTTATAACTACCTATTATTTTTACTGTTATTGGTAATTATTTAGAAGTTATTATTAGTTATTGCTTATTAGGTATAACTTACGTATAGTTATTGGTATTTTTTTTTTACTGTTATTTACTAATATTTGCACTAGGCAATATAGTTATAATGACATTGTTAAGAGAATTGGCTGAGTGGTTTATAGCGATAAGCTTGAAACTTATTTGGTTTAATAAACCACATCCGTTCGAATCGGATATTCTCTGTAAAATTTAATAAATGCCGTATGTTAATTAACGTTATAACAATATATCGTTTATACAATACATACTCACTAATGCTTAATGGTAGAGCGCAATTTTCCTAAAATTGAAGTCCAAGTTCAAATCTTGGGTGGGTTAACTTTTTTTCAAGTATTTTCCATATATTAATATAATACATACAGGTTAGAGCCAGGTTGGTTAGGCGCCTCATTTGGGTTGAGGAATTGTTATGTTCGAACCATAATAACCTGATATTTTTTTATTAATAAAAAATGCAATTTGGAGTAATTTAATGCGTAAAGCTTTTATAGCTCAACGGTAGAGCGGAATACTGTTAATATTCTGATATATGTTCAATTCATATTAAAGGCTAATCGTGTAACGTTATGGTTTAAATAATTTAAAAAGAGAGCTTAACTTAATGGCAAAGTATGTGACTTTTAATCATTCTAATATGAGTTCAAATCTCATAGCTCTTAAACCATAAAAAGTAACATCTTAATTATAATCGTGATATTGTAGTTTAATTTAATTTAAATTTGTTTGTTTAAAACGTGTTAACTCAATTGGTAGAGTTTTGTACTACGGATACAATAGTTGTAAGTTCGAATCTTACACACGTTTTTCATAAGTATATTGCATAGAGACATGTTGTAAAAGGTTTTACACTTTGATTGCAAATCAAATAAAAGGGGTTCAATTCCTCCATGTCTCTTTAAATTTAATTCTTACTAGCTTAATGGTAGAGCAGGATACTTCTAATATCTAGATCTAAGTTCAAGTCTTAGGTGAGAATAGTAAAAAAGGTAATAAAAATAAATACATTGTTAATAACTACTATCTATTGTATAGAAAAAATTATTATTTATATAATTAACTTGTGCAAATATTTTCATATAATTAATATTAAGCCCGGTTAGCATAAAAGTAATGCAACCGTTTTGTAATCGGTAGAAGTAAGTGCGATACTTGCACTGGGCTGTTTTATTCTATACGTATATGTATATCCTACTTATATATGTAGTCATATATGCGTACTATACCTATATATTATTATATTTAAGTTATTATATGCATATGCGGATTGATGTAACGGTAACATAACGGGCTCATGACCCGAAAATAAAGGTTCAAATCCTTTGTCCGCATTAATAAAGGTTATAGCTTAATTGGTAGAGCAAGCTGCTCATGATAGCTCAGATGAGTGTTCGAATCACTCTGGCCTTAAAGTTAGTATTTTCACTAATATTATAATAATTTCCCATATAAAGTCCGAGTGCTGGAATTGGTAGACAGGATAAACTTAAGATTTATTGATATAATATCGTAAACGTTCAAGTCGTTTTTCGGATAACACATTATTATAGACCCACTAGTCAAGAGGTTAAGACGTAATGCTTTCACCATTAGATCTTGGGTTCAATTCCCAAGTGGGTTAAATTTTATGTAATGTACTAACTTATATTTAATAGGGGATATAGTTTAATTGGTAAAACTGCGATTTTGCATATCGTTATTTTAGGATCGAGTCCTAATATCTCCATCATCTTAAAGTGTAAATATACGAAAGCTCGAGAAGCTCAACCCGGTAGAGCGGAACTCTGAAGATGTTTAGGTTATAAGTTCAAATCTTATCTCGAGCATTATAATTAAAAAGGTAATGATGGAATTGGTAGACATGAATAGCTTAGGACTATTTGATTATAAATCTTATCCGTTCAAGTCGGATTTACCTTAATTATAAAGTATAATACCACTTGCCAAATTTAAACCATGTTAATACGGCACAGGTGAATAGATGAATTTTTAAGCTGTTTAAACTATTAGCCTTTTTTAATCGTTACCCTAGTCGCACTTTTCACCCATTTAAATTGTCGAACTAGTTAAATTATACACATCACCATAGAAAACCAATATGTTGTAGACTAATCGGCAAGTCATAAATTTTTGGTATTTACCTATGAGTGTTCGAATCACTCCAACATAACAAAGGTGGATGTAGTTCAATAGGTAGAACAACTGTATGTGGCACAGTAAGTTTCCTGTTCAAGTCAGGATATCCACCCTAAATTATATGCTTTTACATTATTTTTTTTATGAAATAAAGCCAGGATAGTTTAATTGGTTAGAACATTAATTTCATGCATTAAGAATGAGAATTCGAATTTCTCTCCCGGCTAATATGTAGTTAACATTAAGTGCGCTAAATGTGTAAAAATAGCTAAAAAGGAATTAGCTTAATTGGTAGAGCAACCGTTTTACACACGGTAGGTTAGGTGTTCAAATCACCTATTCCTTACAATTATATATTAATCGTCCGGCGTGTTTTATAATTGTGCGATTTAATTACAAAACATGCCTCACTTTATAATTACATACGTATGCAAATTGATGTAACAGTAAGATAAAAAGCTTACTGCCCGAAAGGTTTAAATTATTTATTCGCATTTATAAAAGCTATAACTTAAATTATTTTTAAGTTTAATTTTAACTTTAAACCTATAGTTTAAACCATAGTAATGTAACAAACATACATTGTTGTGTAGCAAGTCTATTACATTGTATTTTGTTTTCTTATTAAATACGTTTTTAAGTTAAATCACAGGATATTCTACTATTAACTTTAAAACATCTGACATAAGTATGTGATGAGAACGTTGATTTTTATCAAGTAATGCAAAAGACATAGGAACTTTATATCTTATCTTTGCATTATTTTCAGGTCTATTGGGTACAGCATTTTCTGTATTGATAAGATTAGAACTATCAGGACCCGGTGTTCAATATATTGCTGACAACCAATTGTATAACAGTATAATTACTGCACACGCAATACTTATGATATTTTTCATGGTAATGCCAGCACTGATAGGAGGGTTTGGTAACTTTTTACTTCCCTTATTAGTGGGAGGGCCGGACATGGCCTTTCCTAGATTAAACAATATTAGTTTTTGATTACTTCCTCCAAGTTTGGTCTTATTTATTTTCGCTAGCACAATTGAAAATGGGGCAGGAACAGGGTGAACTTTATACCCACCCCTGTCAGGTATACAAAGCCACAGTGGTCCAAGTGTAGACTTGGCTATATTTGCTTTACACTTATCTGGAATAAGTAGTCTGTTAGGTGCAATGAACTTTATAACTACAATATTAAATATGAGAGCTCCCGGTATAAGACTACACAAGTTAGCTTTATTTGGATGAGCTGTTATAGTTACAGCAGTATTGTTACTATTATCACTGCCTGTATTAGCAGGTGGAATAACAATGGTATTAACTGATAGAAATTTCAATACATCTTTCTTTGAAGTAGCCGGTGGTGGAGACCCTATATTATACCAACACTTATTTTGATTTTTTGGACATCCGGAAGTGTATATATTAATTATACCAGGTTTCGGTATAATCAGTACAACTATATCAGCAAGTTCTAACAAAAGTGTATTCGGATATCTTGGTATGGTATATGCTATGATGTCTATAGGTGTGTTAGGTTTCGTAGTTTGAAGTCACCACATGTATAGTGTAGGACTGGACGTAGATACACGTGCCTACTTTACAGCCGCAACTCTTATAATTGCAGTTCCGACAGGTATTAAAATATTCAGTTGATTAGCTACTTGTTACGGTGGATCATTAGTTTTAACACCTTCAATGTTGTTTGCTCTAGGATTTGTGTTTATGTTCACTATAGGTGGGTTAAGTGGGGTAGTATTAGCAAACGCCTCATTGGACATAGCATTTCATGATACTTATTATGTTGTTGCTCACTTCCATTATGTTTTAAGTATGGGTGCAGTATTCGCATTATTTAGTGCATGATACTTCTGAATACCTAAAATGTTAGGATTAGATTATAACAAAATGCTTGGAAAAGTACACTTTTGACTATTATTTATCGGTGTTAATGTTACATTCTTCCCTCAACACTTTTTAGGGTTACAGGGTATGCCTAGAAGAATTAGTGACTACCCAGATGCTTTTGCAGGATGAAACTTAATAAGTAGTTTTGGTTCTATAATTTCTGTGGTAGCAACAATATTGTTCTTACATCTTGTTTATCTACAATTAGTGGAAGGTAAAGGAGTATCTAGATACCCTTGAGCTACACCGCAATTTTATACAGATTTCTTACAACACTTATTAAGTAGAGCATACACTAGCCTAGAATGAGCTTTAAATAGCCCACCTAAGCCTCATGCTTTTGCTAGCTTACCATTACAAAGTGGACTTTGCATAGCCTAGATTATAATATAATAAAATTATTAATTCCGTGCATACTGTTTAATAAATCTAGTTTGGAACACGAACCCGAATTTAATTATATAAGCAAAATAAATTATAAATAAAAACTCGATTTATTAAAAAAAACTTTAATCTCTTTTTTATGTACTTTCTCACAGGTAGTATTAACGTATTGGGCTAATTACAACGATGTAATAATAGGGAGACTAGTTCGAGAAAAACTAACACAAAAAAAAAAATGGAAAACTTATTTATACTGAAAGAAACTTTTACTAATGGTTTAAGCTACAGTTTGTTACACATAATATCCATATTATCTGGTTTGTGTGGGATATTAGTTATTATAAGCAAAAATCCCATAGTATCAGTTTTGTTTCTTATAGGGCTATTTCTTAACATTGCGGGATATTTAATGATGCTAGGTATAAATTTTATTGGTTTGTCATATCTACTGGTATATGTAGGAGCAGTGTCAATATTGTTTTTATTTATATTAATGCTTATTAATGTAAGAATATCTGAATTGGTCACTGATAATAACAATAGTGTACCTCTTGCCGCAATGATAGGTATTATATTTAACATAACCTTGTTTAAATTACTACCTACCAACTTTATAGCAAAAGGATACGTTTATAATTTGGGTTTGTTAAATACGTTTATAAACACAAGTCAAACACAAAGGGATAATGTAAATCTATCTGCACATTACGGGCTTGATATAAGCATATCAGAGCAGTCATCCGTGTACAATGAAGATTTATATTTTGTTGCTTCTAACCTATGAGATGGAATGATCGCAGAAACTTCCCACATAACAACTATAGGTAATATCTTATACACTACGTACCCTTTATGATTAATATTAACATCTATAATTCTTTTACTAGCTATGGTAGGAGCTATAGTAATAACGATAAAGCAGTAGCATAATAGACATGCAGACTTATGTTATAAATAAAAACATATTGCAGGACATAAATATCCTTTTTACTTAATATGGTTTAATAAGGAAAGACGTTTTTCACTTTATCCACTATATTTTTTTGCAGTTATAAGTATATGTCTGCGAACCCTAGCGATAAGTCTAAGTTTAAATGTGGCCCTATTTAAGAGCGACTTTATGTTAACTGTAAAGGGCCTTTGTAAAGTCCGCACTAGGTTCAAAACGATAAAACCCCTCATCAAGGGAGGGGGTCAATTACTTTAACAGGGAATACTAGGTTTCGCTTTTGCATAAACAACTTAGTTGTTTGTTTTAATGATGGCTTTTCTACAAAACTTACACAGTATAAATATTTCATTGATGAGACTTTTTATCCTTTAGGGGGATGGTTCCATTAATGAAAATAATAGGTCCAGTATTGTTCACTATTTTAATATGTTTTGTACATAGTGTAAACATAATAACAGTTTATTGTTAAATTTAGATTACTAGGGGAAAATAAGTTATAATAGTTATATGAATAATGTTACTTTTTCTTTTATTGTTAATACCTTTAATAGGTATCTTTACCATTTCTAGTATAAGCTACAGCAACAAGCAAGGAGGTTACTCAGCGTATAATTTGAAACAAATAAAACTAATAGCTTTATTTACTTCAATAGTAAACCTATTTGTATCTTTAATTGTGTTTATGCTGTTCAATTTTAGCACTAATCAATTTCAATTTGTGCAAGAATATCATAAAATAAGTAGTTTCGATTTTTATCTAGGAGTAGATGGTATAAGCATATATTTTGTACTTCTTACTACAATAATTATGCCAATATCACTACTTAGTAATTGAAGCTCTATTTCAGAAAATGTTAAATCTTATGTAATAATAATATTATTATTAGAAACTTTACTATTGGCTGTTTTTTTAGTATTGGATATTTTGTTATTCTACATATTTTTCGAAAGTATTCTGCCTCCTTTATTTATATTGATAGGGTTGTTCGGGTCTAGTAACAGAGTTAGAGCCAGTTTCTATTTGTTTTTATACACTTTGTTAGGGTCCTTATTTCTACTTTTATCAATACTAACTATGTCATCTGTAATGGGAACAACTGATTTTGATGCGCTATATAAAACAAATTTTAATTTTCTCACTCAGTTGTTTCTTTTTTATGGTATTTTCATAGCTTTTGCGGTAAAAACTCCAACGATTTTTTTAAACACTTGATTGCTAAAAGCTCATGTTGAATCACCTTTGGGTGGTAGTATTATATTGGCCGCAATAGTATTAAAACTTAGTCTATATGGGATACTTAGATTAATCTTACCTTTATTACCTAAAGCTTATTTTTACTTCACCTCAGTTATATATGTAATAGGAGTAATAACTATTATATATGCCAGCTTTAGTACTTTAAGAACAATAGACGTTAAAGAGTTGATTGCTTACAGTTCTGTATCTCACGCTGCAGTTTATCTATTGGGTGTTTTCAGTAACTCAATACAAGGTATAGAAGGAAGTATTGTATTAGGATTGGCTCATGGTTTTGTTTCTTCGGGATTATTTATATGTGCCGGTGGTGTACTATATGACAGATCTTCTACTAGACTTATTACTTTTTACAGGGGTATAACACAAGTGATGCCTTTATTTTCTATATTATTTTTCATACTTTGTTTAGGTAATGCTGGAACTCCTTTATCTCTAAATTTCATAGGAGAATTTATGAGTTTATATGGAACTTTTGAAAGATTACCGTTATTAGGTGTATTCGCCAGTTCTTCTATAGTATTTAGTGCAGCCTATACGATGTATATGTTTAATAGAATAGCATTTGCGGGATCATTTTCTAAGTTTTTCAAATTTAACATTCCGGATTTAAATAAAAGAGAACTATCCATACTATTAACATTGGTTGTATTAACAGTGTTTTTAGGTATATACCCTTCTCCTATATTAGATGGTTTACACTATTCTGTTTCTTCACTGATATATTATACTACAACACATTAAACAAAAAATTAGTTGCTCAATATAAAACTGCATCAATGTAAAACTCTAGTAATACAAAAATGTAATTATAGAATTATCTTTAAAACTATACTGGTGTAAAGCCATAATATTGTAGGCAATATTTTACTAAACGGTGTTAATTAAAACAAGACATATTAGTAAAAATAAATTATAAAATTCAAAGCTAATACATTACTACTATCTATTTATTTTATTAATTATAAAAAATGAATTTATCTCTTATATTATTTCTTATAGGTATTTTTGGTTTTGTCTTAAACAGAAAAAATATTATATTGATGCTTATTTCAATTGAAATAATGTTATTAAGCATTACGTTTTTAATACTACTTACTTCGTTAAATTTTGATGATATATTAGGTCAAATATACGCTATATATATAATAGCAATTGCTGGTGCAGAATCGGCGATAGGACTTGGTATATTAGTTGCATTTTATAGATTAAGAGGAAGTGTAGCAATTGAGTTTAAATAATGTACTTAACTTTAATAATATTACCATTGTTAGGATCAATAATCTCTGGATTTTTCGGTAGAAAAGTAGGTGTTACAGGGTCTCACATAATTACTTGTGGATCTGTTATAACAACAACTATTTTAGCCATATTAAGTTTTTTCGAAGTTGGTATAAATAATATACCAGTTTACATAAATTTGTTTAGATGAATAGATTCAGAGTCTTTAAATGTGTCATGGGGTTTTACTTTTGATTCTTTAACAGTGTCAATGTTAATTCCCGTCTTGATTGTTTCTTCCCTTGTGCACCTTTATTCTATAGGCTACATGAGTCACGACCCTCACAACCAAAGATTTTTTAGTTATCTAAGTCTATTCACTTTTATGATGATTATACTTGTTACGTCAAATAACTTTTTATTAATGTTCGTGGGTTGAGAAGGAGTGGGTGTTTGTTCATATTTACTTGTAAGCTTTTGATTTACCAGAATAGCAGCAAACCAAAGTTCTATATCTGCTTTTTTAACCAACAGAGTAGGAGATTGTTTTTTAACTATAGGTATGTTTGCTATACTATGATCATTTGGAAACATAGACTATTCTACTGTGTTTTCTTTGGCACCCTTAATGACAGACAACTTAATAACTATTATAGGTATATGCTTACTTATAGGTGCCATGGCTAAAAGTTCACAAATAGGATTGCATGTTTGACTGCCTATGGCCATGGAAGGACCTACACCTGTTTCAGCTTTAATACACGCAGCAACTATGGTTACTGCTGGTGTGTATTTGTTAATGCGTAGTTCACCACTTATAGAATATAGTAACACTGTGTTACTCTTATGTTTATGAATTGGTGCTGTTACTACTGTATTTAGTTCTTTAATAGGTTTATTCCAACAGGACATCAAAAAGGTTATAGCGTACTCAACCATGAGTCAATTAGGTATGATGGTAATAGCAATAGGATTGTCATCCTACAATATAGCTTTATTTCATTTAGTTAATCATGCTTTTTATAAAGGATTATTATTCTTAGGAGCTGGAGCGGTTATACACGCAGTTTCAGATAACCAAGATTTCAGAAAATATGGAGGATTAAAAGCTTTTTTACCTTTAACATATTCAGTTATGTTAATAGCTTCTCTAAGTTTAGTGGCATTTCCGTTTATGACTGGATTCTATTCTAAGGATTTTATACTTGAGTCATCTTATGGTCAATTCTATTTTTCTAGTACCGTAGTATATTTTATATCAACAATAGGAGCTATGTTCACTACACTTTATTCTGTTAAAGTTTTATATTTGACTTTCTTAACTAACCCTAACGGACCTCTTGTAAATTACAAGCATGCTCACGAGGGTGATATATTTATGAGTATACCTTTAATAGTATTAGCGGTATTTTCTATATTCTTCGGTTATGTAACTAAAGATATGTTTATAGGGCTAGGTTCTAATTTTTTTGTAGACAATAGTTTGTTTATACATCCTTCACACGAAATAATGTTAGAAACCGAATTTGCTGTTCCTACCATATTTAAAATATTACCCTTAATATTTACCTTAAGTTTAAGTGTTATATCTATTATATTATCAGAATTTGCGCCAAAAGCGTTGATAAACTTTAAATTATCTAGATTAGGGTATAATATATTTAGCTTTTTCAATCAACGGTTTTTAGTAGAGATGTTCTACAATAAGTATGTAACTGATCTTGTTTTAAAATTAGGTGGACAAACTACTAAAGTTATTGATAAAGGTTCTATAGAATTGGTCGGTCCATATGGTTTAGAAAAGGGGTTGGTTGGTTTAAGTAAAAACATATCCAATTTAGATTCAGGGGTAATTACATCATATGCTTTATATATACTTGTAGGGCTTACTTTTTACATGATACTACCATACATATACGCAGTGGATAGTAATCTGTTAGTTACAATGGTATTTACTTTATATTTAATAATAAAAAAAAATGGTTAAAAGTATGTTTTAATAAAAAAAACTTTTTCTTCCAATAAAGTTGTTTATAAAGTAATACATCCCCCCCAATAATAATTTACATGCTTAAATTAGGTAAGGTGACACAAAAAAAAAGTTACGTACTAACTTATGGTATATGCAATTATTTAAACTATTTTATCGTAAGGATAATTTTTGTTACTATTAGTAATACATGTATTTTATTTATAATCCAGTAAAATACTATGTTGAATTAAAATATACTTGTTGTTCATAATGTCTTACTTGTAAAGTGAATACACTCACATTACTAGGATGTATTGTCAACAGTAATCTTATTTAATCATATTTTTAATATGCTATATATGCCTACACTTGTTTCTATTATTGAAGTTATATTGGTTACTGTACCTGTACTGTTAACTGTAGCCTTTGTTACAGTAGCTGAAAGAAAAACTATGGCAAGTATGCAAAGAAGATTAGGACCCAATGTAGTCGGGTATTACGGTCTACTGCAAGCGTTTGCAGATGCTCTTAAGCTTATTTTAAAAGAGTATGTATCACCTACTCAAGCAAATTTGGCATTATTCTTTCTTGGTCCTATAATAACTCTAATATTTTCTTTACTAGGTTACGCTGTGGTACCTTACGGGCCTGGTTTAGCTTTATGAGATTTTAATTTGGGTATATTATACATGCTTGCGGTTTCTTCACTTGCTACTTATGGTATATTATTAGCAGGTTGATCCGCCAATTCTAAATACGCTTTCTTAGGTTCACTTAGAAGTACAGCACAACTTATAAGTTACGAGCTTATATTAAGCTCAGCTATACTACTTGTAGTATTACTTACAGGTAGTTTAAATTTAACTGTAACTATAGAAGCTCAAAGAGCAATATGATTTATAATGCCTTTGTTTCCTATATTTATTATATTTTTTATAGGTTCTGTAGCAGAAACCAATAGAGCTCCGTTTGATTTGGCTGAAGCTGAATCGGAACTGGTTAGTGGTTTCATGACAGAACACGCAGCAGTTATATTTGTTTTCTTTTTCTTAGCAGAATATGGAAGTATAGTTCTTATCTGTATATTAAATACTATGTTATTCTTAGGAGGATACCTATTGGATTACAGCGTACTATTTTATATTATTAATGAAATAGGTTATGGTAATAGCGAAGCATTTGATAGTCCTATATTAGAAGGAATGTTGTCAGGATTAATCCTTGGTTTGAAGTCATGTGCAATGATATTCATATTCATATGAGTTAGAGCTTCTTTCCCTAGGATACGTTATGATCAGTTAATGTCGTTCTCTTGAACTGTGCTACTCCCTGTAGTTATAGCGTTCATTGTGTTGATTCCTTGTATAGTTTATAGTTTTGAAATAATACCAAGTAATATTAGTTTATTATAAACGTAATTAATCACTTGTGTTACTCCATACCAGGTAATAAAAAAAAATAGTAAATTGCTTATATTTAAGACCAATAATTATTTCCTTATTGTTTTTGCCTATATTAAGTGTCTATTTTTGCTTTATAATGTAAAATATGCATTCAATACCCATATTTAAATGATTGTGCCAATAAAAACGCCCAAGTAACTTTTATTGTCTTTTATTGTTGTGCTATTAATTTATATACGGCCCTCGATAAAATCATTATCCATAAAATAACTGTGGATAAAACCATTAAAATAGCTACTGTGTGCTGTCTGAGTTTTTATTAATAGTGTAAAACATCTTTATTGTAGCCACTTCATAATGATGTTTAGGCCGGGTAATAGTGTGGTTGTGGTTACACTATAACTACAATTACAATTGTATTGCGGAACATGGAGTTATATTACTAGCCCCGTAAAGACAACCTAGCATGATAAACGCTAGTTTCTGTGCAAATGCTTCATAAATAAAAACTGCAGTGATAATACTAATAATAAGCTAGAACTATAAAAAATGTATAGCTAATATTGTATAAGAGAATTTACTTGTGAATTAATAAGCAAATAAAGGTTTTGAATAAATTAATCTAGGTAATTTTATTGTTATAATTTAGTAAAGTCTCTAACGTGATTTAGGCCACGTATAAAAGTAAGAAGGCCATCATTAAAGCAAACAACCCAGTTGCTTCCGCAAAAGCGAAACCTAGTATTGCGTATGAAAATAATTGACCCCTTAATGATGGGTTTCTTGCTACACCTAATATTAATGCACCAAATACTACACCGATTCCTACTCCTGCACCTATTAAACCTGTTGTGGCTAATCCTGTTCCAATAATTTTTGCTGCTTGAACCATTTTTAATTTATAAAAAATCAACTAACGCAATTAGAATGTCTAACATTTTTACAATTTCAGTAAAATTTACCATTTATTGCTCTTGTAGTCATGACAAGAACTTTTCTAGAGATAAGGATTCTATTACTATAGGCATTGAGCTATGTAGTATACCGCATATTTCGGAACATTGTCCAAAAAAAGATCCTTCTCTGTTTATTAAAACTGATATTTGGTTCAGTCTTCCAGGGTAGGCGTCACATTTGATCCCTAACGCAGGACAGGCATAAGAATGTATAACATCCCCTGAAGATATTATAAATCTCACGTGAGTTAATTCAGGTAGTAAAACTCTGTTATCTACTTCTAATAATCTCAATTGTCCCTCTTCTAAGTCCGATTCAGGTACTAGATATGAGTCAAATTCTAATTCTTCATCGTCGTCGTTAGTAAAATCAGGGTACTGATAGCTTCAGTATCATTGGTGTCCTTCAACAAATACGGTAAGTGAAGGATCTGTAACTTCGTCCATTAAATATAGTAGTTTAAAAGAAGGAAAAGCAATTAATATTAAAATAAGCGCTGGTGTTATAGTTCAGATTAACTCTATAAGTGTACCATGGTTAAGGTATTTGTTACTTATAGGAGATTTGTTAACCACGTAGTTTCTTATGATAGAAACCATTATTCAGGCTACCCCAAATAATATAATAACTAGATAAAACATGATGTTATCATGTAATTCTACAAGTGCTTCCATTTGTGGACTCGCACTATCTTGGAAATACACTCCTCAAGGTTGAGGGGCGTCACAAAATGCAGTAAAGTTTTTAAATAAATTCATGTGCAAAATAAATTTTCTTGTTATACTAAGTTTTACTCTATTTAACCATTTATAAGCCAACTGGCCACACATGATGTGTAATGGTAGTAGTGTGTACATCTAAAATAGATACTACCGAAATATAGTAATAGATTTATATGGTGTACATGATTATTTTTTTTTTTACACTTTTATATAGTGTTATGTTTTATACTAGTTTTTTGCCTTGTTTAAATGTAAATCCACTAGACTATTTTCTAGTAAACTCACTAAAGGAACTATAATTAAAAAATGTGAAAAGTATAATACAGTACTAATCTGACCAAACTCTATAAATGGAGACTCAACGTGTTTAGCTCCTAGTTGCATTAATATTAAAAAGTTGGCTACAAATACGTAAAATGCTACTTTACTTAACGGTCTGAACTGTAATCCTCTGCTTCTACCTAAATCTGTGAAAGGCATAGTCATTATTATTAATATAGCAGAAAACATAGCTATAACTCCTAACAATTTGTTAGGGATAGATCTTAGAATAGCGTAGAAAGGTAAAAGGTATCATTCAGGCACTATAGCAGGTGGTGTTTGCATAGGATTTGCCATAACGTAGTTTTCACTATCACCTAACACGTTAGGCATAAAGAAAACAAATATTGACAACACTACTATAAATAAAAATATAGTTATTAAATCTTTGAATATGAAGTAAGGTGCAAAAGGTAATCTGTCGTAGTTACCTGAAACACCTAATGGGTTACCTGATCCCGCACTGTCATGTAACGCAATTAAATGCATTAAGGCCAATGCAGCTAATACGAATGGAAGAACAAAATGTAAAGCAAAGAATCTATTTAATGTAGCATTGTTTACAGAAAAACCTCCTCAAATAAATTCAACTATATCTTGTCCTACTCATGGTATAGCACTCATTAAATTAGTTATAACAGTGGCACCTCATAAAGACATTTGACCGTAAGGTAAAACGTATCCTAAAAAGGCAGTAGCCATCATTAAAACTAAGATAATAGTACCTATTGTTCATACTAGTGTTCTGGGTGCTTTATATGACCCATAGTATAATCCTCTTCCTACATGCAGATAAACTAAAAAGAAAAACGCTGAAGCAGTGTTAGAGTGCAAGTAACGTATTAATCATCCATTGTTTACATCTCTCATAATGTGTTCCACCGAGTTAAATGCTTCTAATACACTAGGGTTATAGTGCATTGCTAGAGTTACACCTGTTACTATTTGTATTACTAAACAAAAACCTAACAATGACCCAAAGTTTCATAGGTAACTTATGTTTGAAGGTTGCGGAGAGTCAACTAGATAACCGTTTATTAAACTGAATAAGGGGTGACTTTTTCAAATTCTCATGTTTTTTTTACTGTTTAAATTGTTTATTATGACTTGCAATAGTTTAAAGATAAACTTAATACATTACAGTAAACCGTCGTTACGATTCGTAACACATAAATGCCACAAACTATAAGTCTAAATAGGTCTATTGAAAAGTGTTTAATCCTAATGTTGTGTATATTTAAATTATATTCTTCCAATATATAGTAAAGTAATTGTATGTAAATAATAAATACGACTAATATTTGTTATAGATAATTTTTTAGTAAGTAATTGTTAGTGTGTTATAGGACAATAACTATAAATGATATTTGTTTTTTTTTTATAAATAATCTACTAGTGTTCTAATTTACTTAAGTAACAAAATTTTATTTTGTACAATCATTATACTAGTTAACCGTACTAAGAAAAGAAAAATAAAATAAAATTAATCTTAGGAAGAAAAGGAATTGAACCTTCGACAGCCTCAGCTATTGAGTTTACAGCTCAACCCATCATACCAGCAAATGGAACCTTCCTGTTTTTATTGTGGGAGATATTGTTAATGTTTATTAAACCCGTGCAATTTCCACTACACGAACCGTATTTCGACTTAACACCAATCGAGGTCACACATACGAAAATTCTCCGAAAAAATATCTAATTCTGATTAATTAGAGGAAAGATTAACAAGAACCAAACTTATTGCACATACCCCTTTCAGCGCCTGACGAGTGGTTAGTACCTATGTGAGATTAAATCCACCGTGATGTAGTGATTCACGATTACTAGTAATTCCTGTTTCATGCAGTCGAGTTGCAGACTACAATCCATTTTATATTCTGTTTTAGAGATTAGCTAATTTTCGCATTTTTGCCTCTCTTTGTTCAGATACATGTGGCACGTCTATAGCCCACAATATTAAGGTCATGATGACTTGTCTTGATCCCTGTTATAAAAGCCAATATCGCGGCTAACTACTTCAGGTAATCTGTATAACTAAAAGTAAATTATTATAACATATAAAATATACAGTTTTAGCTGTATAATGAATTAAACGTTTAAGTTATTTCACAAAGCAGTTTAACAGATTACTAATGAAATAAGGGTTTACGTTAATTTAATGAATCTAACCAAAGTCTCACGACATTAACTGAAGACAGCCGTGCAACGCTTGTTTGATAACACACAATTATATAAGAACTATGATTTTTACTGCATACTCTTATATAAGTGTTAGTCTATATAGCTAAAAAGCTATATTTAATTCAAATTGTGGTAAGGTTTTTCGAGGGTCATCGAATTAAATAACATACTTCACTACTGGTTTCACAAACGGTCTAATGATTTCAGTTCCTGCGTTGCCACATTACTCTTGAGGTGGAATGCTTACACTTTCATTTATACACCAATTTAATTTTTAGTCTATAACATTCATAATTTTCTGCCTGGACTACTAGGGTATCTAATCCTATTCGCTCCCCAAGCCTTCGTCCCTTAACGTCAGTTTGTACATAGAGGATTGCCTTCGCCGTTATACATCATATTAGTATCAAAGTATTTCATCTCTACACTAATAGTCCTAATATCTACCTCTCATATAAAACTCTAGTAGTCTTGTTCCCTTCATGGGCTGAAACTACCGTCTAGGTACCCTTTAAACCTAATAAAGATGAATAACACTAGTCTCGCTTGTGTTGCCGCGACTGCTGGCACAAGAATTGGTCGAGACACATAAATAGAAGTCTGTCATTATCAATTATCTATTTAGAACTTTATACGACGTAGTCGATATGTATATATTTAATATATATATACTTTCATTCCCCCAAATTGCTGGTTCAGCCGTTAGGCTATTGACCAAGATTCCCCACTGCTGTACTATACGTATTGGGGTTTTTTCAGACCCAATGTGGTCAATAAACCTCTCAGTTTTGACTAAAGTCACAGCTAGTTAAGCAATTACCTTAACTACTACTCACTTAATAATACTTAAACATCTTAAAGCGAAAATAATATTTCTTTAATTTTTATAAGGGATTTTTCCCTTGCTTTAAGGCAGTAAGAGTATTTTTATACTCACCTTTACACCACCTAATTTTTTATAAAACCGATTTTAACAACCAATTTAACTTAAAATTATGTATGATTAGCATGTGTCAAGCCTTTGGACAGCGTTCAATCAGAGCCATCATCAAACTCAATAATAAACCAATATATGGTAATTGTATCTAAATAGTAAATCTAACCAATTATTTGTTTTTTTTTTATAAAAGATATGTAAAATTTAGAAAATACTAAAAGTTTTTATATGTAGCTATTCGTGTATAAAATAACACTAATGGGACAAACCCAAATTAAGCAATAAGTATATAATCTAGTTTTTAACAAAATTAGTGCATTGTGTCTTAAAATATTAAAATTCTTTAAACCAAAGCCTATGCAATCGTAACACTACGATTCGTAATATTATATTACGTATATTTAAGAGTATCTGAAGATAAACTTCGTGCCTATATGCATTCAGCACTTATTTATAACTAACGTAGCTTTATTGCCGTGCTTATACAGCACATACGTAAGTAATAGTAATAGGGAAATTGTAGAATTTCTACAAAATTATCCATATAAACAACAAATAAACCAGAGGTTACCATACCCAACTCCTTTCGTACGAAGGGGCTATTCTTGTTTTACTCTAATTACTTCTAGAAGATAGAAACCATACTGTCTCACGACGTATTTAACCCAGCTCGTGTAGCTCTTTAACCGACGAACAGTCGTACCCTTCATGATTCCTACATTCATGTGGATGAGCTAAGCCGACATCGAGGT
>Ga0325403_1000471_pt1 | contig 28123 bp, 9 predicted proteins | sample PopdelMetagenome_19_FD_205665 | JGI IMG/M metagenome (GOLD analysis project Ga0325403, IMG submission 205665) | Populus deltoides microbial communities from Bellville, Georgia, United States - Xylem-PdKOR-R4 | ecosystem: Host-associated > Plants > Phyllosphere > Stem > Wood/Secondary xylem... | reverse complement strand
TTTTGCTTTTTATAATTTTCTGTTTGCCTTTTGTAGGCCATTTTTGTTTTGGTAGATTAATAATTTACTTAGTAGTTAAAAAGTTAACAAGGCCTTGAATTCACAGGATTTTTGTTTTCGGTCCACATTCATATGATGATGGTTATATCCATCTAAAAATGGGCTTGGTTCCCTCCTTTACAGTAGGACGGAAAAAAAAAATGAAGGGCTGAGGTTTATAGACCGCGCACGGTAGGTATACCAATAGAAAAGATCGTGAGGCGATTAGAAAGGCACTCGAATCCTAGGTTTACCCATTCTGGTTCTTCTTTTCCTCATTTTAGAGTATTCTGAGAATTTAGAATAATCCCTTAACTAGAACAAGGTGAATTGACTTACCAGGAAACAGAAAATGAGAGGGGGCAAGAGGCTGAAGAAGAACTTGCGACATACGTGGTCTAATTTGGATTTTATTGGCTAAGCCACCAGCATATAAAGAAGGATTCTTATAGGGTGTTGACGAAAGAGATTATATCATTCTTGGAGGCTTAGCTTGGTTGTCAACTGCATTTCCTGCCACATCATTCAACATCTGAATCCTAGAGAGGCTAAAAGAAAAAAAGAAAAATTCCTGTGAATGCGCTAGGGGTATGGCCATGGGGGCCTTCTTCAGACCTGGTCGTGTGGGATTCAATTCTGGTGCTAAAAAACTAGCCCAAAGATACTGGGCTAGTTTATGACATGATGACTACCCATTATTATTGTGAAAAGAGTAAAAAATGATGCAATGTGCCCACGCTATAGTGAAATACTTTATCAGAGCGGAACAATGCATGCTTTTTTTTATGCCTCAACGTGAATCATGGTATTGGTAATGGTTTATCTTACAAATTCTGTTTTCTCAGGTTTGAATAATATCAAGTGCCACGAGAAGTTCAAATCTTGCATAAAGAAAGTCCATAAATCCGGAAAGGTTGGGTTCTCTCGGGATTGCCCTTATGAAACAGCTGTTCCTACTATGGTGCAGGGAATGGATATGGCCATTTTACTTTCCCAATTAGGCAGCTCAAAGATTGAACTATAAACTTTCCAAAAGTCGAAGAGAGGAATACCAGGCATTGTATTCTTTTTTTTTTTCTTTTTTCTTTTCTTCATTCAGCCAATTAGAGTCGTTAAGACTTCTTGAACGTGAAGTTTCCTTACCTGAATCCTGATCTTTAGCCATATCTTGGTCCTTCATCCTCCAATTTTCCTAGCATGCCTCATTTTAGATATTATCATCTTAGGCTTTTATCATCTCCAGCAACTAGTCCCTAGATGAGATAGCAGGATCATCAACAAGGGGAAACCCGCAAGGCCAGAATGGAAAAAAAATATCATATTGGGACACTCATTTGTATATCAGTAATGATTCCAGCCTCACGCAATTTTTTTTGGGAATTAGACTTCAATTCTTACATAACCTTTTCCTTGGGATGATCAATGCAAAGTCGTGTGCTGAACTACCGAAATTGAGTGGTAGCAGGAGTGCAGGGCTTGCTAGGATTTGTCCTGTCAACTTTATGTTCTGAAGTTGAGCTTGATTTCTGGCACTGTTTATGCTACCCCTTATTTTCTTTCTGAAAATATTTATTGTCATTGTTTAACAGGACTTGTTGATGACTGAATGCATTATTAAAAAGTATTGAGTCTAGCTAGGTGTCTCGTGCCATGTCTTGACTACCATGTAAAATATCATGGTTAACCCGACAGTAACATCATTCACATATTAAAGTAACAGTGCATGACTGAATCAGCAGGGCGAAGCAATTCAAAGTAGTCTACATTTTATATCAATATAGAGTATAGGCTACTGCTAGTTGTTAACATAGGCACGAAAGTAGATTCAAAGAGACTGGAAATGCAGAGAAGTATTTCATTTTTCTCCGCAGCAGTCCTGCTCGAGCTTCAAAACACAATATCCAGGCAATGCAGCAAAAGGTTCAAAACCTAGCGATCTTGTAGTAAAGAAAAGATGGAAATGCGAGAAAGAGATCTGAAGATGTATCGCATGAAGTTGAGAAAGCATATTTGAGCACACAGTAAAAGCTTGGAGTGGAGTGGCAGTCAAATGAAAATGGCACATCTTCCTATAAGTTGTTGAATGCAAGCCCCCTTATCTTTTCTTTTCTTGCCATAAACTGAGAGAAATGCGCACATTAATGAAAAAAAATGCAAGAAATATCTGTTATTTGTTGATTAAAAATATGATTATAGTTATTTTTTAAAGTATTTTTTATTTTTTTAAAATTATTTTTGATATCAATACATTAAAATAATCTAAAAATACTAAAAAATATATTAATTTAAAGTAAAAAAAAATATAAATTTTTTCAGAAATATTTTTAAAATACAAACCGAATTTACAACCGAACAGCAAGAAACACAAAAGGCAGGCTTAAAGTACATATGTGAAGGCGACCAATAGGCCTAACATTTCATGGTTCGATCAATCAAAAGTTCCGTAGTAAGCAAGTCTGGTTATGGCATCTCCTTTATAAGGTTATAACAGCTGTGTGATTCTGTTTTTTTTAAGTGTTTTTTTATAAAATTTAAATTTTATTTTATTACTTTTTGCTTTAATATATTTTTAAATAAAAAATATTTTAAAAAATAATCACTATATTCTAAAAATATAAAGCGCGGCATCAAATATTGATCTACAATCAAAAGTGCTGTACAAACATTTCCTTACCAAGATGGATTGACACGTTGCCAAGAAATGCAGAGATATAAATCTTAAATTTTATTCTATAGAAAATTATGCTAATGCAGTTACAAAACTTTAATTAGGCTACAAATCCTACCTCAATTAGAAAATAAAATAAAAATATAAAAATACAAAGAAAATAATTATAAAATATAAAACAATGCATGAAAAAAAATTAAAAAAAAATACAAAATTGACTAGTTTAAAATGAGATTTTGTAAATCTAAAGATCTCACAGTTTATGTAGCTCTATGGGGACTATCATAGGAAAAAATAGTCTCAGAAACTCCTATAAATATCTAAGTCTAATTGAAGGGATTAGATCAAAAGTTATGCCCTAGACCACATATGAATTTCCTTTTAAATCTAGATCTGTTTTATTTGTTTATAAATATATTAATTTATTACATCATCTATATAATTTATACATTACAGATTTGTATCTTATTGTAATAAATCTGGATATAACTATTCAGAATCACATCACCTGTTATTCCACATCAACATGGATGACAAGAAAAATAAAAGGAAGACACCTACATGGACACTGCAGCGGACTGTGAAGAATGCGATGAAGACGTGCTTTTATTATTATTATTATTATTATTATTATCCGGGAGGCTGAGGTGGTTTTTTAAACCATGTTTATGCAAATATCATGGTAGTAGTCATGGCTTGTTAGAATCACAGGAGGAATGACAACTGGTGCTTTGAGCGCCAGGAGGAGAAACAACGTTGTTACAAATCTAAAAGCCTCCTCCTAGGCTAAAAAAAAACACATCAGCTGCAAGGAATAGTCCGAGAGCTCAATGCCTTAAACATGGCTATGAGATGCATCTAGCAAGAGCTACACACAAATCCAATGGCTCAAAACTGTAAAACCATGCATGCATGTAAGACAAATGGTAAAACAACAAGCAAAAATGTTTTGTTTGGGAGGATGATGCGAGACAAATCGATGAAAAACGCATTTTTAGCAAAAATACTGTGAAGTCAAACACTAATCAAGATATTATTTAATTATTTTTTATATCACACGGATTAATCAATTTGTTTTGGATGCAGCGGGCTACGTTATAATTAATTATCAAGTGGAGGAAAAAGAATTTCCAATGAACGATTTCCACGCGTCTTACCATGGCAGATTGTAGTTAGACCCGGTTTCTTAAACCGACTGGGAGAAAGACTTTTCGACACGGAAGAAAATTTCCGCGAAACTTCACTCTTGTAAAATTCTCTTTCTTCTTCTTTTTCTTCCTCTTCAGGATCTGCGTGGTAAATAAATAATTATTAATACAGAGTAGATCTTCTTATATCTCCAAAATCAAAACCCTAAAGAAATCTTTCTAGATTGCTCTGTTTGGCGCTGATTGAATATTCTAGTAAGTATGCTTCATCGGAGTTTCAAGCCTGCCAAATGGTAAGTTTCTCTCCTCTTCATCTCAATTTCATATCTTGACATATTAATTGGAGTTTTGAATTGCTTATATATATATATAATTGAATTCATGTTTTTTTGTTGATTTTTTTTTATTGTTGTTGTTGAATGAAATTAGATAATTTGAATAATTTACAGTCTTCCATGGTTTAATCTTGATGCAGCAAAACATCGTTGAAGTTAGCGTCTTCGCGAATAAAGCTGTTGAAGAATAAGAGAGAAGCACAGGTGAAGCATCTCAAGAGAGAATTGGCTCAATTGCTGGACGCTGGCCAAGAACGGACTGCCAGAATCCGGGTAAGCTACCTATCAGATGATTTTTATTTTATTTTTCTTTATATATATATATATATATATTTGTGGTTTCAATTCTTTTTCTTTGTTTTTGATTTTTTTTTCTCTTTTTTCCTTCATAGGTTGAACATGTGGTTAGGGAAGAGAAGACTATGGCAGCATATGAACTTATCGAGATATATTGCGAGCTTATTGTGGCGCGTTTGCCCATCATTGAGTCGCAGAAGTATGCAATCCTTTCCCAAATCCAGAATAATTTTTATTTTTATTTTTCTTAATTCTAATCCTATGGAATGAAGGGTCCTGTGTGTTGATGCTATCATCCATCAAACTTTTTCTCCTGCTGGTTCGTAGATGAAATGCAGTCTTACATGTCTATTGACTATTTTGGGATCTTTTTTTAGAGATGGAATATGACCTCTTTTGTGGTGTGGCATATAAGGATTGTTTGATCTAGATTTCTCTTGCCCCTGCCATCATCATACGATACCTGCTCTTGATTCTTTCTTCATGGATGATACTTTTTTAATATTTTATTCATTCAGCCAGACTAAAATGTTGTACTGGTAAATCTTGTTGGCTTATTATGATGACTGCTTACGTTTGTTGATCAATTTTGTATCATTTCAGAAACTGTCCGATTGACTTGAAGGAAGCGGTCTCAAGTGTAATTTTTGCCTCTCCAAGATGTGCTGATGTACCAGAATTGATGGACGTTCGGAAGCATTTAACAGCAAAATATGGGAAAGAATTTGTATCTGCAGCAGTTGAATTACGTCCAGACTGTGGTGTTAGCCGCCTGGTAAGTTTTTTTTTTTTAATTATTATTGTGTTGATAAGTGGAACTCTGCAGTTCAGTTTTGTTGTTAAACTTTTTTGGTGTTATATTTTTAGTTGGTGGAAAAATTATCTTCCAAATCACCTGATGGCCCTACCAAAATTAAAATTTTGACTGCAATCGCTGAGGAACACAATATCAAGTGGGATCCTATGTCATTTGAAGAGAAAGACACCAAACCTCCTGAGGACATGCTGGTAAGATAAAATGTTACAAGTTATTCAACTTTTTCTTGGTAATGCCTTTTGTGGTGCAAAATGGATGCACAGAAATTCAAAATCTATTTCCTCAATATTTGCATTAACTGTAAATATGTTTGAGCAGAATGGACCCGCTACATTTGAGCAGGCTAGTAGAGTCCATGTGGAACCTACTAATGCCCAAGCCTCACCGAATAGGGTTGATCAGGGATCTCATAATTTCCATGATCCATCGCAACACTATGTAAAGCATGATGTTCCTGCAAACTCTCATGGCCCCGATTTAAGATCTTCACCTCATTCCTATCCAGATCATAGGCCTTCAGGTTTGTCAACTATTTGCCTGGCTTGTTTGTTGTTAGATGAAATATGTGTAAAGCTGTCCTTTGCCTTGTTTTTTGCTTGTTAACCCTTGTACACATGCAGGGAACCATAGTGAGGTCTTATCTGGTCCACAGAATTGGAATATGGAATTCAAGGATGCCACAGCTGCTGCACAGGCAGCTGCTGAATCTGCTGAACGAGCAAGCATGGCTGCCAGAGCTGCTGCAGAACTTTCAAGTCAAGATAGGATAACCAGGCAGCATTTAGCAGAATCACAGAAGGCTTTTTCTTTTGCATCAAGAGATGTAGGACCTCAAAACTATACTGGCTCAAAGCTGCAAGGTGAAGATGTTGACAAAGATCAAATGAGTAACGTGTACCAAAGACATCCAGGGTTACATCATGAGGAGAGAGAAGGCAATGAGCAAGATGACCTGGCTGGATTGACTAAAAGGTTTTACAATCTCAAGAGCCCTAATAAACCTAGTCAGTCAGCTTCCTCAAAGTCCAGTAATTCTTTTGTGGCTGATTCTCCATTAATTGACGATCTCCCAATGCCTGATAGGCTTTCTCAAAAGAGGTCTTCTGAATTGGGTGAATCTAGTGTAAAGCTAGAGTCTAGGGAATCTGAGGTAAGCTTTGTGAGTAAACTGGAAGATAGAATGACATCAGAGAATGTCAGTCACTTTGAGGAAGCAAGAATCAGAAAACAGTCTAGTAGTGTTTCCTCACATTCGCATTCACAAACTTTCAGTGATGATTACAATGTGTTTTCCAATACCAACCAGCAGAGAATGGGAGATGAGACTGATCAGGAGCAAAGAGATGCAAAAGGAGCAAATTCTTATGACAATGCCATGGTTTTTGATGATTTTTCTTCAGACAAGGAAATTAAGTTCGATGTGGAGGATGAACATAATGACCAAGAATATGATTTGGATTTTTCATCTGAAGGTAGAAAGTCATCTTCTCATTTGTTAGCAAATACAGATGCTTGGGGCCGTACGGAAAACATGGATGAGTTTCGAGGAAAGTCCAGTTCGCAGACACCGTTGACCTCGGCATTCTTTTCTCAAGATTTTACCGATGACCCTGTTCCTTCCAAACCACATGACTTGTTACCCATGACTTTTGATGATTCTGACAGCGTAAGTTCAGAGACGGAAGTGGATCTGGATACCTATGAGGTGGTTGGTGGTTCAAGTACTGGCATTTTTGCTCATACAAAGAGTGTTAGCACCAGAAACTCTGACCCCATTCATAGTGGGAGTCCTCACTCAATAAGATTTTCACTTGCAGATGAGGAAAATTTGGGATCCAACCGTAAAACGCATTTACAGACAGCTTCACTTGATTCAGATGTCGAAGTATTCTCTAAGAAAAATCAGGGAACTGGATTTGATGTTGAAATGGATAATAAGTTTGCTTATGGTAAATTGGACACGAGTCAATCTTCTCCCATACCTCTGAAATCTTGCACAAGTTCTAATGACTTGAAGGACAACCTGCAAACTTCAGGGCATCCAGTAGTGAAAAATGTTCAAAATTATGAATTACCAATCACCACAAAGAATGCTGATCCTATTGAAGAATCCAATTTGGAAACTGGTACAGAGTTGAACTTGGGAATATTGACAGGTGGCTTTCGAAACAAGGGTTATAGGCATCCGCCATACCACAGGAATCTATCAAATAATTCCTCATCATCTGAACAAGTAATAGAGAATATTCATTCAAGGACTGGTCGGACCTCTTCTCCTGTCAAGGTTGATATTGGTTCTGGAGCTCGTAACCAGGAGACAAACAGTCAGAGACTGCACCCAAAAGTAGATGTAAAAGCAAGCTCAAGAACCCCAGCTACATATTATGATGACGATTCTGACGAGGAAGTTCCGCAACAACATTTTAGCAAGAGTCCAAAGTCATATGGCCGAAAATCAGTTATTGAAGGGAATGATAGGTCAAGCACAAAGATATCAGATAATCGTGATTCTGAGTTTTCTAAGCCGAATTCATCTAGCAAAACTCATTTAAGCACTAGGTTTTCTCGACGAACAAAGGCATCTCCTTTTGAGAAAGATTATTCTTCGAAGCCTTCAGTGCTTTCCAAGTCTCCAGTGAGTGCAGACTCTTTTGTGGAAAGAACACCATCCTCAAGTAGCTCCTACACTGCTGACACTCAATCAATCCCCCAGAGCAGAAGCTCAGGTTACCAGGGAAGTTCTGAGCAATGTAGGTCAACAGAAGAAGCAGCTTCTAAGCGAATTCAGCAGTCCAAGAGGTTCTCATATGAAGAATCATCCCCAAGGAGTTCAGATGCTATTTCTAGTCAGCAAAAACCACCATCTCAGTCAAAGGGTTCAGATTACTGGGCAAGTTCTAGGCAGTCACCTAGTTCAGCAGAACAAGCAGCTTCTAAGCAAATTTCAGAATCCAAGAGGACTTTGCGTGAGGAAACTCTTAAGTCATCAGCTCGGGAACAGCCATGTAGTTCTCCTCCTAAGCCAGTAGCAGCAGACAGTGCTCAAAGTTCAAAGACTTCCAGTACACATGGTGAGATGCCATCCAGGGAGAATTCCATTAATAAACCCAGCCATGTTCACCCAAAACTTCCTGACTATGACACCTTTGCAGCGCATCTACTGTCTCTCCGCCAGAATCACCAATAATTTATTTTAAGAAGATGAGCGGCTTTACAATTATTATGGTTTGTTATTCTTTTAGATTCTGCATCATGAAAAGGACTGGAATGAAGTTGGTTACGGGGATTACAGATTCTTTCAGTTACATACATATTCTCCTCTGCTGTTATTCTTTAGGATTTAATATATTTTTTCCCATGCTTCTCAGCACTCGTGTTGTATCATATATTTCGAGATTATTTTCAAAAAAACGAGGAAACATGCACTCGTAAGTTGCTGTAATATGAAAAATGTTGGATTTATTTCTTTAATTTGGATGGAAATATGATAAACTGTTTTGAGATTTGATTTAAGAGTCGTTGGGGTAGCTTTGTTGCTTGTGTCCAGCTGTTCATTGATGTGGCATTGCAGAATGGGTACATAATCTGCAGTCTGCCCAGTACGGATGAGAGGGAATTCCAGAATGATGAATCCTGCAATTGCAAAGCTCGATGGTCAAAGCTGTCATAGAGGTAATACCTTGGAGCCGTGACGCCAGGTACTGCTTGGTTTCCTGCTGAACGTTCATTTTTGGTAGCTCGATTCAGTTAGGCGTTGCTAACTAGTAATCATAGATTAATTACTAGCCGTATTAATTTCGTTGCCTTGGATTCTTTTACTTGCTTGACATATGTAGCGTAGGTCCTGCTTTGATACACCTTTATTTACAACTTCTTGCGTGAATGTAACCCTCTGCATTTTCGATAGTGTTCTTATCTTTGACGTTTTCCTTTGTTTTAAGATAAAGGTGCTTCACTTCTAATTCTTGTTATGGCATGGCATGTCTGGTTTGATGTAATTAACAACATGTAATGTAATGTTTCATTACATTCCTGTTCCTACGTTTGGTTGTATAGCTTTCAAAATTCATTGCACAATGAATGATTATCACTATAAGCACTCATTACCTTACAATCAGTACATGAAAGCAAAAAAGAAGCTATGTGAAGAGGTATTTTTGTTGGAACGTTGATACATAACTAATGGAATGCTTACAGTATAGCCATTCCCCGATAAAATAATCTTGTCAATGTCGGTATGTAATCATGCAAGACCTAATTGCAAAAAGTTGGATAATTTCAATTCTCTCTCTTTCTCGATCTCTCTCTCGTCCTCCCTAAAGAAAAGATTCTAGCTATCGGTGGTGATTTTCTCACTAAAGAACTGATAACAACCTTCTCATTTTCTATCTCTTTATTCATTTTCATTGTAAAAATACATGCATGGTTCATTATGGTTCAAGATCTAACTTTGGTTTTTGTTTGTCTTTCCAACCAGTGCTCTGGTTTTCTCTTACTTCAATAAAGGTATGACAATTACACTTGATGATTTGAAAAAACATTGATATTCTTTAACAATCATGAAAAGATAAGATATCTCGTCAATCGAGCCTTGCAGGGAGGCTTATTTCTCCATTGGTTTATAGTGACTGGACACTTTTCTATCTAGGTGAGACGCAACGAGAGTCCAAGTTTAGGACACCGTAGATAGGGATGATGAGAAAGTTCAATTCAATGTCTAAACAAAGACCAGTAATGACTTGAAAGATCATATTTCATTATTCTTGTTAGTTATTTTGCTTAATATGTTTTCCTTTATTAAGTTTTAGTTTCTATAGCCAATACGTTTTGGAAAGAGGTGTCTTTGATTTATATTTGGTTCAATAAAATTTCGGTACACCACATAAAAAAAAGTTCAGTTTTTTTTATTAACATGAATGTCCGGATCATTTTGTGTGTACCTCGACTAATCACATGGGTCCTGAAGTTAATAATTATGTAAGCTTCCAGTGATCCTAAGGTTTGTGGGACTCGAACTAATAATCTCTAGAAAACAAACCTAAGACCTAATCAGTTAAGGTACACCCTTCAGGATTAAAAATTCAGTCTTCTTACTTTCCTAGCAAATGGTATAATCTGTCAGATAATAATAATATGTTGATCTACAATTGATTTTCTTCTCTCTTTTTTTATCAATATGCTGAGCAGAGACAAGTAAATCAAGCATAATGTAAAATTTTTAACATAGTTTAACAAGTAATGAAAAGAAGAGAGTAATGCCAAGAAACAAGAAAGAAAGAAAAATAATGATAAAGAAAGTTGTAAAGAAAATGATAAATAAAAGCTATAAATTGCAAAGAATGAAAGAATTGTAAAGAAAATGATAAATAAAAGCTATAAATTGCAAAGAATAAAAGAAAACAGTTAACTATAAAAAGCTTCTAAATAAATTATGTAAATGAGGTTAACTATTATTTTCAAGTGCTAGATTGCCTATATATAATGTTATAGAGATTGAATTGTACAAAAATTTCAAATTCTAATATTATACAAATTGTTTATGGTAGATAAAGATTTTACAATTTGTATGCTAATATAATTTGTATTTATTATTCATGCACACCCTTTATAACAGTTGTATATGCTTTTGTCATACTTCAATATCCATTATTTTAATTGCTAAAGACTTTTATTTTGCCTAGAACTTGATAATTGATGGTTATTGTGAATTGTGATTCCTTGATCGATAATTGATTTCAACTTTCTTTATTATCTTGCTTGAAAAACATAAAGTAAACAAGCACAACTCTTAATCAAATGATACATGGATGAACTATTTTTTATATATACAATGCCTCCTATATTCTTTTGTTTAGAATAAATAAGAAATTTTTACATGCCTTTTATGTTTAAATTGATTGACAAATCGATCGATGATTGATTTCAACTTTCCTTACTATCTTGCTTGAAAAACATAAAGTAAACAATCAGAACTCTTAATCAAATGACACATGGATAGATTATTTTTTATATGAACAATGCCTCCTATATTCTTTTTTTTTTTATATAGAATAAATGAAGAAATTTTTACATGCCTTCTATGTTTAAATTGATTGACAAATCGATCATGGAAGATGTGGAAAATCAAGCATTATTTTCCCTATATATCAAATATGTTTCTCTTTCTAACATATCAGCCAACTAAGAAATTTCAAATGAATTGTTGGCTAATCTTAGAATTATAAGAACTATTGTATTGAGTCTCTAATTATTAATCAATTAATACCCAACTCTTCATCTTCTTCTACAAATTCAAAATCTTCTACAACAACTAAAAAAATTCAAAAAACCTAACCTTACTTGTTCAATAAAAATGGTACATTCCATGAGATCTTTTCAACCAAAATCATCCCTTATCACCCATTTTTAAAATCATAATGATTGTGTTCCTAATATAAATTGGGAAATCATAAGTAATGCCTTAGAAACATGAATGAGAAATGTCTTGGTCCTTACCATAAAGAAGTAGTCTTAGAAAGAAATAACCTCTTTTTATTTGACTTCCACTTCAAGATGACCATCATAATTTAAATATATAGAAAAAATTGATTCCAACGTCACCTAACATTGACTTTGCTGACTACATTTATTGGCTTAATAGAATGCAAAAATACTTTGATGAGGAATGGAAATACCAAAAGTGTAAAATCCCAATTAAAATATTATGATAATAGAAAAATGCTAGAAGTTTTACCTGATGATCAAAAGAAATGAATAATAATGTATAAATATTGAAGATTTATAAAAGGAGTTAAAAAGGGATTACAAAAGGATTAAGCAAGGAAATGGAAGATTATCAAGGATTCTTTGGTTAAGGGAGGCCAACTGTGAAGAAGAGGAGTAGGAGGGAAAGAAATGAGTAGAAAACTTATCTTCCTTGCTCTTGTCTCCTCAATTTAGTAAGTTTAAAAGGTAGGAACCTTGATTGGCTATGATTTTGAATTATTAAGGAAAATTAGCGTATTTTACATAGGAGAATGTTATATAAATTGTGTTTTCATGAATGAATGATTAAATGGATGTTTTCATGATAGAATGAGGTCGATAAGCATGAAAAAGCATTGGGTATTGCATGAAATCAAAAGGAAAAAAACTAAAACTGAAAACTAAAATGACGTCTCATGAACTGTACAAATTAATCAGTTGACCAATTAGGATTTACTAAACGATCTATTTGATCAGTTGATAGGAGGAATAATGAATTTTACTACTGTTTGAATCAATCGACCAAACCAGTTGACAGTTTGTTTGACCATTTGAGACCCTAGTAAAAGTAGTAATAACCTGCCGATTGATTGATTATGCCAATGTGAACCAATATCGTTTTAACTGATAATGAATTATTATTATTCAATTTGAAACTCATAGTTTCATAACACAATGTTTGAACATGCATTCTTTTAAGGACGATGATAAAAGGGATCCAATTTGTTTGCTTAAATAGTTAAATACATCATGTGGACTTACGTTGATGCTTAATGAATAAGAAATACATTGATTTCAAAGAAATTTGAGTTAAAACCATACATTCTTTTAAGGAAGAAAGTTGAAAACAAATTTGCTAGGACAAAAGGGTTAATTATAGATGAATCGAATTTAAATTGCACAAAATATATATTAATAATTATGAAATCCCCTTGGATATAAGATCATAATTTATTTAAAAAAAAAACTTAGAATTTTGAGATAAGGATTTTGAATTAAAAATAATTATGATGATACATGAGAAACTGTGGATGCTACTTAACCGATAGGGACAATCAGACGACAATAGATTTCAAATAGATACTTAACACCTCAGTAGCTATTAATTCTTCTTTTAAAAGTCAATAGTTACTATTATTTTCTCAATATCAATGAGTTTCTAAAATTAGTAATGATTGACAATTATCATGTTGATGTAAGAAATTATAATAGAAAATGAAATAATTGGCATTCAAGTAAGACGTTGGATTGATTGGTATACAGTTAGGATTACTGGATTTAATAGCTTCTAAATGGGAATGTCGAGATAATTGCCATTCAAGTTAAATGCCAGATTGATTGGTATCCAGTTGGGATTACCAGAAATTGTTGCCTTCCAAATGGGAATGCCGGAATAAACAAAAATATGAGGATTGTTATGTCTATGGGTAACCAAATGAGCGTTACATAATCATTCAATACTTGAAATGAATGACCAAACAAATCAACTATGAAATGAATTAGTTGATTTATAAAACCATTTGAGTAAGATAGATCGATAGAAAAGAAGAAACTAGTGCAATATTAAATTTAATTTATTGTTGAATTATTAGGACAAAAAGAAATGTAATGGGAATGGAAATGAATTCATAAAAAAAAAAAAAGATTTGATTAAAAATGATTAAAATTAGAGTAATGCATTGTAATGTTAATTTTTGTTTCAGGTTCTTTACAAGATCATTAACAATGCACTTTTGTTATTGCCTTCTTGTTCTAGTTAATAAGAAATATATGTATGTAATTTTGTAGTTACGGATAATGTAATGTGATACTTTAAGTACTTCCTTTTGGTATGTAAACTAGAGCCTATGAACTACAATGTTTTGTTAGAAAAGAACTTGAAATTTAAAGTAGTGACTACATTTTATTTTATGTTCTTTCTTATTATTTAAATTCTCTTATTGTTTTATTAGTATACTAAATTGATTAGATTAAAATTATAGGGCGAACTGTCACCGATGTTATAGTAGGTACATTACTGTTAGATTCTCAACAAGTGTATGCATTAATTGATCTTGGTACCACACATTTGTTTGTGGCAAGATTTAGAATATTTTAAGTGTACAACCTATTAGAGTAGAGAAAAGTTTTGTTATTAGCACACAATTAGGAGAAGTTGCATGTGTGGGTTATATATATAAGGGTGTTAAGGTCACCATTAAGGGTCAAGATTTGGAAGTAGAGTTAATACCATTAAAATTACATGACTTTAACCTAATATTAAGAATGAATTGGTTGAACCTATATTAAGCTCAGGTATATTGTTTTGTAAAAACTAAAGAGCTAGTCATTACAATCTATTATCTCTTTCTTCTCCATAAGAATCCTATGACAGCATACACCATTATTTCCTTTCCCCTCACCTTTACAAATGGTAGGTTCCTGGACCTCCTCAAATGGGGAACACTATCATTTTTCAAAACTCACATTACCTCATTTTAAATAAACACTCATCCAATCATAACCCTCATAGACCCTTTCTTCATATCCTTATCCCTTATTATTTATTTCTCAAGATAATCACACCTAAACCAACCTTTAACCATAAATTGAGCAAGTCCCAATAGACTCATATCATTTACCTTTAGTAGTGAGCTCTTGTTTCAAGAGTTCAAGCCCCATAAATTGCCTCACTTAAAACCTCAACTACCAAACACCATTAACTTTTCTAATCCTCATCTTTGATAAACATAATATCAACAATGGACTGGATCTGAGTTTAAAACACCCATCGAGTCAACACCTATCACATTTGAATTGAAATCCAATATGCATCATTTCTATAGCCTCCATCTCTACATAAAACCAAATCATCAGTCTTAGACCACAATAGCCATGCCAACAACGCAAAATACATCAACAACCCACCGACACAATCCTTAATTTCCCTCTTGTTCAATCTTTATGCCTAAAAGCCATCATCTTTTTTCACAACAACCAAAAACACCCCTAGTCCTCCTCTCTTCTAGTCATAATAGCATCTCTTAGTACAAACTAGGAGTGAGCAAACAAACCGATAAACTGAGAAAATTGGAAAAAAATAACTGAAAAAACCGAACCGAAAAAAACCGAATTAACTGATTAAAAACTCACAAAAAAATTCCGGTTCGGTTCAGTTTCGGTTTCTAAAGTCTGAAACCGATTGAACCGAACCGAATCGAACCAGTTCAACCAGCCAGCCCTTAAAAAAAAAAGTATAAATACAACATTTTCTAACCCTAAAATCACTTTTAGCCATCGGCCGCCCCTTCTCTGCATATCCCTCCCTCCCTTTAGCCTCCCTTCCCCTTCTCTGCATATCCCTCTCCCTTCCCTTTACTCTTCTTTGCTTTGATTTTTCTCCCCTCCCTTTACTCTTTGTAAACCTAAAGTTACAGGCTTTATGGGGTGCATACATGATGTGGGTAAGTGCCAAGTTGTGGATTTTTTCCCTTTCATTCCCTCTTTTTTTTTCCCTATTTTGTTTCTTATCTTTTGCTGGCTTGTGTGGCTGCTGGTTTGGACAATTTATTCATACAAGTTTCAGCAAACAAATATGATATCTTTTCTTTATTATACGTAGCAGAAGCTTTGGATTTGGAGGCTCTTGTTTTAATTGTGGTCGGTCGGGGCACAGAGCATCAAAATGCCCAAACAAGAAAGATTTTTAGTTGCCTTCTTCGATGTAGGGATTAGGGATTTTTTTGGGACTGTGAACAAGTTGGAATAATTTTGGTTTGAACCGGTTTGGAAGGGAAAAAAACAGAACCGAACTAAACCGAATCGAAATTAATCGGTTTGAACCAGTTTTCGGTTTGATTCGGTTCAAAAAATTAAAAAAATCAGTTTAGTTGTTTATTTTGGTTCAAAACTGGACCGAACCGGAAATGCTCAGGCCTAGTACAAACAACCTTCATATACTACCCCATTTCCACTACTAGATCATAACCCTAATTTCCCTTTTAAAACCCCTAAATTACTACCCAAGAAACACCAATATCATAACCTAGTTTTAGTTTGTTTAAAATCAAAGCCAAGACCTATAAGCCCTTAGACTTTCTCTCCACATAAATTCCACATGTGAGAGAATTAGATTTTTTTTTCAATCTGTCATGTTTTGTAGGTTTTGTTAGCTGGCATATGACAAACATGCATGCATCATTTCAAAAAAGTTAATAGGCCAACATGTAAACTACATAAGTGTCCTATGACCCAATTAGATTTTTTAGATCTTCTAAATTGCTTTTACCTTGAATAACGATTTTAGACACCCAAATGAATATTTTCATTACTTAAGTATTTGATTTTGTGTATGATACTTTTATATGTGAAGGCGATTAGTCGATGTTTTACAAGTCCCAAATATTTTTAGTAACAACATTCTCATAAAAAAAATTAAATAAAAATTATTAAAATTAAAATAAATAAATATTATTTATTAATGTAAATCTATTTTAACATTGTTTAATACTTTTTGCACTTAAGATATAATAATTTGGGCTGAGTAAATATCATTTAAAAAATAGTCTAATCAATAAGTCTTTTTGTTTTTAAGTACTGATGTTAGAATTTTTATGAATAGCCTAATTGACAAGTCTTTTTTTTAAGAGGATCGATGTCAGAATTTTCATGAATGATCTAATTGATAAGTTTCATTTTTAAAGGGATCAATGTTAAAATTTTCATGAAAGACAAGTCTCTTTTTTAAAAAGATCGACGTCAATTTTGTTTTTCTGTACATGGTCAAATTGATGAGTCTTCTACGTTCAAAGACTAACATTGAATTTCTCATAAATAATTAGAAATAAATTAAAATATAAATTGTAAATTATCTAAGAAAATAATTAGGATATTTAATGACAATTAAAAGATAAATTTGAGAGAAAATACGTAGTAAATATAATCTTTTATTTGAAAGGATGCAGTAAGGGTAACATTATTCTTCCCTTAAATATAACAAACTTATTACCTAAATCTCTAGGACGAGTATTTATTTTAGAATCCTTATTTTTCTTTAATTACTAGGTAGTGACTTTAATTTTACAGATATTTTTCCCATTTTATTTTGGAGAGTCCTATTTATATCCGAATACGACAACATAATGCAACACTCATCCTTATCCTTCTTTGTTTTCAAGTATCAATCCCTAGTTACATCATTTATATTTCTATCTACTCTAAAAAATGCTCAAGATGAATCTTCATCTCCATCTTTGAGTGATTCTCTTAAATCATTCATTATCTATTGGTATAATCTTATAAAGCCATTTATAATGTAACTATTGGAATTAAATTACTCTAATGAAAATATTAATATTATCCTTATGAGTGTATTTTCTACTATAATTTATGAAAAACAAAAAAAGTTACTAAGGGATAGGTTGGAGAAACTAGCACCAATGCTATTATACTCAATGGATGAGGCATAAACGAGCCTTTTTTTTTTTTCATGGCATGGTATTATATGGAGGACACTTTGAATTAAAGTAGCAGCTCACAAAAAGAAAGAAGTGTTAGCAACTAAAATGTTTACTAAAGTTTCAAGTACTTACTCTATAATGATGTTCAGGCAAGAGTCAGTTGTGAGCTTGGTTTAACTAAGCATGGCTACTCTTACCTTTAATCATATGTTAAGCCTCCTTTTTCTAATTTACTTCTCTTTCATTTAGTTTTGAGTAATGACTTCCTCTAACAAAAGTTTTTTTCTTTTAAAGGTACTATAACTTTAAATGAATTGCTAACATGGTTGTTTCCTATAACTATATGTGAGGTCTAAAGTCTAGAAATAGATTCTAAATAAGAGAATCAACATTGAGAAGCTCTATTCTAGTTGTCAAAGAACTCTTGATTTTATAGGACAAGGTGTGTTGGAATTTATGGCTTAAATTGAATAATGAGGTGGCTTGAATTTATTGATTGACTTAATTAAATAAAGTTAAAATGCATTACTCCAAACAAAAGAAAACCTTAATATAATTAGAATAAGATTAGGACTTTGGCTTGGAATTTATTTTCTAATTAGATAAGAACTTTTGAAAGATGATTTTGATATATATATATATATATATATATAGATGACACATCTGGCATGACTTTGGAGACCTCCTAAATTAAAAGGAAAATGTGAAAAAAATGAAGTCAGTACTTAGTAATTAAAGAAAATAAGGAATCCTAAAATAACTACTAGTCTAAGTAATTTTAGTAAGGAGTTAGCTATGCCTAAGAAAATACCGACATGACCCTTAGTGTATTCTTTTAAATGAAATATTACATTTACCATACTTTTTTTTCCTATAAATTTATCTTTTAATTGCCATAAAATATCCTACTAATTCTCTAAGCTTGTTTACAATCAATATTTTTATTTTTATTTTATTTTTATTCAAAGAATTCAATGTTAAACCTTAAAAATGGAAAACTAGACAAAAAAAAAATCCTTCAAAGGATAAGGCTGAGAGTGATCCTCTCCTTTTTTTTCTTGGTATGGAATTATATAGAGGACACTCTTGAATTAAAGTATCAGCTCACTAAGAAGAAGAAGTGTTAGCAACTATTGTTTTTACTAAAATTGTAAGCAATTCCTCTACAATGGTGTTCAAGCAGTAGTCAACTATAAGCATGACCATTCATACCTATAGTCATAAGTTAAGCCTTTTTTGCTAATTTACTTCTCTTTTCTTTGGTTATTAGTAATGACTTTCTCTAATAAAAGTTTCTTCTTTTCAAGATACTTTAACTTTAGATGAACTGTTAGTCTTGTTGTTTCCTATAATTGCAAGTGAAGTCTAAAGTCTAGAAGTAGATTCTAAGGGAGAAAACCAATATAAAGAAGCTCTACTCTAATTGTCAATGAAGTCGTGATTTTATAGGACAATGTGTGTTGGAATTTATAGTTTGAATTGAAACATTACTTGTGTGTGTGTGTGACACATCCGACATGACTATTGTGACCTCCTAAATTAAAAAGGAAAAGTGAAAAATTGAAGACACCACCTAGTAATTAAAAGAAACTAGGAATCTTAAAATACATATTAGTCTAATTGATTTGAGTAAAGAGTTAGTTTTGCCTAAGAAAAATACATATTAGTCTAAGTGATTCTTTCTACATATTATAAAAAATATATTGATCATTTATCTTTAAAAAGTAGTTGGTGCAGTGCATAGATTAAAAGATATTCTACCATATGATAAAGTACTAAGTAAACTAAACTAAAAAAATACAAGATTGATTCATGTAAAGAAGGATTAGTATCTCTGTCAACAACGCTAAAAATTTGACAAGTATTAAAGTCATGTAAATTTGAACACTTAAAATTAATGATTTATAGTATACAGAGTAATGGTATCATTCTACATAGGAACAAGTATTAGAACTTAATTACTTAATCAAGACAAGTTTTTTTATTTAGATTAAAGCAAACCAAATAAAGATGCAAATTTTAAATCCAAACGCACGTCAATTTTGAAAGTAACTAAAATTAGAGTTTTGTTTATGATTTAAACTAACTAAAATAATTTAGAAAGCTAAGAAAAAAAAGAAATCAATTTCAAAAAAATAAGAGGAAAATTGACAGAATGTAAAAAAAAAATAGAAAGAAAAACGTTTAGTATACGAAGTATTTTTCAAGGATAATTAAATATCAATCATTGAATTTAGATATATTTTCTAATATAATTTGTGATAATAAATAAATTAACCATGAAAAAAACAAGTACTTATCTACCTATCCTTATTTTTTAGTTAACCTAGCATCCGTGCATAAATTAACCCTAATCATATAATAACTTTTATTAAACATGAAAGATTTAGTAACATGATATAATCAAGATCAAGATATGTGCAATTGATTCATGATATTTAAACAAGCATAGGGAGTGAATGTAGTCAAGACTTATGTTTTCCAAGTAAGAAATAATCAAACAAGGATTTGAAAATTAGATACTCCTACTAATTAAGTTAATTAGTCAAGAATCCATCATAAACTAATTACTACCTATAGATTTAAAAACAAAAAACATTTGATGTGCTTAATATAGAATTTAGGTCATCAATCATTAAATTTAATCGTAGAAAAAAATTATAAGATATCCATGTATTACAATTAGATATGCTTGACTTCAGGATATCATCCCAATACTTTCATAGCAATTTAGGTCAAACACATTAACATCGTTGTTCTATGATTACCTTATATAATTACATAAATATTTAAACTTCAATAAGTTTACTTGCTACTAAATTCCACATAGTTAGTACATAATTAATTTCTAACGTTGGTAGTTCATTTACCATGGAATTAATATATCACAGCAAATTTTCCCTTACACAACCAATATTGTAGCTGGACTTTCTTGTCTTGTTTACATTGAACAAAAAAATTATCAACCACTAGCCATACGTAGACATCATCATTATTAGTAGAATTTCATTCCATTATTATAATTGCCACCAAATTCATAACATTTCAACAATCATACAACCCTTCTTTTGACATAATTACATTAAACAAAACAACTAATATGATATTCTACATTATATAATAAATGGTTCTCATATTATATCAATTACATTTTATTAAAATAATTTGAAATAAAATATACCTTTTTTTATAGTACGTCAAGATGCATATAAGTAAAAAATATAAACAGGAATACGAGGGGCATACCCCAAGAAATACAAAGAGTCTGTTATTTGGATTCAAAAGTCATGAATTAGTGTTTGAAAGCTAAAAAGGCTAAATAACATCAAACCCCAATGAAACAATATAATTAAATACAGAAATCAAACATGCCAAGTAGATCTGATCTCTGTAGATATCTAGTATTGGACTTCTATGTCTAGAAGTCGCAATCTCAACAAGTTAAAGATCTCTTCCACCACATCATGTGGTGATCGATAGTGTTAGTTGAAGACACAAGTATTCCTCTCATACCATATGAAGTAAACTACAGCAGATAGTGACAATCATGCTAGAATATGTGTGAAGTCCTTCCTCTTCCAAAACCAAAAGGAAGACCACTAAAGAAAATGGTGTCATGATATAGAAAGCCATGATAATAAAGTCATGTCTGAAATCTCGCTTTATACTGAAGCTGAGAAGAAGCCTTCAAAAAATAAATGATTATGGGTCTCCACATGTGAACCATATATGATACATACCACAGAGTTGATGATATGAAAAGCTTGTAGTCTGTCCATAGTGTATAATCGACCCAAAGAGGCAAGCCATAAGATGAAAGAGTATCGTGGGACATGTCCTAGATACCAAGGAAGATGGTGCATAGTATTCTTGGGCATGATATCTCGAAGTGCCTCCCAAGTTGAATTAATGATGAACCGCCCCATAGAATGACCTATCCAGACATAATGACCTGGGAGCTAAACTAGGGATGGAATCTAATGCAGTCCTAGATTTGCTGGGGTTTTTGATTACCTGATGGAAAGGCCCAACCACCATCCTCAATAATGTCTGCAACCTTTGTATCCTAAGACAATCTAGTAGATGATAGAGTTCTGAAGGGAAAAAGGTCACAAAAACGTTATCCATCTGAAAACCAATAATCCAGCCATAAAGAAGATAGAGAGTCATAACCAATGCAAGGGACAAACAGACCCCTTCACCAATCTTGACTCTGAAGAATCTTCCATCATGACCAAGAAGATACTGAAGGTAGCTTAACATGCCAAAATGATCTACCTTTGAGTAGTATTGAATGTACCCAAGCTAACCAAACAGAGGATTTGTCTAAAAAAAACCTCTAAACATGCTTGATAATGGTTGCTCTATTTCAATTTTTGACCCTTTTAATTCTATGTCCACCTTCCTGTAAAGGATAGCAAACCAAAGCCCAAACCACCTTTGACCCTAAAGAGGAAATAAATGAACCCTTCTATAAGAAAGCAGCTAACAAGCCCTCAATCTTCCTGATAATAGAACATGGAAGGATAAACATAATAGACCAATATACCTGGATGGAAAAGAGAACGGATTTGATCAGTTGTAAATGACCAGCATATGTAAAAGATGTTAAGGTCCACAATCTAATCTTCCGCTCAACCAAAGCCATACAGTCACTATGGTCACCAATACCCTCGGTTATACTGTATTCCAACAGTCATTGAAATTTTATTATTATAATTTTTAATCCAACTTTTGTATTGTACCATTATCCTTTAGTCATGAAGGCCATCTTCCATTTCACCGCTTGAATTTATCAGTTTATCCATCATTCCATGCATTCTTCCTAGCTAATATAAACTTTGTCTCCATCCTTCGTGAGGATCAGGTTTTCATTAATTCAATTTTATCGATCCAACATTTAGTACCATTAACACAATTACACTACTATAATTTTATATTAAATGTTGAATGTTATATAATGTCTCATTAATAATCTAATAGTTATTATGTGTAGTATATTCCACTCTTGTATTGTACACAACCCTAGAGGTATAAATACAAAGGATGGTTGCAACCATTAGCCATCATTGAAATTCACATACAATCAATCTCTTAACTTAACTTGGTATCAAAGCAAAAAAAAAAATTGCAAACTTATTCTTCTTTAGGAACTACAATCATCCTTTGTATTTATATATTTAGGGTTGTGTACAATATAAGAGTGGAATATACTACACATGATGTATAACTATTCCTATATAAAGTATTTAATATATAAGGAATCTAATCTAGTCTCTTTACATAATAAATGTGAGCTTTGTATAGGTACATTTTGTTTTGGATATGCGTTTTTATTATGGTTTATTGTGAATTATGGTTATGGTTTATTGATTGGTTGTTGTTGTTGTTGTTGTGTATTTATACGATAATTGTAGGCTTGAAAATTATAACAACAAACCAAAAAAATTATAAAAAGCCAACGGTTTCATCGACAGAAAGGCAAATTTTTTGGAATATCTGTTGGCAATTTAACTGGAATCTTCACACTCATTCTAAAACTTTTGATAACACCATACATAATGTTTTGGGATTTCTGATAAAATAGACGGAAAAGGTTATGCGGCAAATAAGTTGTCGATGAAAAATAGACGGCAAAATCTAATTTTTTGATGGGACTATTTTGACGCCTATTCCATTACCATTTTCAATTTATAAGGGAAATGTTGAGAGAATAAAAATCTTCGACGAGATACTTTTTGATGACAAGTTTTTATTATCGATTCCATCAGCAAGTAAAATATTCCGTTAATATTTTTTATTTTTCTAGTGGTAATAATCTGATCAGAAATGTAGTTCAATATGGAGCTAGCATGCATTTTTATGTACATTGAAGTATTAAAAAAACATCAATTGCATCCAAGAAGAGAGTAAATATTGCTATGATGGATAGTGGTAATGAAGATTTTTGTACGAAGAATTTGCAAGGAACAATAAAATGTGGGTGAAGAAGAGTAGAGTTGCATACTTCTAAAAAACAAGCCCTAACTAGAAGATGATTTGTCCCAATTTAAGACGATTTGTTGGAACTTATGGCTTAAAATGAATAATAAGGTGGCTTGAATTGATTGGTTAATTTAATTAAGTAAAGAGATTGCTCCAGTAGGCTTTGCTGAACCATTTTATAATTCAAATCCTTTTTATTTTGTATTATTATTATTATTATTATTATTATTATTATTATTTAATTTGCTTGAGTTTTGCACAGCATAGTGTTGACACCCTGAAAGTTTAGAACAGAGTGGAGCATCTTCAATAACATCTTCTCTCAAGGGTTCCAAGAATTTGTAGGCCAATGACCTTAAACCCTCAATTAAACCCTAGCTACATCACCTTACCAGCTTCATCAACATCATTTTCATCACCACCAAGCTTTTCATATTATTAATTGCTCAACATGCAAATATATGAAGAAATGTTTTCATAAAATATCTCTAGTTTCATGTTTTAAAAGCAAAAGTATGTTGCTTCAATCCTTCATTTTTCCTTAAGAGTACTTGTGACATTACACACTTGGACATGGATATGAATATAACTTGGACTCTTTAATTACATGAAAAAGAAGAAGAAGAAAAAACAGCCTAATCAGATATGAATATGCTTGGATTCCGAGTCTGAGCAACATAAAGCAAAATAAACGGACTCCTAGAGCAGGCATTTTTTTTCCGCCTAGCGAAGGACAAAGTTTACAGAATCAGTGAAGAACGGCCTGCTGAATCTCTCTCTCACGTTCATTATCTTTGAGCTCGTGTATCGTTTACATCATATGCTCCTTGATCAGACATCTCTTCTCGAATTTAGATAGGAAAAACCACAGAAACGTAAGAGGAGCACATAATTCAATATTTGCAACTGGTCCTGGAGAATGGACCCAAATCCTACGGTAAGAGAACTTGTTCACATGAAATGGGGCATTTTCTTAACGTCAGCAACAGAGAGAGATAGAGTCAACTTGCTCCTTAAGTCAAAAGGGGGAACCTTAAATGAGTTGATGAAGTTATAAGCTTAGTTGAGACCTTTTCCCATTTTAGCAGAGTTATATATAGCGCAAGTTTGAGTGACTTAGTTGGTAAGGACGCATGCAAGTGAGCTTGTGGCTGCACTTTCGTAAACTGTGATGAGCCATGAAAAAGAAACGCAAAAGCAAGGAAATAAATTAAAGTTGGACTGGACTCACTTTGAACTTGGTGTTGCTTTTATGCTCTTAAAGAATGAGCATCAGGTTCTTATCTGCATATATAATTATGTAGTTCTTGGAGGTTTGATGCTTAAAGGGGCCGTAAATTATTGCTTTGAGATAAAGCCTGTCTTCCATAGTAAATTATGTCATAGGGATTCCTAGAATCTTATGCATGTCTGAGTTTTGTTTTCCTTCAATATGGTTGTCTGATTTGGGTTATTTTCTTTTTTTTTGGAAAATCAATTTGGGTTATTTTCTACTTTGGTAGAACCCAAACCTGTAGTGGCGGTCCTTGATTAAGACATGGATTTCTCACTTAATCTTAGCAACCACTACTACTATATACTACGCATTCCTTGGACCACCTCATAAAAGCAGGTGTTGCAACAATCACACGAACACCCACACGCGCGCGCACACCCCCAAGTGATACAGATTTTGGTTGCAGGTGCCCGATTAAAGGGAGGGAAAAATTCTTAAGCTTCATAGATTTCAAGAACAAAATTAAGGAAGCCAGAGAGTATTTCTCAGCTTCAATACATGCCTGTGCTTCTGGGAAAGGTCCTTGGATCAATGTCAGCCTAAAGATTATTGTTAACTCAAAACTGAAACCAAGAGGAAGTGTTTGAGGAGAAGCCAGGGTCATAGGAAGTCAAGATCCACGTTGTCTTTGTAATTACAACTTTCTGTCAATATCCACCACCTAGAAAGATGAACAACAAAATTCTCAACATGACTGAAACGTCAAGCCAACCATTTTCATATGCAAAGAAATCAAATGAAGCAGCGAGTTAAATTTGCGTACTGTATTCCCTCGGTGTTCTGCATTTAAAGCACTCCATCCTGCTAGCATAATTATGGACTCCACATCCCAATCTGTCCAATAGATTATTATTAATCAAAGAAAAGCAGTAGGGTACCATGAAATTATAGCAATAATTTGTCGCCAACAAACATTGAGTGCTAATTGCGTGCTATTACTTCTCCCAGTTATAATTAATTCCTTTTAGAAAAGTAAAACCATGCAATAGTGACTGTGCCGCTTCAAACAGTCATTTCTGTTTTCAGTGGAAAACAAAACAACCCTTGTTTCGAAAACAATTGTCTGTGCGAAATGCAGGAAAATCACAATAATCTTTTCAAGAACATATGATACCAGCGGAATGTAATGTTATTTGTGTTCTAGACCAGAATCAGATTCACAATGTGAACTCACCTGGTGCAAATCCAATCACCAGTTTTCCATCCAGGAGGGTCACTTCCATCAGATCCATAAGTGTTGCTTCCATACCCACCTGTAGCATGATCATTTCTTAATGCACCACAATTGTAGCAGCTTGAACGGCTAGCATAGTTGTGAGCTTGACAGTTCATGGCGGAACAATACCAGTCCCCAGCCAAAACCTTTGTTGCATTGCATATGTAGGTTGCCGGATCAGGGCCGCCGTACTTAGGGTACCCGCAACGTTGGCACATTTCCCTTTTCTTGAAATTCTGGTGCTGGCATGCGCTGCACATCCAATCTCCTCCAGCTGTCCAGCTCATTTTATCTCCTACAGGACAAAACACAAGTTACAGTCAGACATGCATTACAGCGCGAAATAAAAATTATAAAACATTATAGTACAAACAATTATGTACGACACAAACAACCATTAATGATGAAAAATCCATTCGCGAAACAAATTAACAACCATTTACAATGCAACTTAATTATTAGTTGTGGTGAAGAAAACTACTTTACGATGTCACTTCTTTTTACGACGATGAGGGGATAATTCACACAATACCACTTAATTTATGAATTATTACTACAATTGAACGACCAAGTCTACTTGATTTCATGCGTTTCATGAATAATGACCTCATGGACCTAAAATGTTGTTCCAACAATATATGAAACATTACACGCTTACCCATCCCTTTGTGTGTTCATCGGTCCTCGAAGCCTAAGACTGAATGAGCATGCATGCTGACAATCAGACCTTGATCATCAGTTTCCTCGACTTATACTTGTTTCTAGCTGATACTAATCAAGGGCATTGAAATCTGATGGTAAACATGCTATATAGAATTGCAGTTCTCAGGTCATAATATACTACTAAGCTCCTTCCGCTAAGCTAGCTAGGAACAGATCAGCTATATATGATTTTGATTTACGGGACTCTAGCTTCTTTTCTACAACATTTGATCCTATGACATGCATCATATACAGCAAGAATGCCAGACCATAGGGCTCAACCCGGATTGCAGCTGCACAGAAATATATATATATATATATACACACACACACACACATAACACGTTGGGAAGTGGTACAAGCGGTTGCTTAAACGTTTATAAAAATGGGAAGCAGGAAAAAAAAGAAGAAGCTAACCTTATGTGAACTGAAGGCTTGAGCCTTGAAGAGCAATTAGCTGAAGAGCGGCAAGGTTAATACAATAGTTGTGCGAGAGTATCAATATAGCTGGTGATTTTGGTGCATGGGTTGGGAGGCATTATATACTTGTTCTTCCCTGACAGCACGAGTGGGGCCATTGATGGTATTTTCTCCCCTTATCATTATTTTCCTTTTCTTCAGATGATATTCCAAAAGGGGATGAGAGGTTTAGAGATAAGCCTGCTCTTACCTAGCTATGCCTATTCAATTATTCTTCAGCTATTATTCCTTCTCCACATATCCACTTCTCTACTATATATGCATGGCATTATGAGGGGAAGATGTTATTTGAAAGGCTGATGTAACGCCATGGCCTGGCTTAAAGAGGCGGGTTGTTGTTGACATGGCTAATAAATCTTAAGCTTCATTGCTCCCATGGTACTAATTCCTCAAGCTCGAAGTTTTGACCAGCCCCACTTGATTCTCATTTTGGCTAAATCCTATTAATATTCTCCCTCCATTACTATAAAAAAAAGAGATTAAAACCAAGAATATTATAATTAGTTATGTGCATAGATATATCATTATAGAATGTGGATGCATGCACCGCGGATCACACGCTAGCTAGCTAGAACTGATCATAAATGATCCAAGTTGCAAAGAAACCTTTACTCGAGTAGGTTTTATGTAGTCCAGGCACACTTGGTTGAGTAAAAAGGATGAACATAAATGTGAGATTTTGCATCAGGAATCGGTTCCTGACAATGCACATCTAATGCCAAATTCTTCTCTTCCTTGTATTTTGATTCCTTCTCTGCAATAATGCAAAAGCAACAGGGAAGATTCATATCTAATGCCAACCTTTGTCTATCCGCGCGTCCATTAACTTAGCGTATATACATGTCTAGATTCAACACTACACGACTACTACTGAGCATCGGTGCTACTGGCATCCATGATTGAGAGCTTGCAAGCTTGACACGTGTCTATCTATACACATGATGTGCTCATTTGCTTCTCTTTTTCTTAAAAAAAAAA
>Ga0325403_1000468_pt1 | contig 28151 bp, 16 predicted proteins | sample PopdelMetagenome_19_FD_205665 | JGI IMG/M metagenome (GOLD analysis project Ga0325403, IMG submission 205665) | Populus deltoides microbial communities from Bellville, Georgia, United States - Xylem-PdKOR-R4 | ecosystem: Host-associated > Plants > Phyllosphere > Stem > Wood/Secondary xylem... | reverse complement strand
ATGAAGGTAAGAAAAAAAAGAGTGAATTGTTACAGAAATAATTATTTCAAGAGCAAGAACCAAGTTTAAAGGGTATACAAATTGATGTTCAAGAATGTTTGGTGTATTATAAATTAAAGGGTTAAATGTTAATGAAAATAAAACGAAAATAATTTAATTATTAGTAATGATTGATGATAAAAAAAAAAATTTCAATTGTCTTGTATTTAAAGGAAAAGAAAAGTGATCAGAAAGACAAAAAAAAATATAATACTTGGTGCATGGTGGGTAAAATTTACCATTCAAAGCCATTAATTTGAGGTGTAATGTCTCTCCTAATTAATCCTCCCCAGAAAACTTGTTTAACTTATATAAGGATAAAATTAACCCCTATTGTCTAACATAGTTTTTAGTTACTATCATGGGACAAAAAGAACAAAAATAGTTTAGATAAAAATATATTTGATTAAAAAAATAGAGATATAAAAATAAATTTATCACCAAGATAATTTTGAAGTAAATCTTTGTACTTTCAAAACATAAGGTATGAAAACATGTTTTCAGAAATAATATTTTTTATTTTTTTTATTTTTTAAATATTCTTGTAAAAAACTCTCAATTTCAAAAGTGTTTAACCAAGACATGTAAAGATAAAAATAGTTATTATTATAATTTTAAAACTCAACTCGGGAGTCGATCTTGGGCAAAGCTCGGGTCACTAGTCGAGGCCCAAGTCACGGGTTGGGTTTACCTTAGTCAGTGTAATGGTAAAAGCAGCTATCATCGTAGTTTTAAAACTCGATTTAAGCCTGGGTCACCTGTCAAGAGAGTCGACCCAGAGCAAGGTCCGGTGTCAAAAGCGTTAAAATAAAAAAGGTGGTTATTATCATAGTTATAAAACTCGATTTAGAGGTCCACCTGGGTCATGGATTAAAAGGATTGACTTGAGTCAATGTAAGGATAAAAATTATTATTAACATAATTTTAAAACTTGACTCGGGGGTCGACCGGGGCAATGCCAAGGTTATAGATCAAGAGGGTTAACATGGGTTGACCCAAATCAACTTATGGGTAAAAGTAGTTAATATCATAGTTTTAACACCCAACTTGGGAGTCAAGTTGAAACAAGGTTCAGATCATATGTCGGGAGGGTCACCCTGGCTGACCAAAAAAAATAAAAATAATCAAAGCAACCTTGTTTTGATAAAAAAAAAAAAAAGTTTCAAAAAAGCCAAGGGTTTTCTTACCCATGTTTTATCCCGGATTGAACTGGGTTTTTAACTGAGTCAGGTCAAGTCAATCCTTCTTCTATTTTTTTTAACTCAGACTAATCCAAGCTCGGTTGATGGATTTGCATTATGAGCAATAGCCACCATTATTTTGCACCATGGATTTGCATATTGATTCCTTTCTCCTTCTTTTTTCAGTCCTTTTAACATTGCATTTATTTGGGATTAATCTTGATGATTTGTTTTCTATGTTTGTGCATGTGGATTGCGTGGTCGGATAAATATCTTATCGCTCGGTTGATGTTCAATTTTGCAAAATAAAATTAGAGCTTCAGGAACTGAATTTGAGCCTTCCAAAAATATCTGGTCCCTTTTTTTTTTGCTAATATCAAGGACTAATTTGCAAAGTCAGTGGAAGAGTTTATGTTTTTTTTCAGTCAATCAACTTTTTTTAAGAAATAATCCATTCACATTTATTTTTTTTAATTTGACTTTTGATTTTTTTTTGCTTGGAATTGGAAGTTTTGCAATGTCGAGGAAAAATTTTGAGACTTGGTTGAAGCTCGGTTTTGCAAATAAAACAAAAATTTGCTAACTTAGAACAATTAATTGTTAAGGGACCAAAATTAAAATTAAAACAAAAATGGGAATAGGGGTAAATGGCCAGGACAAATAGACTTACGCGTGTAACTTGCACGCTAGCTTTTAGGAAGCATCTGCCGAGTTTAAGCGGCACATGAGGTGTTACTCTGCTGTGAAACATTGGCTTCCCTAATGACTTTAGAATCATCTCACTGCAAGCTTCCTAGTGATCAAGATTGTGTCAAGGGAGGTGCGATTGTTGGGCTTTGATGATCTTTTTTTCTTCTCCTTCTTTTTTTTCTCTCTCTTCGAGGAAAAATGATTTTTTTAATTTTTGCCCTTAAATATTGAGTTTTTTTTATATAATTGTGCTTCATAATTTTATTTAATTTGCTTTCTCCATATTTATCCTAGGCTCACAACCAGGTTATAGATTTGACATGCTAACTTAAGTTGATTTAGGTTGATTTTTTCTTACTTTTTTTTCAACATTTGATTTGTTAAGAATTAAATTTTATTTTTTTATTTTACTTTGTATAGGATTTTCAAGTTATTATTCGTTATGGAATAATATCATGGAGTCCTTCTAAGAACATTGGGAGGATAAGAAAAAATATATATAATTGACAACCATAATTAACCTTGAAAATAAATAAAATAAAACTTTATATTTTAGTCTTTAATGAGTATTCATAACTCCTCTTACTACGATTAATCATTTTATATATTTTTCAATTATTTTATTAAACTCGAACATTATTTTGACATTTCTCAATTAAAAAACACTATAATACTGAAAAACACATCCATGATACTAGCTTTGTTTTTTATATCAAAAATGAACTTAGAATTTTACTAGCCGGTACCCATTAATAACCTGCTACGGGACAAGGCCAAAACAATCCTCCATCCCTAGTCAAATCACATCCCAGAAAGATTTGTACTTACTATATCTATTATAATAAATTAGGTCATCACAAATGACTTTTTGTTTATTTGATTTGACATATACATTTTGGTGTGATCATTTCATAATGATTTGAGGAGAGGCACATTCGTTGCTCCCTCCATACGCAATGATCATTGGAATGTGAAGATGAGCTCTTAATGATGAGTGATTCTGCATCTTATTAAATTGTACGCAGTGTCCATGATTGGCTCCCCCCCCGATTCATGCATTTTTTGATACATCACATGTAAGAACTCTTGGACTATATGCGATTTCCATAAATTAACGCCATTAAAATACTTTGATTGAAGAATAATAGTTAACATGGGATCTGAGAGAACATGCTGACCATTTATATTTTTTTTCTCATTTTCTTATTGATGTATTCTTCTATTATCCATCTTGTCGTTTGAATTCAGTGTCTAGTTTTTGGACGTGGCTATTTGACAGAATAAACTCAAGAATTTCCCTTCATTTTTATCCTCTCCATGTTTCGATTTGATGGTGAGATTAATCTTCACTAACATTGACATAATTGCTGTCAATTTCTGCCATCAAGTTATATTTTACACATGGGAGGTAAAATACATATGTAGGGTTTTTTCTTTTCTTAGACTGCATATGTAAGGTCTTGTTTGAATTTGTGAAGGTTATAATAATTGGTTCTATCAAGATTTTTTTTTTATTATAGGATTTTTATGAAATTATAAGCGGGCCCATTTGGTAGAGGAGGACATATTAGGAAAAACTGAAGATAGTGCGGGTAAATTCAGTGAAAGAGAATAGGCATGCTGTCCTATATAAACCGCTAGCTGCAAAAAGAGGCAGGAAGACAACATCGACCAACACAAGTCATCAAGAGAGAAAAGGAATATATATCTACCCTCTTACGTAATCTCTCTAGTTCCTTAATTTCCTCAATCACCTTCAAATTTTCTTTTTAAATCCTTGGCAGCATGAATCCATCTTCATCGAAAAGCAAAAGGAAGCAACCACAGCAAGTACAGCAGGAACCAGGTACTGGATTAAGGTTTCTTGGTGTTAGGAGAAGGCCATGGGGAAGATATGCAGCAGAGATAAGAGACCCTTTAACAAAAGAAAGGCATTGGCTAGGCACCTTTGACACTGCCGAGGAAGCTGCCTTGGCCTACGACAGAGCCGCTCGCTCCATGCGTGGTCCTCATTCTCGCACAAACTTTGTTTACTCTGACATGCCTGTTGATTCATCCGTTACCTCCATTATCTCCCCTAATGACCAGTAATCTCTATAGCAGCAACAACAACATCAACTCTAACAAAATAGCGACCATAATAACAACATGTCCTCATTATTCTTCAATGCCCGACCTTCCTCTCATGATCTTCAGCCGGACTCGAGTCCCATTTTCAACCAGGACCTCTCAATGCCATTTGTCAGATGGGTTTTCTTCAATGACTTCTGGTGGAGATTCTTGGTGCTGCTCCAGCATTAGAACTGATAATCAACACCTACAACATGTTAATGATTACAATGTGTTTCCTCATGAGTTTCCTTTTGATATATCTCACGACTCGGGTTATAGTATGGGTCAGTGTGGTTTGACCGATTCATCATCTTCAAGGCTGATGGGTTTTGAGGACCAGACAGCAATGACTACTGGATTTGACTCAGTGGGGGTGGTAGTGGTTCTTATTTCGGGTTTGATTCTGGCGAATACGTTCATAGTCCACTTTTTAGCAGGATGCCGGTAGTTTCAGATATGGCACCAGATGTTTTTGATTTGAGCTCCTCTGCTTATTTCTTCTAACTAGCATGGAGTTGATTATTTGGCTTGCTTTCTTGATCCTGCTCATTGGTTACTGATAAGAAAAAGTCAAAGCAGTTGAATCTTTCACTCTCTACTATTTTGGTTTCTGGGTTTTACAGGTGCACTGGCTTTTTGTTCTCATGGTTTAGCATGACGTGGATCCTTTCTTGATCGATCAATGCCAGAGACTTGGTAATGAAGAAATGATAGCGATAGCACGAAGATTATTTCTCCATTAATCCTGAAACAAAGAAACAATCAATTATCGGGTCTAGGGGTTTATGGAGTGTAAATGTAAGGATTAAGGAAATCACTTTGCGTTGTAGATTAAAAATTAAGGACTGCTCGTGGTCCAGAAATCAGTGATGAAGTAAGGCTTGGATTTAATGTGTTTCTCATATTTTAATTAAATTTTGGAGTGGAGTAATTAATCCGTCCCGAGACCCTTTGTTTTTGTTATGGCATTACAAAATTCACTGTCATGATCGAGACTGTAGCATTTTCTTTCTCTTTTTTTTTTCAATATACAAGGAATTTTAAAGGCTGGCCAATCGAGATTTTTTTCTTTTAAGTTGCTTTATTTTTCTTTAAAAGTAATTGCAATAACTAAACTTCATATTTACGAAATGCAGAATAGCTTTTTCTCGATTCGAACTAGCTAAATAACGGAAACATGTATATAAAACTCAACATGAACATGGGTATGAAAAATAAGCTTTCTGCAATCAATTTGGGCCTAGTAAAGTTTGCCCTTGTTGGTCCTGGGCTTTTTATAGCCCGGCTGCTGTATTTCGGCCTTGTGCCGTTTTTCCACTAGTCTTGCGGCCCTATATAGTATTCAATTATTTAATACCAGTTTGATTTTATAATACTCCAAAACAAATAATTTTCAATTCAACCAAATTTCTAAACCCTAATGAAAAATATAACCCATCTACAAAATGTGATCATATTGAACATGTCAATTCTCAGGTTTTGATTATAAATTGTAAAATTGCAAACAAATGTTAATGTTCATGTCATGAGAGAATATGAGGCATAACACTTGGCATAACTATGTTTCATTTTTTATTATGTTTCATCCTCTCTGTTGCTTTTTCTAAGCAGATATTCTGGAACAAAATGTTCCTTGATTTGCAGACACAAAGGTGGTTGTGTTTGCACCCTTTTGCTTCTTCTTTTTTTTCCAAGACTTGTAAGATAATCTTTACATTTAAAGAATAGCAAGAGTAATGAGCCGAATCTCCTACCCTAGTATAGCTCATCAATTGGCGATAATAATAAGGTGAAGCTCAGATAAAATCAAGATAATCGAATTCAAATGAGCAATAATTGAATTAGGAATTTCTTCTATTAGGCTTAAGAAATTCTTATAGTTATAGGTTGAATTCAAAAGAGGATTTTTTGAAATGAAAGAATTGTGCATACACAAGAGAAAAAAATTATTAGAGTAATAATTGAATTAGAAAACTCTCTTTTTCCTCATTCACAATACTAGGTTCGTCAACCACCTAAAGACAATAACTAAACTATAAACTCCATCTCAGTAGTCAATAATCAAATCCCAATCAAACTAGGAGCATCATTAAATAAACTCGATTCAATAACCATGATTTTACCTTCTCTTTGAAACCACATCTCCCCCTAGAATCAAACCTTGTTCTAGATTTTTTCTAAGACCAAGCCCCATAAAAAATATTGAGAAACACCTATAAAAAACCTAAGATATACCTTAATAACAACCCCTACACAAAACTCCCTTTTCACCTAAGGATTTTATGGTTGTTTCCATAATTTTTGTTATTGTCTTTTTAGATCCAGATTCAAAACATGTCTAACACGCGTCATCATCTCACAAATATTTTATGTTTGCATATGATTTGGATGCTTTTCCATTGTTTCCTATAGTTGAGTCAGTTCTAGCAGCTTCATAATTAGTCAAAACCATTATCGAATGTCAACTTTAAAATCCTAAACATTATTTTTTAGCCTTGTTTGCATGTATTTAGATTTGATGAGTATGAGATTTGATATATTTTAAACAATATTTAGTTATGTTATTGATAAGGTGATTATATTAATGGTTTAGGGTTCAAAATATTTTCAAAGTATTATAATTTTATTCATATTTGTCTTATATACATATATTATAATAAAAATCCTATGAATTTGGATCCGTATGCTTACGGTGCCACTAACAATACCCTTTTAAATTGCTTTTTTAATTATTCATTTAATTTCTTTCAAAGAGCAGAGTCACCTATGATGACAATATTGTTTTCAAAATTATATATATAAATATCTCAATCATTGTTTTAGGTCATTATGGTCATTTACTAGGCAAACTCTTATCATAAAAGTACATTAGGGTTCTTACATTAGGTATGATGCATAAGATGATTGTTATATTCTCTATTAAATAACCTACCATTTATCTATAACAAAAATTTGGCAGTAAAGCCTTTTTAGCCACTTAGAGGCATCACAAGAGCCGCTAGAAGGCTACGAGCGCATCCCACCCATTATAGCTTGGAAATATTTCATATTTATTAAAAGATCAAATTGCCCTCGACCAACTTGATAATAACAAAAAAAAAATGGGTTGAAAAGAAAAAAAAACCCTATGGACGCAAGTTTTGAAAATTTTGCCTTTAAGAGTAATCGAGTCATTTTACAATGCTTAAAAAAGTGAAAAGATAAAAAAGCCCCTAGATACTAGTTTTAAATTTTTTGCTTCTAAGGGTAAATTATTAATTAAAATGTTCTTTTAAAAATAAAAAAGATAATTTTATCCCTGGTCAATCTGGTAATTACCAATAGGTCTTATGAAAAGACCAAAATACCCCAACATTAAGACCATCAATTTGTTTAGAATGGAATATGGTAATTACACTATTATAGTTAATAGTGAAATATGTATAGGTGTACAATGAATTTCCTTTTAATTTTAGCTTTCTTTTAATGATAAAAGTTCACATTGCTTATCCTAAAACAAGAAAAAGAAAAGGGCTATTATGATTTGTCTAATGTGATTTTTCACAAGTGTATGAAATTGAATAAACAATAATAATGATGAAAAAGAGTGTTGAATTCATAAAATAAAGGTGGTCATTTTTTGTTTGGTTTGATTTTGAGTTAAAAAATCACCCGAATCATTTAACAAAAAAATAAGACCGAACTAGAAACTAGTTCAAACCAACCTGTTTTAGTTTGATTTATGGTTATATTAAACTAGTAAAACCTATATGTCATGACTTGCTTTTTACCCCTAATATTTCTATGTATATCTTCAGTCAAATTTAACTTTTAGTATTTTTTTTTATCATAATGATGATGATGATAAAAAAAAGACCAGGCCTGAGTTTACTCACTTAAAATAGTGATAATAAAAGATCTGACTGTTGAATCATGCTCAAAATTTTCCAAGTGATTTTGCAGGTAGTTTTTTTTGTTGGGAGTCATTATGTCGCTCATCAAACCATTGAATCTCTTAAAATTAGACCCAATTGTTGTTGTTTAGGTTTTTTATTTTTATTTTATATTTTACTGTTTTAACTTGAATTTTAATTTAATTTCCCTTATGCTTTCATGTTTTTGGGATTTTCCTACTAGAATAAGATTTTCTAGCCGAATTAAAAGTTTGACTTATTTAAAGGTCTTGTAAATCTCTAAAGAGTAAGACTTCATTAACCTTATTTTTAGATAAATAAATTACAAATTTAGGGTTCACATTTACCATCTTTTTTGCTCTTCAGATTTTATGTGTTTTTTGTGTTGTTCTTGTCCTTATATGTTTCGTCTGCATCACTCGCCCTGTTTTACCTAATTACCATAGTTATTTATAGACCTTGGTCATGTCAGCTTACCTTGTGGATTGTGGAGAATGATATTGCATATACGTTGTGAGTGAAGTTTCAGGTACCTCATGGTAAGTGAAGTAATGATAAAGAGTGGTCTAATGGTGAGTGGAGAAAAATAAATACCTTTGATGGAGAGGTTGGTGCTCGTCATTGGTTTGCAATACTTATTATGTCATTGGTAAAGATAGGGGTGAAGTTAAGATAATTTTTTAAGAGGGCAAAACTAATATAACAAGATATAATTTTTTTTTCTAATCTACCATTCATAAACTGTAAACATAAAAACACTGCATGATTTAGTTTCATATAAAGAAAAATGTAGAATGGTACAAAATTTAATACATACAAGATAAGTAATGCAATAACTTACCACGAACATATAACAACCTTTGTACGAGCTAAGAGCAATACCAAATTGAATTAAAGCTATTAAATTAACTTTTTCTTCATAATAGATCCACCACTTTAATTTTGTTGGTATTCATACCTATCAAATATGTTAGACAAAATTTATTAGAAACATTAGCTAGAACGAAACATTATTTTTGTTTGGTAAATTTTTTTGAAATAAAGTACAATAAAAAAAATAATAAACAAAGTTTCTTACATTATTTTAATTGTGCTCATCATTTTTTTATAGAATAGAAATCATTGATTATCATATTTATTGAGAATCTTTCAACAATGTCTTTTTTAACATAAACAATCAAATAATATACAAGAAAATCATCCTTCACTCGATTGTGAAGTCTTGTTTTAACAATCTTCATTATTGAAAAAGCTCGTTTAGTAATTGTCGTCAAAACAAAAAGAGTCAAAATAAGCCAAATCAATATGTTAATTAATGGATAAATTATTGATTTTCCAGTTTTTACCAATCCTTGGCAAATCAACAATCAATGAAAATTTTTTTAACTCCAGATGATTGGGCACATCAAGCTCATAATGTTACAATTAGAATCTTAACTGATTTTTTTTATTGGTCGGAAAATTCCTCAGGATAAGACTTATCAACAAGCCAACATATATCTTTAACATTGAATAATATATAGGTATTTTTTTATCCAAAGTTGCGCTAAACATAAAAAGCTCGGTTGCCTACTCACTAAATCTATTATTTAGCTCTTGTAATTATTGATTAATGGTAGCTGTAAATATATCTACTCGGTAGTGTTGCTAAAGTATTACTAATTTTTTTTCCCGGTAAGATTGTCTCACATTAAAAGAAACAAGCTTTCATATTAGGAACTTCAATGTTTTGATGCTTATAAAATGATTAAACTTCTTATAAAAGAGTTTCTCAATTATCATCTCTTAACTTTTGAATCAATATCTTTGTGGTAGACACCAAATGCATAACATTTAAAATACTTGAGATTTTTGTTGTAAGGGTTAACAAAGCATATCAATAATTCTCATAACATTCTTCATTATATATAAGATGAATACAAAATCAAATGCCATTAACAGCTTAACTGCAAAAGCTGTATCACCATATTGAGAATAAGTAAATCCATCTAAAGTAATTTTCTCAAGAACCAAGCAAGTTGCCCTATATAATTTTATCAATCTGGAAATTGATTTGAAATGTGAACTCCATCTACAATCTTTGGGTTGCTACAAACCATCTATTTAATTAGCTCATTTACTTGTTTCAATCTCATCAATAATAATTAAATGTTAAATTTTAGCTACTTGAAAAGCCTCCAAATCATTTTCGCGTTTACAAAAAGCACTAGCAATATTGATAATAAAAATCAAATTCTGAAAAAAAAAAGTGTGAACATCATATACTTCTCTAGCTGCAACAACTAAAGCCAATTGTAATTGATGGACTAAGCAATGTATATAATATGTATAAAGAGCAATATTTAATGAATAAAGCTTGCAATCTATTCCACTCTCCACATATATTACTAGCACCATTAAACTCTTAACCTCTAATAATTTGAATATGAAGATTATAATGAGATAAAATAAAAGAAATCTTTTCCTTAAGAGTTAAAAGAATTGTATATTTAACATGCATTATATCTAAAAAATATTCTTGTATAAATTCATTTCTATCAAAAAAACCTAATAACAATTGTTATTTGCTCTCTTCTAGACTCATTTAGAGCTTCATCAACAATCAAACAAAATTTTGCATAACCAATCTCACGATGAATTGAAGGTTGGACATTTCTACTAAAGACATGTAAAATTTCCTTTTGAATTTGATGTTATGTGTTTTAGCATTTTATGAAGCATTATCCAAAATAAGAGCATCTACTTATTCATCGCGTAATGCTAAGAGTTCCATCATTTCAAGAAAATTGCCTCAATTTTTTTTGGTTGTTCATCATGTCCACTAAATGTACATGCTTAAAATGTAAGCCAACAAACAATATCTATTGAGGCTTTAAATTTGTTGAAAAGTTTGCCTCCCAACCACTTTCTTGATATGACAAATGATTTTTCAAATTCTCTAAGCATCTAACAACAAATCTATAAGCTGAATTTGAACATTTTCCTATATGAGTAAAAAAAAAAACACATTATTCCTCGTCATTAGCTTTCTTCCAACAATTAAATTCTCTAAAAATAAATGTGTCTTATCCTTGTTTTCCAGTTGGTTTACTTGCAAATAAATAGCAGGGAAAACAAAATGCAACATTTTTCTCCGAATATTCAAGTTAGGAAACACTTTTAAACTAATGAGACTGAAATTGATGAGGATGTTTTCTACTAGTCGGCAGATATTCAAACATCAAAGGTTGATATAGCCCTAAATTAATGTATTCCCTTCGAATTTCATCTTGTTGGTTAATTAAGTATTCCTAAATTTAAGGTCAATTACCTAGATCTCGAATTAAATAAGCAATGTCAATATTTTTATGTCTAGTTCTTACAATTCTAGTGGGAGACTGCTCAACAATCAATGCATGTTCTTCGCAAATTAAAGTATGTTGGGGCTGCTCAACTACTAATTCAACATTACAAACTGGAGTTGGTTCATTAGGTTAAGAGTTATCAATATTTTTCTTTTTTTATACATATAAAAAAAGAATCAATTCCTTTTTGTTTTGTTCATGGTTCAACTTGAAATCAAAACATATGAAATAGGCAAACCTTAATTAAGAGAATTCAAGAACTAAAACTAGGAACAACAATAAAGATTAAGACCATAAATTGATTAAATGAGTATTCTTAATTTCATTAAAATTCACAAAACTCAATTAAAATTCAAAATTGATAACAACCAATTTAAGTGTAAAAACAAAATAGAATGCCAATAAAACAACACAAACAAGAAGAGATAGTGAAAACATGAAAAAAAGATTTTTGAGTTTGGATTACCTTGTTTTGATGGAAAAAAGAGTGAGGCAAATAGTTTTTGGTATGAGATATGTATATATATAGAGAGAGTATAGTGGCTAGGTCTTTTATTTTTTTATTAATTATTTTTTTTACTAACATATATTTTTAAACAAGGTTACAATAAAAATACTCCAACCTTGTAAGGGCCTAACCCTTAGTTCTACCACCGGGTAAACATGTTGGTTATTCTACTCTACACATAAAATTTATATGCACAGAGGTGTACATTAATGAATGGTATATAACGCTAGTTTAACTTCTCAGAAACTTGAAAATACATTGAGGTATGTGCTTGAGTAGGGGTAGAAAAATAAAAGAAGACCAATCTAATTGGGTTGGTCTTGTCCAAGAACAAACAAATTTTTCTAAAAAAGAAAATTTTGCAATTTTAATTAGAAATGGTGTGTACAATATGTTGGAAATTGGTGTGAGATAGAAATATGGTCTTTTGGTTCACATTGTGCAAAAACAAAATTCAATTTTGTCTTTATAAAAGAAACTTGGTATGTTTCTTCATCTCATTACTAGAAAAAAAATTAGAGATTTCAAGTACTTTTCAAAATTTCCTCACAAACATTTCAAATCTCAAGTTCGTTATATCTCGTGTTTTTATTACTGTTTCATCATATTCCTGTCAAACGTATTTGGTCTATAGCAACTTATATTTGAATGAAATTCAATATTGAATTTTAAAGAACAAATAATTTATTAATTAGATATGCAATACTTTTATAATGTTGCACATATTAGTTAAAATTAGAGATGATCATGGATATTCATTGGTCGGATTCTACTATAATTATATCATGTTCATTATTTATTAGATAATAAATTTAGATATTTATATTATATTTATTTTTCGTGTATTCATTTTTTATGTGCTATTAATTATTCAACATAAAATAAAAAAATAATATATACTAAATGATGGGATTATAAATATTATACATGTGTGTGTATTGTGTCGATACATTTTAAGTTGAGTTTGTGAAATAAAATAATTATTTTAAAAAACCCATCTAATTAAGTTAGTTTGGATTAATATCAATCAAAATTGAAAGAAATTATTATTTATAGTTAAAATGGTTACATTTGCCAAACCAAATTATAACTGTTCCACGTAATAAAAGGAATATTTATTGACTTGTCCTTGAATGATAAACAGATGAGATGGATTAAACGGTAGACTTCGATCATGAGTGGAATCTCTAGACAACGCTAACTCTAAAATGGCTAGTTAGAAGTGTAACACTAAAACTATAGTCGTTAGAAGAACTCACGTGTAGTTTTGTCTTCCTGGGCTGGTTTATAGAACCCCAGACAGACACCCGGTTAAAAAGTATTCTTATCCAACGGCCCAGCATGATAAACCCAAAATCTCCCAACTCCTAATTAAGAGCCATAGACTCCTATGACCCTACCTAACGCTCTATCTCTCTCTTCTTCCACGTGTTCCTCCTCTCCAGTACACCTAGTACTCCGAAATCCACACTCAACCGATTCTAATCATTCCACCTGTTACCCTTTCTTTCTCACAGCCCTAATCGCCACCGTTAAACCAGGATACCGCTCACAAATCCAACGGTATGCCGATCTCACAATTTTACTGCGCACTTTGATATCACCCTTCAGTCATCATCATGCGTATGTAAACTATCCACGTGTCCAATGCCCCACGTTTTCAAATTCCATCACCATCACTCATTTCTTGTGTGTGTCTCGCTCTGACATCAAACGAGTAAAAAAGCATATGTTTTCATTTCCTCATGTCAGAAAACTCGAAAAATTAAAAAATATCACTCACTCTCTCTCTCACTCAGACCTATCGTCTTTCAATTAACCGGAACCCTAACTCGATCCACCGGCAAATTAGAGATCCCGGTGAGTTATAAACTCTCCGGCAACTATTAATTTTCTGTTTCTCTTACTTTGCTTGAGTTTAATTAGGTTTTTGAAGAGTGGAAGAGGAAGTTAATTATTTTTCTTAGAGGTCTTGTTGGAAAAGTAGATGAGCGTACGATTGGGGAAGAGTTAACGGCAAGGATTTCGTCTCCGAATGGAGGGAGGTAGCGTCTCTAGACTTACTTACTCTGGTACTGTTCATTTCCTACTTTTTTTTACTAGTAATAATACAAGCAGATAAGGTTGGAGACTATTTTTTTCTTTAATTTAGTTGCTAATAGTTTTGAAAGCTTAAAAGACCAAGTCTTTTTGTTTTTGGCTTATGAATAATTGGTAATTAGTGCAAAGAAGCTGTTAACATATACTGTTAAAGTAATTAAAGGCTTGAACTAGGGTTTTGTGGAATTCAGTTGCATTCATAAGTTCAGCTGGATTGATTTAGAGAAGAAAAGAAGTTTCTTTTAGATGTTGACGTGGAGTGGAGATTTAACTTGTTTTAAATTCGTAAGATTTTTTTTAGGGCTTAACTGGTGCAGCCTGTTATGAAAGTTTAGGTGACATGCATATATATATATATATATAACAGAAAAAAGGAGCAGCAGTTACCCCAAATTACAACACCTATAATACAACTGACATGGCTATCGGCTAGACAAGTAAAAGATAAAACTTTTTTCTTGAAGTTTATTCGAATCTAATATAAATCAAATTTTTAATGCTTACTGAGTCATATAAGTCCAAATTTTTCCATGAAAATCTGCCCAAATTTTTATTTCTAAGCAAGAAAATTGCATCTTTGTTGTTTATAATGTAAGAACAATTTCTCTCGAAAGTATCTTGTCTCTGTAAATTCCAAATTTATATGTATTTAAACTTGGAAATCTGTTTTATTAATAAAGTAAATACGGTCGCCCTGTGGGTTTTTTTTTTCCCTGTTGAAGGGTGATGGTGATATGATATTGAATGGCATGTTTCTGATATTGTTTTCACTTGTAATTTATTTTTTTCAGTTTCATGGGATTCAGGTGGTAAGAACACCTAGTAAGACAGTTAAAGGCAAAAAAACCCTTTGTTTCCTAGTGATTTAAGCTGTTAAAAAAGTACTTTCATCGTCCATATGCTCATCTTACAAGATACTGTGAACTATAATGCTTCTTCCTAGGCCACTTGCATCAACTATCTACTTCTACTGTATAACCATGACAATGCATTGGCTGTAAGGTGCCACACAGGATATCTATGAGGCATGCTAGAGGAATCACTCCACATAAGTAGCGCAATTAATGGGAAGGTTGGAGAAATAGAATGGTGATGTTGTAGTGGCGGGTGTTGATATTTCACACTTTCTGCTAAAAGGTTGTAGAGCAACATGCCATGTTGGGTTAACTATTAAGTCATGACTATTAATTATAAAAATTCTGAGCTTGTGTGTCCTGCTTTTAATCCCTGTAAGATGACATTTTGAATTTGTTATCCTTTGATTGTTGTATTTCTTGTTGTGTTGATATACAGCACGGTGTTTTTCTAACATGGATATGTGGCCTTTGTACATCTGTAACTGCAATTGACTGGTTTCTTCTCTGTCTCATTGTTTTAGGGATACACCCATGGATTATGATGACAATGATTTTCAAAGCCACAATCTTCATTTAGTGGGTGAAGGAAGCAACAAATTTCCTCCTGTTTTACAGCCATATGCTCTCCCCAAATTTGATTTTGATGACAGTCTTCATGGATCGTTAAGGTTTGATAGTTTGGTTGAGACTGAGGTTTTTCTTGGCATTGAAAATAACGAGGACAACCAGTGGATTGAAGATTACTCTCGTGGTACCAGTGGGATACAGTTTAGTTCAAGGGCGGCAGAGTCTTGCTCTATATCAAGGTGCAACAATGTTTGGTCTGAAGCTACTTCCTCAGAATCTGTGGAAATGTTATTAAAATCTGTTGGCCAGGAAGATAATACTCCTGTACAAACTAATTCTAGGGAATCAGATGCCTGTGATGAACTGGGTTGCATACTAAAGCACATGGAGCCCAGCTTGAAACAGGAAAACAATACATCACCTAAAGTGGAAGTTACAGCAAATTTACAGGTTAAATTTCTGCCAGGTGAGAATGTGGAAGATTTTTCCGTGTTAGATAATGATGCCGGAGGGCAGCAGCCTCTTGATGGTAGTTCTCAGGATCTTAAAGGTGACGTATCTGCTGATAGTGGTTTGGGACCTTCAGTTGACCCATCTGCCATTAGTATAGAGGCCAGACAACCTGTTATCGAAGGGAGTTTGTCAACTGATGGTGATTCTAATAATGTTAATCACAGGGGAGATGATGATTTAGTGAATGGATCTTTGGATGACAGGCTTCAGAAAGGTCCTGCTTCAGGGATGCAGGATGGTGCCTCTGTGCAAATAATTGCTACAGGAAATGATGAGCCAAATGTAAAAGATGGTCCGGATAATGTAAATGACACTTATGATGATAGTAAAGTTGTTCTGAAAACAGACACTGTTGAGAATCAGAAAAGGAAACCCATATTAAGTCAAGAGGGCCAAATGGAGGATGAGAATACTCACTCAAGCGCAGTGGAATCTATGGAAGAAGCGAACATCATTGAAATTAACTCGATTAATTTGGGGGAACCTTCTTGCATAATAGCAAAGGAGCATTCTTGCCTGCCAGAAGACCTAGTGACTAGTGATCAGTCCAGAGTGGATACAGTTGGGGGATCAATGATGGCTTTTGAAGATAATATGATTTTTGAGAGGCATGAAATTGAGGACTCGAATGGTTCTCAATTGGATAACAAGAACTTAGCTAACAAGTGTGAGGGATCTCATCTGTCTGTTGAAGGCAGTGAGCCTTCTGAAGTGAAAGTTGGTGGAACAAGCATTAGCGATATAGGTGGTTTTTCTAGTTTGGCAGCAGGGTGTTCTTCAACTGAAGTTATTGGAGAAACACATGCTGAGGGCCATGTTTCATCCTCCATACTTGCTGAATCATTGCAAATATGTGGGGAAAATATGGTTCCTGCTGATGGAAAGGATACCATAGAGCTTCCTTCTAGAAATGCTAGCCCTGAAAACGACTTGATTGCTTCAAGATTACAGTCAGATGCTGCTTCTGACAACAAATCAGGTATATGGTGAAATATTATCCATGTAATATTACATTAAGCCTACGGAATTTATTTATTGCTAAAATCTTTGCTTCTCTTTCTGTTGCATTATCAGATGGCTGTAGAAATGCTAACATGGTAACCTGTGATGCAATGGATGATGTTTCAGCACCTTCTGGAGATGTCACTAGCATGGATGCGGTTATTGGTCACGAAGATGTCAAAATGTCACCTTTAAGTGGGATAAGTTCTAGTCCCATAGATAAAGAGAAAGAAATTGCAGACAAAATTTCTGTGGAGGCGGGTTTATCTGATCTGAAGACCTCTTCTCAAGTGATAGCTGGATTAGATCCTGTTTCTGTATCTGAAAAAGATGCTTCTTCTGGTGCTGCTAGACAGATGTTATGTGAGTCAGCTGAACAATCTCCATTAATGGTGGATGCTAGTAAAACAGAAGGACCTCAATCAGAAGTAAGTAACAAAGTCAGCATGAAGTGCACAAACGATATGGAAGTGTGTCCAGTTGTTGGTGACTCAACTGCAAACAAAGGAAATGATGCTGAAGTGCCAGAAAAAGAAAATGATGAAAAGAGATCATCCAAAGTTTTAGGTGAGCAATTGTAATTTAGATAATATGCATGTGAGAATTTAAGTATTTGGTTCTGTTTTATTCTTACCTTGCTGCACTTCCCAAATTGTTTTTGAGGATATGCAAATTCTGATCGTGTAGTTTGCTATATCATTTGGATATTTCTGAAGCTAGATGCCATCCACCAATTTTATGTATTTCTACCTCTATGAGCCCATGCTTAAAAAAAGAATATATCGTATATGGTGTTGTCTAATTATTTCTGATGACACTGTTTCCATGCATGGTTATCAATAACTGGTACCTAGAAGTATTATTTATACTTTGTTTCCTTCCCCCTTTTCTCATGGTCCTGATATAGATATCCTGATTTGATTAATCCAACTTTCTTATTCTGATAAGAACTCCTATGATTATGGCCATCCTTGCTGTAATATTTTTTTTATTATGCAGAACCTACCGTAAATAATAGTGAGATGCTGGGACCTATCTCATCGGAAAGGGAAGAGTGTCAGGTGGATACTAGTCTGAAAGGCCAGAAAGAAAATGAAGCTGCCATTATGTGTAGAGATAAAAGTGATGGGAAGATAGCTGTCCTGAGCACAAATGGTTGGCCATTTATTTATTTCTTGTTATTTTAGTAATTTGTCATTCCTGCTTGCCAGCCTTGTCTGCGGCTCTTATTTTATTTAATGGAAAAAAATCATGGATGTCCCAGTATTTTTATACCTTTCAAACTTTGTTTTACCTGTTTTGCTAGATTGTGGAAGTTGTGCTGATGTTGGCAAGCCAACCAGTGGATCCCCTATTGTCATCAGAGCCGCTGGGGAATTTCAGAGTGAAAGTGACAAAGATGGAGCCAAATGCTCAGTGGAGCAGACATCTGTTGTTGATAGCAATGCCAGCAAAGCTTTGTCCTGTTCTCAGGATCCGAAACAAAATGATGCATCCAAAGATGAGAGGAGCTTCACTTTTGAGGTCAGTCCACTAGCAAATATGCCTCTGAAATCAGCTGACAATAAATGGCAGTCATTTTTCAACATACCAGCCACTAAAGTGTCACCGGTAAACTTTCGACATGCACATTCTTTACTACCTTCCCATTATAATCTGGCATTAAATCAACATTACCTTTTATGATCCTTATCAATTTGTTCTTTCTTTCTTTTCCTTTTTTTTTTGGCTCTTTTTGAAGATTGTGAATGCTTCTCCATCGGCATCTGGCGTGGTCCAGATAGATCCCAAGATTGCTCAAGACCCTTCTCATGGAAGTCCAAAGGTGTCTGATGTTGCCACTGTACGTACTGGTTCTAAAGGTACTTCTGAGCGTAAAACAAGACGATCATCTGGTAAGGCCTCGGGAAAGGAAAGTGCCAGAAAAGGAAATCCCACTAAAGAAACTGCTTCTGTGAGACTAGAGAAAGGGGAAAAAATGAGCAATGTCTCCCCGGGCCCTTCTGCGATATCACAACATGTGCAATCGAATGAGATGCAGTGCTATGGTCATGTGGATTCCAGTACTATGAAACCATTTGTTCTTGCACCATCCTCATCAAACCTTCCAGATTTGAATTCTTCTGTTTCTCCATCTTTGATGTTTCAACAACCCTTCACAGACTTGCAACAAGTGCAATTGCGTGCCCAGATCTTTGTTTATGGTGCTTTGATGTACGTCTTGCTATTTTTTTTCTTATAATATTGTTAGTACCAATTTATTGTCATATGTATGGTCAGAGGTGGAAAAATTAATTTCACGGATGTGATTAAGGTGCTTCTGGATGTCTTGGGTGGCATTCATCAACTCCCAGCTCCTCCCATACCATAAGTGAGGAAAGAAATAGGAATAAAAAATCAAAGGAAAATACAATTACTGAACTGATTTTCATTTGTTTATTGGATGTAATGGGTGGCTTTTGAATTTACAGGATCCTTCTGCATGTTACAAAAAACTTCCTGTTTGATGATTATGATTTACCTAAATCTCACTTTAATTTTGTTTGAAATAATTGTTACAGTCAAGGAACAGCTCCAGATGAAGCATATATGATATCAGCATTTGGAGGATCTGGTTAGTGGCACTTTCCCTTGTTTTGCTGTATTTCTTGACTCTAAAAGAGAAAACACGTTTACCTTGACAATGTTCTTGTAGATGGTGGTAAAAGCATCTGGGAGAATGCTTTACGCTTGTCTATAGAACGGCTTCATGGTCAAAAACCTCATCTCACTACTCTGGAGACCCCTTTGCTGTCACGTCCTGGTATCCCTGGTATCCCTCTGATTTCAAGCTGTTTAATCTTGCTTTAGATTTGGTTGAGTTCTAAGCATGGCAGAAATGAGATATGTAGGTGCCAGAGCTCCTGATCAAGCAATTAAACAGAGTAATGTTCAAAGTAAAGTAATCTCTTCACCAATTGGTCGAACCAGCATGGGCACTCCTACGATTGTGAACCCCATGTTGCCCCTTTCTTCACCGCTCTGGAGTGTACCTAATCCCTCCAGTGACACATTTCAATCAAGCAGCATGCCAAGGGGTCCATTTATGGATCATCAGCGAGCCCTTTCTCCTTTGCATCTTCATCAAACTCCACAGATAAGAAATTTTGCTGGTAACCCGTGGATATCTCAATCACCCTTTTGTGGTCCCTGGGTTACTTCTCCGCAGACACTTGCACTTGATACAAGTGGTTGTTTTTCTGCACAATTGCCTATTACAGAACCAGTTCAATTGACACCTGTAAAAGACTTATCCAAGCCAATTACCTCCGGTGCAAAACATGTTTCCCCTGGTCCTGTGGTTCAGAGTGGGACTTCTGCCAGTGTTTTCACTGGGAATTTTCCTGTTCCAGATGCAAAAAAGGTTACAGCATCATCTAGTCAACCTCTTACTGATCCAAAGCCTAGAAAAAGAAAAAAGGCTTCAGTTTCTGAGAGTCCTAGCCAGAATATTGTGCATATTCAGCCACAAACAGAATCAGTTCCTGGTCCTGTTACGAGTTATACATCAACTTCTATAGCCATGACAACCCCTATTGTCTTTGTTTCTAAATCTCCTACAGAGAAATTTGTTACTTCTGTATCTCCAACTCCTACTGATATTAGAAAACAGGATCAAAATGCAGAACAAAGGAATATTTTGTCAGAGGAGACCCTTGATAAAGTAAAGGCTGCGAGGGTGCAGGCAGAGGATGCCGCTAATCTTGCTGCTGCTGCTGTTAGTCAAAGACAGGAAATATGGAATCAGTTAGATAAGCAGAGAAATTCTGGGTTATCACCAGATGTTGAAACCAAACTAGCTTCTGCAGCTGTTGCAATAGCAGCAGCAGCTTCTGTTGCTAAAGCAGCAGCTGCAGCTGCCAATGTTGCATCTAATGCTGCACTGCAAGCAAAACTGATGGCTGACGAAGCAGTAGTTTCTGGTGGTTACAGCAATCCCAGTCAAGGCAATGCAATTTCTGTTTCTAAAGGCATGGAGAGTTTGGGAAGGACCACTCCTGATTTTGTCCTGAAGGGTGATGATGGGACAAACAGTTCCAGTTCAATCCTTGTTGCTGCAAGGGAGGCTGCTAGACGAAGAGTTGAAGCAGCTTCTGCTGCTGCAATAAGAGCTGAGAATATGGATGCTATTGTTAAGGCTGCTGAGCTGGCTGCAGAAGCTGTGTCCCAAGCTGGGAAGATAGTTTCTATGGGCGATCCTCTGTCACTGAATGAGCTAGTAGCTGCAGGTCCAGAGGGCTATTGGGAAGTGGCCCAAATAAACAATGATCTGGGCTCTAAATCAAATGATATAGGTAGAAAAACTATCAACATAAATACTGTTGGAGAAGGACCAGAAACTTCTCCTGTGCTGGGTAAGAAAGAGACACGGGTCAATAACTATGGGAAACCACCTGCTCCAACAGAGGGGTCCACTGTGGACCACGCAAGATTGGTAGATGGTTTCTCAAATTCTGGGGCAACCACTTTGAAGGATGCTAAAGGACAAAAGGGTTACAAGGTGTCTGAATCTGAGGATGGTTCGAGATCTTTGGGAACTACAGTAGACTATAATTGTATCAAGGAAGGGTCCCATGTAGAGGTTTGAAATTGCCATCTTTCCTTGAGTTCTATTAGTAGAAGTGTAAAGCTTTAATTTATACAGCTTGTTTATGTTTTCACCTTTCCTTTGTAGTCTATTGTTGAGTCTGTTCTGATATTGATGTTTGCTTGTGTTAGATGATTTTGTGTTCCTTGTTATGTTTCTTTGAGGTTTGTTTGCCTTGGGTCTTTGTTAACATGCTGTATTGTTTGCTTTCCCAGGTTTTCAAAGATGGGAACGGATATAAAGCAGCCTGGTTCTCAGCCAAAGTGATGGATTTAAAAGATGGGAAAGCATATGTGAGTTATACTGACCTTTCATCAGCTGAAGGTGAGTCATTGTTTTTATTATCAATCTATGGATTAGGAATTGGTAGATTGTTGATGCTTCCGAATCCAGAAAACTTGGTGAAACTTTGTGCTCGTTTTCTATTTGCTGCATGTACCTTTTGGCTTATGTATGATAGCTTGAAGAATGAAAGATGTGGCTTGTATGTATGTGTTGCCGCAACTTCTGATGGGTGCACAGTTGCCTTAATATTTTTGGCTATGGAGCTAATTTTGTGAATGTTCTTACCTCTGGTTATTTTAATGTGTAAAGATCTGTATGAACAATGATGAACATACCAGGAGTTATAGGATAACTGAAATGGGGGGTATTTTGATGCACAAGATAGGATCTATAGCAGTGTCGTGTTCAACAGTGTCAAGCAGGTGTTGTTAATCCCCTGTACATACATAACCATGTGATCAGAGAGAATTTTCTTGTTGAATTCTATTGTTGGCTTCCTGCTCATCACATCACAGCCACTGGAAAGTAACTTGTTGGAAGAAGAGAATAATTGAAGCATTGGTATTTTTGCACCCATGCATTGATGTCAATTTATCATGCTTTATTTTTTTGAATATGTCCTGCAGGCTCAGAGAAGCTAAAGGAGTGGGTGGCACTTAAAGGTGAAGGAGATGAAGCACCAAAAATACGAATTGCTCGCCCTGTAACTGCCATGCCATTTGAAGGAACAAGGAAGAGACGGCGAGCTGCCATGGTGGACTATGTTTGGTCTGTTGGTGACAAAGTGGATGCATGGATACAAGATAGGTATGTTTCTAGGCATGGATACAAGAGGGTGGTACTGACTTTTGACAGGAAATTTCAAAACACACGCACACACATATAAAGCCAAATATGTTTGATGTAGAAAAGATGAACAAAATCACCAAATCAAAAGAGTTGATGTAGAATAGAAATCAAAATCTCCAACAAGAGAGACACTCAATCTTGAAGGGATTTAATCAAGAAAGACTCAATCTTGGAGAAAATTCAAGTCTTTTTTTAATCAATAATAATTTGTAAAAACTGAATGTCTGCCTAGGGTGCTTATTTATGGGCACCCAATAATAATAGGAAACATAAAGAAACTAGAATGTTAGAATTAAACTTAACTTTTTCTAAAAGTAGACTAAAAAAATCTACTACATGGGCCTGTGTGAATGTTTCTGATACAAAATTGCAGGAGAAAAACATAGAGAATATCTCACAACTGGATTCCATTCTGATTGGTGAATAACTAAGTTTTGAGCCCTATACATGTCCAGGTGCTATTGTATCGTGCAATTAATCTCTTCAATCAATTTTAATTAAAAATTTTATGTATGTTTTCCTTATGCTAAACTTCTATTTTTTTTTATGTATTATAAATAGCAAAAACTGAAAGACATTTTAGCTTGAAACATCTCCCTCAGTGGGAAAAAAAAAAACACTTTTCAGCAAGATTATATTCGGATAGCAAATTCTCCTGTTAACTTTTGAAGAGAATATCAGTGTATAAAAGGTGGAGTCCATGCCTTGTCTTTTGTAAGGGTTGTGAATGACGAATCATCATTCCCTCTGTTGACTTAACTGAAAGCTTCGCTTCTATTCTCATGGTCTTCCCTCTATTGTCCTCTAATGAATATATTTCCCATCTTTTGTGCTGTGAGGGCATGCTGGTGACATGTTTTGCATCAGTTGTTCTGACTATTGTGCCATTTTTCAGTCCGCCCATATAGTTTATACTGTTGCAACTGTGGTTTGGCACTTTTTAGATCATTCTACTCGTATTTTCTGTTTTGATATGTGAGATATTCTTCAGCTTTCTCTATTTTATTTTTCAGCTGGTGGGAAGGAGTGGTCACTGAAAGGAGCAAGAAAGATGAAACCATGCTAACAGTCAATTTTCCAGGTATGGACGATTGGTGGTGTAGTTGAATGAATAAACCACATGTTTGTATGCTTTTCTGCTATTGGATTTAGAGTTAGCATTTCACATGAATCTGTGTCACTCTGCTTCCAGTTCAAGGAGAAACATCAGTGGTTAAAGCATGGCATCTACGCCCTTCTCTCCTTTGGGAAGATGAGGAATGGGTTGAATGGTCTGGTTCAAGAGCAGGCACTCACTCTACCAATGGGGTACATTCATTTGATATCTCACTGGGTAATGACCTGAAGATTTTCATTTCTTGCTTGCACTGACACAAATTTGATGTTTCAGGGTGATACACCACAAGAAAAACGACCAAGGGTGCGGGGCCCTGTGGTGGACGCCAAAGGGAAGGATAAGTTGCCGAAAGGTTTGGATTCTGTGGAAACTGATAAACCTGATGAACCTACATTACTGGATTTAGCTGCTCATGAAAAATTGTTCAATATTGGGAAGAGTATGAAAGATGGGAATAGACCGGATGCACTCAGAATGGCACGGACTGGGTTGCAGAAGGAAGGATCAAGAGTGATCTTTGGTGTACCGAAGCCTGGAAAAAAAAGAAAGTTTATGGAAGTGAGCAAGCATTATGTTGCAGATCGGAGCAGCAAAAGCAATGAAGTAAATGATCCAGATAAGTTTGCTAAATATTTGATGCCTCAGGGATCTGGACCCCGTGGATGGAAGAATACTTTAAAAACTGAATCACTTGAAAAACGAACAGCTGCATCAAAGCCCAAGGTTCTCAAGTCAGGAAAGCCACAGAATGTTTCTGGTAGAACAATTGTTCAGAAGGACAACTCATTGACTACTGCAGTTTCTGCTTCTGATGGTGCTGCTACAGATCATGTCGCAAAGAACAAGGCTTCTACAAGCCATGTTGAAAATACATCCGAAAAACATGCCTTGACTGACTTTCAGCCCTTATCTAGCTCTGTGGGAGGAGCAGAGGGTCAAATATTCTCATCCTCTTCTCTTTCTTCAGATACACTTTCCTCTAAGAAAATGTCCACAACCACATCAAATGCTAAACCTCCACGGGGAAGTAAAGGAAAACTTGCTCCTGCTGATGGAAAGTCTGGTAGAATTGAGGAGGACAAAGTTCTCATTGGCAGTTCTTCAAAATCAACCTCTGATGTTGCTGAGCCCCGGAGGTCTAATCGTAGAATTCAGCCTACATCAAGAGTAAGTTTTAGAGCTCTTACTTCATATCCTAATTCTTTATTCTCCTCCCTGGACCTGCTTCTGGGAGGGTAGTACTGGGTAATGGCCTTCATTGATTTTGAACCATTTGATGTAGTAGTATGCACCTTAGTTTGTTGCATCAAATCAATTTTTTCATGTGGTTGTTAACATTCTCCCATCCATACAAAGCAGCCTGGTTTCTTCCTCACCCCCTTTCCTAGGGGCCAATAGCCATGTGGAAAATGTAGCTTCCTTTTGACAATCCCATGTTTATAAGAGGATTTCTACTCACCCTTGCATATTATAGCAAGTCCACAATGTCCAGAGGCTCTTGGAGCATCTCTTTCTGGAAGATGTGTTTCTCTACTTTGTATTTGTTCAGTGAACACTTTCCAGTCCTAAAAAGAGGTGTAACAAATAAAAATTGAGGAGTTGTGGATAGAATTCAAAGACGGTCTTTACCTCATTACAAATTTCCCTTGAGTTGTGCTTATTGCTGGTGGAAGTGGAACCATATGCTTATTCCAGTTAATTTTATAAATGGTCCTTGAATGGTGAATTTCAAGATGAGAAATTTGAAGAAAGTTCTTTAAGATTGTTGGGTTTCCATCTATTGCCATTTTCTTAGGATCTTCTCTGTAACAGTTCCACGTGGTATCAGTCTTGGCTTTTCAACATGGAGAACCTTTCTGCTCTTATTATCCTTTTCGCGGCACTTGTTTCTCAAGTAGATAAACGTCTTCATGCCTTTGAATTCATATACTGACAAGCTTATTTACCAATCTTCTTGTTCACAGCTATTAGAAGGGCTACAAAGCTCCTTGATGGTCACAAAAATTCCATCTGTATCACATGACAGAAGTCAGAAAAATAGGACTGCTGCTAGAGGTAACATCTCCTTGCAGAATTCACTGGGTATTTTAGGCTTCTATGTGCATTTGTACGTGATTGAAAAATCATAAATTGTTGCAGGGAATAACCATGGTTGAGAGGAGAGAACTCTTGCAATGATGAGATCCAGTGCAAAGAAGCTCAATGGTCGCCGGAAAACACACCAAGAGTAGTTGTTGTGTATATTTATAATAGAGGAGTTAGCTAGGAATGGGAATTCTGCTTCCTTGGGTATAATGACATGTAGTGGGTAGGTGTTCATATCAATTCTAGTTTATTTGCAATGATGATTTGATCTCCTAGCATTTGCTATAAGGGTTGTATATGGAAAATCTCCATGTAGTTTGGCTTGAAATTGCGGGAAACTTTACTAATCAATCTCATGTATACCTTTTGAATTCCCTTTTTAGGTGATCAATGTTCGGTGGGGATGGTCATTTTCACAATCAATAAGCTTTAGTTTCCTGTATGGAATTTACTATTAAATTTTAGCGAGGGAGACTGATTGAACTGCTAGAGGTCCCTAGTAACTAGTTGACTCTATTGCATCGATCGATGGCGACTTAAGCTGCCACATGCCTTGTAAAAGATCATGGTTATCGACCTGATACATGCATGCATCAAGTGGATTCTACTTCTATTGATTCTCGAACTTTGTGAAATTTTCCTTAAAGCTCTGTAACATCCAAGAGCTAGTGATTATTACTTGCAGATCTAATGTATGATCTCATCTCCATAACCTGTCTCTCAGTGTGAGCAAGCAAAACTTGCAGAATCAATGACATGCTGCGAGGCTATAGGATAACATTCTGCAGAAAGGCATCAAAACCTTGGTGTAGAAAGTCTTGTGAGAGATGGGTTCGCTATATAGGAATTTACTAGATCAACCCTTTTTATGGTATGTTCGCTCTCTTCAAGTGGTCACATGGGTTTTAACTTGTTCCTCGAAGTATAACTAATCGTAGAGCCACCCATTTAACGGGTGGTTCGTTGTAATATTGTATTTATTTTAAAATGTCTCTTAATTAATTTACTAATATATTATTAATTTCACAATCAAACTTGCTGAATGCATGTTGTATATTTGTATTTCTTTCTTTCTTTTTTTTTACAAGGTGAGAAATTAATTGATTGCACCGCCAGCAAAAATAAAATTATTGCAATAACATCGCTCCTTGTAGATTTTCCATTTTTTTTATGGCAACTGTGTAATGTGCACTTGAAACAGAGGCGGCTTGTGTTGATCAAAATCAACAATCGGATGGCAAAAGAGCGGCGATATTTTTCCCCTCATTTGCACGTCCTTGAGCTTTTCCTTTCGCATTGCAAAAATACTGCAGTGGCAAACAATTTCACAGAATCCCACCGCCAGTTTCATCTAAAACGGTTGTGGAGAAACTAAGAACATGATGACACAATAAAGTCAGACTTGGTTGATGCAACCAAACAAGTTCCATTGACTTCGACATACCTGCAAACAGGTTTCCCTAGCAAAACTATCTATGAACAATTGCAGCTCATTGAAGTTCCCTGTCTCCTGTACATAAACCCAGTTCATTCGCTGATCCAATCACCGTTACTGAACAGAAAAGGAAAGTAGATACTAAATTCAAGAAGGCTTAAATTATGATGCCGCAATGAATTTTTTTTTTTTTTTTGTGCCAGCATGAAATGGTGACATGCTCGGAAGATGAAATGTCGGTGGCATAAATTTGTGCCTGCTATTAACCAGGAGTTGCCTTCATTTGTACCTTTAGTCAGGAAAATTTTCACCGTCCTTGTTCTCTCTTAAAGATAATGGTTCTTCTATGCTTCTCTTCTTCAATCTCTGGAGGCTTTTGTCACCTTGATTCTCCCCAACATACTTGGAATCAACATTTTCCTTCAAGTTCATATGAATTCTATCTGACAGTAGATCCTCGCCCTTTCTGTTTTCATCATCCGTAAATGGCTTCTCACAGATACAAGATGGATATTCATGAAAGTCACCTCGTCCAGGCCTCACCTCATCGGGTTCTCCCATAAATCCTCTCTGGCTTGCTTTCACCTTTTTGGCAAATGTATCCCAGTCCATCCGATCCCTTGCCTTGAACAATGCACTGAGCTTCTTTGCATTCGGTCTGATGGTCCTCTTATGCCCAGCATATCTCCTAGGATCCATTATATAAGAGAAACAAAAATTAGTGCAGAGAAAAGGTATGTAAAAAAGAGAATAGTGAATTATATAACAGTAAATTCTACAAAAAAATAATGTAATAAATGAAATGGCATGGATTATTACAAGCAAGATTTTTCACATTTTGGAATTGGATTTCTATCATGTGGGGGAATAATAATTATGGAAGGAATAATTAATAATGCACGAATCATAAAAGGCGCATCATATAGTAAACAAATATTAGTAAATGT
>Ga0325403_1000466_pt1 | contig 28179 bp, 17 predicted proteins | sample PopdelMetagenome_19_FD_205665 | JGI IMG/M metagenome (GOLD analysis project Ga0325403, IMG submission 205665) | Populus deltoides microbial communities from Bellville, Georgia, United States - Xylem-PdKOR-R4 | ecosystem: Host-associated > Plants > Phyllosphere > Stem > Wood/Secondary xylem... | reverse complement strand
AAGCCAAGAAGGCGTAAAAACAATAAAAAAAAAAAAAAAAACAAAAAAAACAGAAAAAAAAACAGAAAAAGACCCACACAAAACAAATTGTTTTATCCTCTCCCACACGCACACTAACATCTACCATACACTAAAACATTCTCTGGAAAAGAAAAAAAAAAACACCCCCCCCCTCTCTTTTAAAAGACCAAAACAAAGAACCACCATTTTTGTTTCCTCCACTGTCCATGGCAGACTAGCACCTCGAGCTTCATTAGACTTCACCAGCGTCTCTCTCACAGCTCATCAGCAAGGCCAGCAGTTGCTGATTTCCACCGAGAGTAGCGGCAGCAGTTCTTCCACAGTCACGCCATTTCACAGTAGCAGCATTGATTTCTGCACCGTCAGCAGTAGTGGAAGATATTCTTTATCGCCAGCAGCTTCCTCCTTCTCAAGCAGCTCCAACAGTGCACTCCTGAGCACCATCGTGGACCTCTCCATCTAAACTGTGGCTTCCTTTTCTCCATTAAAGCAGTAGTGAAGGATTTTCTAACAGCAGCACAGCCTTCATCCCTTCAGTCCTTGGAAACAACCCTGAGCAGACTTTACCAGTGGCAACAGTGCAGCCTGTGTTGTTTCTCTGTCAAGCAGACCAGCAACTGTGATCAGCCCAGCACGTGAGCAGCGAACCTCTTTGCACCAGCGTTTGAGCCAGCTCCTCCTCTACACCAGCGATAGGAAAAAAATGCAGCATCGTGAGCCTCCAGCAGCAGTCCAGAAATTGCAGAGTCCTCAGCCTCCTTCAGCACTTCATCGCTTCTCTTGTTCCAGCTGAACACAGCACTAGCAGCACCAGCTAGGCAGCACCTCCTCTTCACCAGCGACAGTCCAATAGTGCAACACCGTGAGCCTCCAGCTTTCAATCCTGCAACAACCATTTTGACAACCCAGGTACAGGAAAGTTTCTCTTACGGTCTTCACGTTGAAGAATTATATCCAGCAAACGTTTCATTCTTGCCATGGTAATGGATTGGTGTAGATAGGTTTAACCTTGGGCCCTAGCTTGATAAATTTCATGGGTTATTTTTGCTGAAGCCTACTCACTCATTTCTATGGGATTAAATATGTGTGTTATGGGTTTATAAATGTTGTGTGGACTTATATCTTAGTAATTTTTTGGACCACGCCTAGGTGCAGCCCAGAAGCCTAGCATTTATGGCTGGGTTAAACCTGAGCTCAGCCGCGTGGTTGGGTTGTACCTGTCAAATCTAAAGCAATGTTTGGCTTATGCAAATCTTACAAGGAAAAAATAATATATTTTTTGGTATTTATGATGTGTTTGGCAAACATGCCATAATGATTTTTTAACGGTTTTGTTTGTAAATTTTTATTGTTTTGCCTAATAAACTTTAAATGATTTTCAAAAAATTTGAAAAAAAATTAGGGACTATTTTAAAATTATTTATAGGTTCCTCACATACTTTTCCAACCATTTAATTTAATATTAGGGTTGTAGACTTACAATGTAAGATACTGACTTGATGTTAAATATACTTGGTTTTCTTTGAAATTTCAGAAAAAAATACAAAAAAATAAAAAAAATCCTTATTTGAAAAAAAAATATATTTTTATTTATGTGCATTTGTCAAATTCTAAAACTTTTCATGTATGTTATATATATATATATATATATAAAGAATTACATCTTTATCATACTTTGAAAAATACAAAAAAAAAATTAGTTAATAGGTATCACAACAAGTTCATAATTATTTATTAAGATTTGACCAAAATTTCAAAAATACCATAAAAATCAACCTGTTTATTTTTTATATATGTATTTTATATAATTTTTGGACTTTAGAATTATTAGGTTTTAAGTAGATAAGCACCTTTTTACTGATGATAATTTTTCTTGAATCTTAGACAGATCAATGAATATAAACATAAATTAGAACAATCAATCAACAAAGCAACTTACCTTAAGTAGGGTATACTAGGAGTGATGAGTCTTCTCCATGCACAACTAGCTCCTTTACTCAGACTCTCATGAACCATTAGGTTTCTAGTGACCGTAATACTAATTGGCAACTCTTGAACCCTATTAATTATATTTTTATGATTATTTCCTAACACTTTTAAAAACCCCTTTAACATACTCATCGTATGATCTTGTGCATGACACAAAAATGATAAAGGTATTGAAGAGGACATTGCTTCAATCACAAAGCATTTTCAAAGTTTTATAAGCAATAATCATGGTAACAAAATATTCTCAAACTACAAGAAAGATTGGAACAAGGAACTTTCAAGATGCTATAAATGCAATAAAATGGGTCACACCAAAGTAGTTTATCCACTTCTTCAAAATAAAAAGAAAAATCATCATTATAAGAGGACAATGAAAGCTACATGGAGTTATGATATGGACTCAAGTTAAAGCGATGAAGAAGAGCATGTGGTAAACATATGTTTTATGACAATTAAAAATGAAAATGAGGTACAATCTTTGAATGATGAATTCAACCTTACCTATTATAAGTTGTATCATACTCTAGAATCTTTATATGATGAATTTAAAAAGTTAGGTTCAAGATATAGCACGTTGAAAAAGAACTATACATGCTTACTTGTAGAAAAAAAAAGTCTTTGGAAAAGAAAGCTTGTATTGTAATTGATGATAATCATAAGTTGATTCAACTTGAAAGTGAAAACAAATCCTTAAAAGAAAAGGTAGAAAAGTTGACCACAACATTAACTAAATTCACATAAGGCTCTAAAATCTTAGAAACTATGCTGTCGAGCCAAACATATATGTTTAACAAAAAAAGGTTTAGGTTACCAACTTAAAAAGAATCAAAAGTATTTTGTTAAAGTTAAATAATCTTATAACCCTAATCATAAATGCAATTATTGTTGAGCTATAGATCTTTTGATTTATGCATGTCCTGTTAAAAATGATAAAGGTTTATAATATGACTTGGGTTCCAAAAGAAACCACCCCTAACAACAAAGAACTCATGAAAATATAGGTACAGAAAACCTCATCTTGATCTTTGTGTGTAGGGATCAAGAAAGTATGAAAAAGAGTTTTATAATAGTGATTGCTCTACAAGTAATAGATGATATCTTCATCAACCAAAGTAAGTGCATCAAAAATCTTCTAAAGATTTTGGATGGAACACAACAAAGTAGCTGATACACCTATAAGAACATCAACAAAACTTAATATGAACAAAAATGGTAAGAATGTAAATATCAATGTATGATTGGTTCACTCATATCCTTAAACTTCAGTAGACACGATATCATGTTTTGTATACGTCTATATGTATGTTTTCCAACCTTGCCATATAAAATACATGCTAGTGCCATAAAATGTTTATATATATATATATATACGAGTTGAGTTGAATGATCTATTTAGACGCAAACATTGATAAACGAGTTGAGTATGCAAAGTTTTGAAGTAAGAATCACTTTTGTGAAATAAAAAGTATTTTAGGCTTTAATGTTACTAAAGATGTTTGGGATGTTCTTTTTACGTGTATACATTAATGGACATAAGTTGGATATATTTTAGTGAACTAATGTATACCCCTAAGCATGAAAACCTTGAAATATTTGTTCAACTATAATTTTTATTGACTGTCCAGGTCTGAGATGAACTGGTTGACCAATTAAGCCAGAAAAACAAAGAACAACTATTAGATGAACAATAACTTTTTGATATTTTAGTTGAAGACAGTTTATAAGTTTATAAGTTTTACAAAGATGTATATTTTAATTCACAAAACACATTTGGAAGAAAAAAATTAGAAAATTATGGTTTTTATGTGAATTGATCGACTGATTCATACATCTGGATCAATCAGCCAACCGGTTGAGCCAGAAAACTGGTAATGAGACTACTGCCCAGATTTTAAGATTTTAACCCCTTGATTTCTTTGCTTTCTTGACAAAATTTTTACTTGTAAAGATTATATTTTGATTGCAAAGTATTAAAAGAGAATTTTTGAAATTCTCAACTTGGGTTTCAATTGGCTGACTGGTAGAACTTAACTCATAATAGCCAATCGACTGGTTTCTCGACATTATATATATATATATATATATATATATATATATATATATAACTGTAGGTTTTCAACAAGGAAAAAAAAACCTTCATTTTAAAATCCTAAAACCTAACCCGATTCTCTCTAAAAGAATCAATAAATCCCACCAAATTAATCATATTTTTAGGTAATTTTTTAAAATTAAAGAGACATGGCACTTAGAAACCAACAAAAAGAGGTCGAATTAAGAAGCAAAAGGCTAATCATCCAACCTCATATTAAAGAGAAAACATTTAAAGGTTTTTAAGCTTTTTCTTTAATAGGTCTTTTACTATAGAAAATGGACTAGGAAATGATATATGTGCTTTTGAGATAGATTTTATTTTTGAGAATATGGGAAGAAACACTTTGTTTTATTTGAAGAAAGCTACCTATCCTAAATTGATTAAAATGTTATTTGCTAATATGGGGATAAATGTTGAACTTAAAACTGTCAGTAGCTTGCAAGATAAACACGTTGAATTTAGTTGTCAAACTTTAACTGATATTCAAATGAAAGACCTAGAGTTATTGAGATGAAATCAATACCCACTATTGATGGGTTTGTGTATGATAAGACAATAAGCTTGCATACTAATAGGCATGACTTTGCTCACGGAGCAAAGATTAGGATCTAAAAATTGCTTATATGACCTAGAATACTTTATAAGATCATTGTACATAATATTTTACCGAAGAAAGGACATTATGATGAGGTCATATTCATGGATAAATGCATGATTGATTGCATGATTAGAGGTCATCTAATTAATCTTCTCTATATTATGATGAAAAACATGATCATGGCATATGATCAAAAGCAGAAGTCTTTACCCTATGGTCAAATATTTAACCTCTATTTTTTAGCACTTTAAGATATTTCTAATGGGTACGAAAAGGATACCGCATTCCAAGTTAATAGATATTATCGCACGTACGAGTGTGATATGACTGCCTGCCATGCCATGTGTGCACTTGAGACAGAGACAGATAATAGGACTCTCACAAAGATGAAGTATGTGTTATATAATGATGGTGCTTAAGTTCTTAAGAACTAAATGGGTGCACATGCTTAGGAAGAACATGATGAGAAAGAAGAGCAAAATATGAGCAATGACAATGGATTTAAAGCTATGTTTGAGACACCACCGCTTGTTTCCTCGCTTGAAAAGGCTTTAACTAGTACTTGGTTGACTAGGATTGAAATCCATTTAGAATGGTTAGAGATGAATGTACATCATATTAGAGAGGTGCAATCATATATTGTCGACAATTTGATAGATATTAAGACGATGATAACTAATCTACTCTTCTGTTACCCATCACCTTAGATCTTATACTAACATATACATTGTTTTACATTTTATTCCTTTTTAATTGTAATGGATAATGTATTTTGAAGATTATACAATAAATTTTCTTATTTATGATTCCCATAATATATTTGTTAATTTTTTTTCTCTATTTTATGTGTTTTTGTTGATGACAAATAGAGAGAGAAAAGATATTAGATGTGAAAGAAAAGATATGAGATATGAATTCTATCACAAAAAGAAGAAGAAATGTGATTAATAACATATGTATACATTTAGGGGGAGAAATATATTTTCTAAATATATAATTTATTACATTTAGTAGGAGAGATAAGTTTTTATAAATGCGTAAGTTATAATTGAATGTGCAATTGTTGTGACATTACTTAGATTATGCTGATTTGTTAAAGTCTTCTATTTATTGCATTACAAAAGATAAGGGAGACACATTTTCATATCTAAGTTATATATATATGTGTGTGTGTGTGTGTGTGTGTGTGTGTGTGTATTGTCATCATTAAAAAGGGAGATTGTTCACGTTTAGGTTAAATATTCATGTTTTTATATATTTTGATGATAACAATAAAATAAAAAATGAATTAATAATATGCCTTGTTGAGAATAAGTTTTAAACAAGTTTATTCAAAGAATACATCAACAAACACAATGGATTTCGTGAAGAAATCCATTAAGAAGCCTAAGAAGAAAGCAAAATGAAGATTTAGATTAAGTATTCATTTTAAGTGATCAGTGTAAACCTTTATATACTACTTGATAGCACAACTAAAATGAACACTTACACTTCACTTTGCATGCATTAAATGAATGATAAATAATATAATATAATCTAAGATAGATGTTTCTAAGAATTCTTCTAGGTTAATCTATCAAAATTAGAAGTTTGTATGAACTGGTCGATCTCTTATTCATCCATGATGAACACCTGAGAATTTTGCAAAAATTGATCAACCGATTAGCTTGACCAATTTGAATCAGTCAACTGTTTGAGTCGTTAGTGAGATTGTAATGACAATAAACAACCAGTTCTTGCTAGAAACACACACACACACATATTGCTTGTCTGGTTGCAAAACTAGCGAGAGATTCCAAATATATATCATATACAAGCTATTTTAAAAGAAAAATAATTACAAAATCATCAATCTATGATTATACTCTAATTATTGCTATTAAACCTTCATAATATAGCACAATAGTATTCAATCTTATTTTCACTACACTTAAACATCTTCAAATCTTATAAGTGTTATCTTGTAATGTATAAAGATATTAGATCTTTCAGTTGTATTATTTACTTTATTAAGAGAGTTAATTGTGATAACAAAACCATTTTTTTAAACTTTTAAGATTTATGTAAAAACTTTTGGTATTTGTGAGGTAATTTCATCTAGAAAAAATCTTGAAGAGGATATATCTTCAAGTGAAATATTTTTGAAAAGGAAATATCTTTATATGAAAAAATCTTGGTATAGATTCATCAAGTGGTGAAAAAATTCTTAAAAATTGCATATCTTAAAATGGAAAAATCTTGATGTTGATTCATCAAGTACTATTGTACTCTTAAACTTGGATTGGTGACGAAATGCAATATTCAAGTATAGTTTATTAATTGAGTTGTGGGTGTAGGCTTGCCGAACCACGTTAAAAACGAGTTTACAAATTCTCTCTCTTTACTTTAAGCACTTTTATTATATTGTTTGTTATTGTGTTTATTTAAAGTAATTTGCATTATTTATCAATATTAATGATACACCTAATTCATCCACTTTTAGGTGTTATAATTGCTTTAATCCTTGAACAACACTTTTCTCATCTCAATTTTTAAGCTTTGCAATTTAATCTATGTTATTATTGTGTTAGGCTAGATCCTTAAAAGAGATGCTTATAGTGGAAAACTTTGGCAACTTTAAAGTTTCTTAAATCTTTTTATTAGCAAGATGGAGTTATAATAAATTAAAAGGATAAGATATAAGGAAGAAACAAAAAAAAATGATCACACACACACAATATATGTTGCATTTGTTATTCTTGTGAAAAAGATGTTAAGTTGTCTTTTTTTCACTTAAGTTATGGCTGCATAACCAGACATCTTTTAATTGGCATAGATTTTAATTTTTTAGCAATGCAACAATTTTAAAGGTTATTAATATTTGAGAGAATGGGTTATAATTTAATTAAAGATGTAGCAATTTGAATTGTGACTATATGTTTATATATGGGTTTGCATTTTGTAAGGTTAGATGGATAAGGATTAGAAAGAAATTAAAAAAAAACATTAACCCCCCTAATAAAATAAAAATAAATTGGGTAATTTTAATTGGTTTTTTTAATTAATAAAAATCCCAAAAAAGCCCAATAATTATACATAGGTTTTGACAATTTGATACAAAAACAAACTGAACAAAAATTGATCGGTTTAATCCGGTTTTTAGTTTGGTTGATTATGAATTAATTTTTTTTCTAGTTTAGTTATATTTTTTAGTTCAAAATCGAATTAAACCGAAAATGATCACCCTTAACCAATCTTTTAAAATTTCAAAATAGCTCTTCAATTTGTTTCCCTTCAAATTTAGTCCATTTTTATTACTATTTGTTTTATTTGAAATAATTTATGAAATTAGATTTTTTCTTAATTTCATCCTCTTATTTTTTCACCTACTAGATTTGGTTCTCATTCTTTTGACTGCTATATGTTTTTTTAATCCTTTTCTTAATTGGATTTGTTTTTCAATTTAATCTCTCAACTTTTGATTTCATTTTCTTTATATTCAATTTTTTTTTATTTTCTTGATTGCTATTTTTTTTTGTTTTAGATCCTTTTTTTATTGAGACTTTCCTTTTCAATTTCATCCTCAACATTTATTGATCAAGATTTTGACTTCATGATTTTTTAAGGTTTTTCTTTTATAAGGTAATCCTGACCTCAAGATCTAAGTCATATGTTTGAAAGGTTAGTTATGGTTGACTTGAGTCTTTTTTTTAGATATTTTTTTGCAATTGATTTTTATTTGATTTTATCCTTTTGTTGGGGGATTAGGCTTCGTGTTTTTTTTTTATGGGTTATCCCAATCTCGTGTGCTAGTTTGCAGATATAAAGGTAAAATCTGTAATCAATTCCATGAATGTGGTAAGTGCACGATGGAAAAGAAAGAAAGGAACATGAGTGTATCCAAATCCAAAACAGGTGGGTCTAAAAAGCAACAAAATAAAAAGAATAGGGATAAAAGTGTAAAGTAGTATTATACTCCAAATATTATTCGTTAAGAAGGAATCAAACCGTAAAGGACCATGACACGATGCAAAGTTGGACGCTTGGATTTTAAATTGATGTTTGATCAACCATATTTTTTATTTTTTAAAAAACCTCAAATTAATATATATATTTTTATTTTTTTATTATTTTATTTTGATGTGCTGATGTTAAAAATAAAAAAATATTATTTTAATATATTTTTAAGTTAAAAATACTTTAAAGAACAACCCACGTAAAAAGGTCAAAAGTAACTTTACACCTAATAGCTTGACAAATGTTTCACTTTAAATATTATAATTTAAAAATATCTGAATACCACAACCTCATCAATTATTTAAATAAATATCGATGAAGATAGAAACTTTACTGAATAACAATAAATATCCCTCTATCATTTCGTAGAGAAGACCGTGAGTTTTTTTTTAATCAATACACTAATATAGATAGTTTACTTAAAAACTAATTAAATAGATTTAATCTTTGCACTTGGAAGGTAGCTAAAAATTATCTTTACTAATAAAATCCTAGAAGATATTCTGTATTTAAGTTTCTTGCTTTTCTTAGAAAACCTATATTATACTTTAATGACACAAGATAAATTACTTTTTAATCTCTCCAAAAAGTTTTTTTTTAATTCATATCCATATTATTAATAATTTAGAAAAATAACAAAACAAGCATATAATAGATGGTCAAATGATAAGATTTTGGGACTAAAAGGTTTGCTCTCTCTATAGTTTGAGGTTCGAGCCATGTGGTTACTAATATGATGACTACTAGAGATTTACATAGTCGTTAACTTCAGGACTTATGAGATTAATCGAAGTGCACACAAGCTGACTCGAATACCCACGATAATAATAATAAAATAAAAAAACAAATTTAGACCACAATCATTCAACTATGGACGCCCCATGACCCAACAGCATATGATTTATTAATGTAGAAATTAACCATACTAAAATATACAAGAGCTCTAATAAAAACAAGTACTTTGTAAAATATAGAAAATTAATTATAAAAATGAAGAATTTGCTACCATGTACGTGATATTCCAAGCATATAGACACGCTAATATCCGTCTTCACCGGCTAGAGGACCATTTAGCAATCATTTTTAAAACATAGGGGCCTAAATGAAACACTTGGTAAACTATAAGGGCAAAAGGAATACTTTACTCAATTCGAAGTTTCCCATTTCTTACATCATTGACTAGACAAAATATCCTTTTAAAAAAAGAAAGGAACAAAAGTGAAGAAATTCCTTTGCTCGTAACAAATAAAATAAATAAAAATATAAATATTCCCTGACCAGGTAGGGAAGCAATGGAGGTCCAAAGCTGACTCTTCCTTTCTGTTTTTCTCTCCTTTTAAAACAAAAAATAAAATTATCAAAGCGACCAGCTTTCTTGCACTCTCCGCGCCAAAGCGACACCGTTTTCATCTTTCTTCTCCTCTTTAGCTCCAATTCAATCTGGTACGTTTCGTTCTTCTCTCTCTTCCTCCAAAAAGCGACGCCGTTTCAAATTCACCTGATCACTCCTCGTAGATTAGGATTCTTCTTGTCTTATTTGGGGAACTCGAGTCATTTGTTTGGGAACGGTGAAATTTGTCTTGTTTTGGAGTAATTAGTGGTTAATGATATTGATTAATTTGTTTGGTTACCGAGAAAATTGTGTGATTACTTGAAAAAACTGAATTGATGGAGTCTTTACGCTTAAGAAAATGATTAAATCTAGCTGAATCTCTTGTTTTGTTAAATGTGGGGTTGATGTTTGTTTTATGTCCTTGAGTTGATAAGTGATAGAAAGTTTTGATTTTTCATTTCTTGGAAGAGGAGGATCGGCATTACTTTTTTGGTGGTCTAAAGGACAAGTTTTTGATATTTAATATTTTGGGTTTTGAAGAAAGCCCATGAAAATAGAAGTTTAGAATTTTGGGTATTTTTTGTCATTTGATTTTTCATTATTTAAGTTATTCATCTGAGCCAAGCGGTTTTATTAGTATATTTGGCGGTGGCTTGGATTTTCAGAATGTTGAATGATGAATTACTACACCTTCTCAGCGACAAATTTGTCCTTGTTTTTTGTGCTTTTCTTGTTGAACAGAATTGGGATTGTTCCGCTGCTTGTAGTGTCTAGTAATTCAAGTTTTTGTGGGACGGACATCTCAGAGAAATCTTGGGACGGAGTGGAGATTGAAGCTGTGATCTTGTTCCAGTGATTCTATGCTTTCATCATTTTCGGTTGTCTTGTTGGACTTAAATGGATGTTGCCTCAACGGAACTACATTCTGAAAATCAGACTGACACTTTCCCATTGTTAATGGAGCGGCAAGAGAATCCTAACAGTAGTGAGCATATTATTGACATACGTAACGAGGTCTCTGTATCACCATCTCACAATAGAATTTCAACTGGTTTGGAAGCGTCATTGCATGAGGACAGACCTTTGAGTGGCGTGAGAGCACCCAGTTCTCCGCCTCCGACATCTTTGTCTAATGGAACAAACTCTCGGAGCTCCTCATTAATAAGGAGAGGGGAAGCTCGTCGACGCAGGAGTCCTTTGAACTCTGGTTTATGGATTTCTGTTGAATTGGTTCTCACGTTGAGCCAGATTATTGCATCTATTGTTGTTTTGTCTGTGTCGAGGAAGGAACATCCACGTGCACCATTGTTTGCATGGATTGTTGGTTATGCATCAGGATGTGTGGCAACCCTCCCTCTTCTTTACTGGCGTTATAGTCATCGTAACCAGGCTTTGGAGCAAGACTCAGCTCAAAATCATCAGGGTTCTGCACATATTAACGTTCCTGCAGGACCCTTTTCTCTTTCAGTTAGTAGGAATTCAGAAGGGGAGGATCGCCGATCTGCTACTACATCACCTAGAGGTGGCCAAAATGCAGTACTGAATGCAAGGTACGAGTGCATGACTTCTGGTTGTAATTGTCATTTTTCTCTTCCAAACATATATTGTTTAGATATTCTTTATTGTTTTCATCATATAAATGAACGTGTCCTGTCCAATTGCATGTATGAAGGTCGTCCAATTCATCTGGTTTAATGATATTTTCTTTACTACTTCAAAGTTGAAGCTTCATGAAAATCCAGTATATAGCTGCATTGCATGGGCTGGGAGTAGATGCTAGGTTCTTTGTTTCTTTGAAGGGGTAGGGGCATTGTTTGGTATCAAAGCTAACTTAATGTTTGGATGACTATCTAATGTGCTGGATATGATGAAGCTGGTTTTGATCTCCCATCCCCACTAGCCCACCCCTAGATGATACTTCTAAGATAATGGGAAGAATCTGTTTATGGTCGCACCAAAGTGGGTCCTGGGAAATAGAATATAGAGACAGTGTCATCCTCTAGCATATACCCTTACAAAATGGACACAAGTACATGAAATATTTCCCAAATCTTTTCTTGATCTCACTCCAATTTCCCCCCCGTTTAATGGTGATATTATGCAGCTCATTGGGGTAGCATCTCCTTTTCATTGTTTTTAGATGGTGCCAGGGTTGATACTTTTATTTCAAAACTGTTTACACAGTTTTTAAGTCAAATTTTCAAAAGCAGCTAGTTTGGGGCTGGCACTGGATTCATATTCAGTGTGTGTTTTGGGCCTTGGGGGGGCTCTACTCACAGAGTGTAGATTGGGAGCTCAACTGTGTTGAAATTTTGACTGGGGAATGTGCATTTCAGCTTCTTTTCTTTCCTTTTCTGATTACCATGTACTTCTTTGATGGCGATCATTGTTTCATGTTCAAAATGATTACCCTCTTCAGGTTGAACTTTAGTTTGTCTTTTATTAAGTGTCACCAACTATTTAAGAAGTGGGTTTTGAATTGCTTGTGTTATTTTATCACATGATATGCTTTAGTGTCTCTTGACATTGGTATTTTTTTTAGCCATTGAAATCTGTCAAATAAAAAGCAAATTCTTTAATTATTTTGAATATATAAATATCTGGTTCCAAAAATATTGTTTTCACGTGCAGACTCAAGGTTTTGTTGGAGTACTTCAAAATGGCTTTGGATTGCTTTTTCGCAGTTTGGTTTGTAGTTGGCAATGTGTGGATATTTGGAAGCCACTCATCTGCGGAGGAGGCTCCAAACTTGTACAGGTATTGCTATGTCGTATATTCACCACAATGTTCCTTTTGGTAGCTGCCATTTGAGAGAGCTCACCCTAATTTTATATCCTCTTACATTTCAGGTTATGCATAGTGTTTCTTACATTTAGCTGTATCGGATATGCTATGCCCTTTATTCTGTGTGCAACAATCTGCTGTTGCTTGCCTTGTATAATTTCTATTCTCGGGTTTAGGGAGGATCTGACACAGACAAGGGGAGCCACACCCGAATCAATTGATGCCTTGCCAACGCACAAGTTTAAGCTGATTAAAAATAGAAATGGTGAGGATAGCAGCTCTGGTGCTGCTGATGGTGGGATCGTGGCTGCAGGGACAGAAAAGGAACGTGTGATTTCAGGAGAAGATGCAGTAAGTGCCTCCAGATTCTTGGAGGTTCCTTGTCATGATCATTTGAGATATACTTGTCATATTCACGATGCATGGTCTCGAGTCTTGTTATTGGCATTATTACTGATGATCTAATGTTGTAACCGGTACAGGTTTGCTGCATTTGTTTGGCAAAATATGCAAACAATGATGAGCTGAGGGAGCTACCATGTTCTCATTTCTTCCATAAGGATTGTGTAGACAAGTGGCTGAAGATCAATGCATCATGTCCTCTTTGCAAGAGTGAGGTCGGTGAAAGTATTTTAGGTTCACTCCCCGGGTTAAATTCTAGCCAGAGACGGGTTGAAAATGAGGCCGGCAATGGCATGGCCAGCACCATGTTTTGACCCTCTATATCATACAAAATAGTAATATCATACATAAATAATTACGATTTTGACTATGCTGTAAAAAGTACTTCATTCTTCTCTTTCTATGAGTCTCATGGACCAAAAATTTAATTAAGAATTGGTGTGGTACTCTTCCAGCTTTCCCTTTTGCTCATCAAAAGAGTTGAAACAATCGTCATCGGGCATACTTCTGCTATCGTTTCGCCTCTTTCTTTTTTCCATTTTCCCTCAATGTCTTATCTCAGACAATCTCTTTCATGGTATATGAGACAGCTAAGCCACATAATGGCTCTGTTCAATCTTGCAACAAAAAATCCAGGAGACTTAATAATTAAAATACTGAAATCTGAAAGTAGGGTTAACTTGTGAATTTGGAGAGGCAACTCTCACTTGGTCTGTTGCTTTGTATTGTGTTTGTATATTATTGTGGTAGGAGATTACAAGCTAGCACATCACTCTAGATTTCTCAAAACTCACCTTCAGCTCTGAAGAGTTACAAAAGCTGGAAAGAACACTAACGATAACACGTATTTGAGCTTTCCTAGCTTTAGTAAACAACAGATCGTCATTGGCAAAGAAAAGATGAGAGATGCCAGGACCACCTTTGGAGACATGAATAGGATGCCTGAACTTGCCCGAAACCTTCTTGCTAATCAGGCAAGCTAACTTCTCCATGCATAAAACAAACAAATAAGAATAAAGAGGGTCACCTTGACGGAATCCATGATTACGAGTGAAGGAGGGGAGCTTCAAACCATTCCAAAGGAGAGTATGGGAAGATGACTGTGTAAAATATGCCTTCTAAAATTTTCATCGAGTCCTTACTTATATAAATTTATATTTTTTTAACCCAAATAAAAATATTTTCATCAAATGGATTCTTTGTCAATTAGAATTGGATTGCTAATTTTATACATTTTAGTCCTCCAACTTTTTCACCTGTCATGGTCTTTTACCACCAACTTGGACAATCTTCTATGCTTGTTCTTGTATATCCTTTTTTATTTATTTATTTATTTTCTTGATTTTTTGGTCAAAATTGGTAACAACACTTGTCATTAATAAAGATTTTGGGCAACAATCTATTTCCATTCTCATGCTCGATTCGTACTAACTTGTTTTCTATTAGATTCACTTTAGCTATTGTAAGAGATGATGCTCTGATTCCCAGAACCTTATCCCTGAAAGAGAGTTTCCCATGCAACGTTAAGGATGATATCCCAAATCTATTAACAATGATAGGAGGTTTTGTTAGGATTAAGTCAGTACTTGCTGCCACTAAAGAGAACTCGACATTCATAAAGGATTCTAAATATTCAGGTGATGGATCAATGCACTTCATACTAAAAGGTATTTCTTTATAAAAACCCATAACCAAAAGGGACCAAGATAAAGGAGAAGCCTGACGAAGGTTAGGGCTTAGGATAAAAAGGTTAGGCAAAGACATCACCTTTCCTTTTTGGTTACATGGCCAAAACACCTGCGGGTCTGACACCTTGCCAGACCTAACACTCTTGGGCTTGAGTACTCATTAGTCTCAAACGTTTGTGGGTATCGCACCTTGCTAGACCCAACCCCCTCTAAGCCAGGTCTTTTTTCAGGAACAAGTGCTCAAAATGGGAGTCTAGGGTCATCATCTCCCTATTTCGTAGCATGTCAAAAAGTATTCTTAGGCCATCCCTGCATCAAATCAATATTGATGTTGATTATAAAAGATGATCTCATCGACATTAATATTGTATATAGATTGACATAGAACCATCTTCCATAAAACACATGATATTCTCAATATTAAATGTCGTGTAAGGAGACATTAACTATCAATATTAATGTTGATTGTAAGGGTCTTTCTCCTACTTGGATGAAGAAGAAAAGACTTATAACCTCTCAAAGAGAGAAGGAAAAAGGTTATTAATGCACTTTGAACAACTCAAACAGGGGGTTAACAATATTCACTCCCTTACAATTTATTCACATTATTTATCATACATAAATGAAGAACAAACATTATTCTTCTTAGAATTTAATGTTTATTTACTATAAATTTTCATAATAAAGTTATCGACTTAATCATTAAAAGGTCTCTAAAATCCTCAAAAAACTATTGTTGCAAAAAATCCAGAATTTGTCACTAACCCTTGAAATCCTTAGTTATAAAAAATAGAAGATTGACATGAACTTGTGACCATCTGCTATTCAAACTGACAAAAAATAATTTCCCCAACATTCTGAATTTGTGGAGCATCATCATCATCATCTAAAAATGCTAAGAAATTCACTTTGATTTATCATTGCAATATATTTGGCAAAAATTGGTGAAAGTGTTTTTTTTTTAAGTCAATAAACCACAATTCAAATAGATAATTAAAGCTATAAAGCTTTTAACCACCATTTAGAATCAAATTTTAATCTAAAAATTTGTAAATATTTTATAGATCTAAGTAAAAAAAAAATTTCCAACTAATTAACTAGATAATTACTCTTGGTTTATAAAAAGCAAGCATCATGTATAAATGTGTCGTGGAGAGGTGCTTGTGCTCGGGATAGTTAAGCATGCATTTGGAGTGGGATTAATTCTTAGGGTTCGAACGAAAGACAAGTACCAAATCATATACCGACCCTCGCGTTGATTTTTACACTGAACGCATTAAAACTTCATCGTTTTCACAACAAAATAATAATTATTATCTTCTTAAACTATATATTAAATTTTATAATAAGAATATTGTTAAACTGCATTTTCTATATAAAAAAATCTATTAAAATTTATATTTATACTTTACAAGCTTCATTGCTGGATTCAATTAACGAGAAGAGACGGACTATCCTAGGGTAACATTTTGGTTACAGTTATACGATAAGAAAAGATAAAAATAATAGAGATAAAAAAAATATAATAATACATAAGGATAAAATTATGTTTGATAATAATATATAAATAATAGTGATTATCTTTGTATTATATTTGATTGATGATGAACAAGATATACTAAATTATAAAAATATCTATTTTATTATTAATATATTAATATGTATTACTGTTAAATTTTTCTATTTTAAAAAATATTAAAAACTATTTTTTTTAGTTTATATTAAGTGTTGAAATTAGTAATATAATAACTCTAGTTATAAAAGTTAGACTGGCTTAGCAGGTTGACTTGGAACCTGATCGACGTAGGACCTGAATTGGTCCAAGTTTAAGGAAAAACCTGATCAAAACTTAAGTAAAAAGCCTTCTTTATTTTCTTGAAAAACATTGTCGTTTGGTTCTTTAAAACAATTTAGGTTAACCTGAGTTGATTTTTCTAACCCATAACTCAATCCTTACTTCAAATTGAGTTTTAAAATTATGATAATAATAATTTTTATCCTTACCTATCTTAGCTGAATAGTTTTATAATTATGAATTTTTTACAATTATATTTTAAAAATAAAAAATAATAAATATTATATTAAAAAAATGTTTCTACTACACCTTCTATTTTGAAAGTATAAAAATTAATTTTAAAATTATCACATTTATAAATTTATTTTTATATTTTTTTTAACCGAATATATTTTCTGCTTAATTGTTTCTATTTCATAACGCTCCCTGTGAGAAGTTATTTTTTGATAGATGAGAAAAGTTTTTATTTGTTACAAAGAAAAAATAAAATAAAATTGGTTAGTATATAAATACATTTTAATTTTTGAGAATGTTGGATATCGTGAGAGTAGTTGTGATTTAAAGTTTTTTTAGAAATATATTAAAAAATATATTTTTTTATTTTTAAAAACTTATTTTTAAAATCCGCATATAAAAATATCTAAAAATATAAAAAAATTAATTTAAAATTTAAACAAACATGCCGTTAAATAATGGCTTGCCTGCAAAATTAAAAGAAAAAAACAATAATTATTATAATTACTGATACAAACCAGTATGGTAACATAATTTACCGAAAAAGTAAACAAACGTGGGTCCTTATCACGTGAGTAATATAGAATCATAGATATTGTGATACTGTTATTTATTAAAAATTTTATTTTTAATATTAATACATAAAAACAATTTAAAACCAAACAAAATTTCAAAATTTTATATAACTCGTGTCTACAGCAAAAACATACGGTAGTAAGGAGGTCCCACATAAAAAATATCTTCCACGTGTCACCCCTAGCTCTATCTATTAAAAACGAAAAAACTCCCTGCCGAACGCATCCCTTCCATACTTATCTTCTTCAGATTAGCTTTCTAGGTTTTCTATTCATCTCTCTCTCGCCAAAAGCTCTCCCTCTCTATTGTCGCCCTTCTCTCTATCTCCATTTGGCTCAGAGGCTGCTCTATTCTCTTCATCAGGTACAACTCACCGCTATTTACTATTACCGAAACTCGATATCCTGTTTGCGTCGTCTTGGGCTTCTCGAGAGTCGAATCGGTGCCTGTTGATGTGAAATTAGGGTTTTGTTTTTACAGTAGAAGTGTATTGTTAGCTTGATTTGAATTTGATTGCATGCTTTTGTAGATGCGTGAATTTAATCAGGGATTACGAATCGGACTTGTTTATGATTACATTCCTTTTATGTGATTTCAAGTTTTCAGACAGTTGATTTCATTTTTTATTAGTTTTTCTGGTTTTGTGAATTTGAATTTTTCTGTATAATTGTTTAGCTATAGTTGAAATATAGTGTTTTTGAGGGTATTTAGATATGATTAGGTTTTTTTTGTTGTAGTTTGTATCTCAGAGGCAGATGCTGTGGAGCGGAGCAGAAGAAACTACCTTTTGTTTTATTGTTAGGGATGATTAATAGGTTGGGTTTACGGGGCGTTTCCCAATAAAAAGTATTAGAAAAATTTATTAATATTATTGGGGTGCGAGGGCATTCCCAGTGGTACCATAAAAGGGTATTAGAAAAAAATTGTTAATAATTCTTGGATGGTTAGTATTTTTTGAGCGGTTTATATTTACTATAAATATATACATTCGATGTAATTTTATTTTGACATAGTGAAAAATAAAAGCGCCTCACTCCTATAGATGTAGAGACTTTTGTGTATTTGTGTTTTCTCTGGTTTCTTTCCTATTGCAATACTCATCAGTAATCGGCAAGTTTTTCAATATAATTTTTGAACATTTTTTCGTTGTAATTTTTGGGCAAATCATCCTCGTAGTCTGATTTTCTGGTGCTATTTTTTTTTTTAAATGAGACTGCTTTTGTAGTGTAACGGAAAAATATGTATTGCAAGCTGTCTTATAACTTGTGGGTGGCATCTCCTTTTAAAAGAAAGTACCCTAAACATGCCCATTATCTGGGATTATTTTTTTGTTGGTGAAATGTTGTTTTGTTCCTGTAATGTTTGCATGATATAGGAATCTTTGTGTGGTGCAGTGGTAAAAGCATTGGGATGCCAATTCTAAGTGCGCGCGATTATGGGTGAAGTCTTGAGAGCAGCCACTTCATGCAAAAGTGCTGAAGTCTGTGACTGTATCAAGAGCACCCTCTTGGAACCCCGCTTAGATGGGATTTGCACTTGGTGATGGCGTCTCATTTTGTATGCCTCCATCTGTATTTCAAGAATTTTCTTGGGGTTTTTTTGCAGTTTTACCTCTCAATAGATTATTGATTGTAAAAATTTGGAAGCCAACAAACGGGTTTGCGCGTGTGTGGCTAGATAAGTTTTGATTGTGTCCAATATACCCTGGAATCATCAAACTAGTAATAGATAAGTTACGACAGATTGTCAACTGCTACTCTTCAGGTGTTTGTCCCCATAGGTGTATATACGTTCACGTAATTTCTTTGATATGAATGAATGGACAAGCTATGGGTGGTGATCAAAAGATGAAATGATTTTTTGCCACCTTTTGTTTAAAATTAAATCATATAGCATTGAGTTGCACTTCAGCATTGTGGATAGATTTGTCAAATAAATTAAAAAAGAAGCAGATTAGAGCTGATAAATTCTGTAAAGGGAGACTGCATTTAACTTTAATTTCTGGTGCCTTTTTTACTGGTTACAGTGACTCTTTATCTGAATGCAGCTGATCTATCTTGATTTTTGAACTATTAATTCCTTCAAACTAGCCGGTGCTTTGTGCCATGACAAGAATATACAGTACAAAAAATGGCATGCGTTAAAAATTCATCAGTTATTGATTGCCAATTACCATGGGGACTTCAAAGAAGGAAATCTTATCGTGCCAGCTGACAGGCCTGTGCAACACCTGTTTCATTTAAGCGTAGTAAAGTGCGAAGGCAAGATAATTTCATCAGATAAAAAGTTGGATGAAGTCAAATTGGGACAATATTTCTTGGTAAATTATGTAAAATTGTCAGCACTGATGGCAATGCCTTTGAGATTAAAGGTTGATTTTTAAGTGAATACACATTTAAAATACTGAACCTGGAATGCACACATAACTCCCATCTATTCACACCATGGATTTCCATCTGATTCTCGGTGTCTTGTTCTCTTCATTGTCGGAGTAATTATCTGTTAATGGTATTCCACCGGCAAGTGATGAAAACAAATTTGAAGATGCATTACAGCTCTTATGGTTGTCACCATAAACAAACCATATGAGTTTTTGTTACTCGTGCCTGTTAGAGCGACATTTTATTTTATTAGAAGATATGGATGTAACTTGGTCATGTGTGAATAATCTAGACGTGCATCCTTGACTTTTCAGTCTTAAGTTGAGGAACTAACAAAGAATGTTTTGTTTTGTAGTGGCTTTTGCATTCTTTCATGTTGATTGCCCAGCATGTCCAACAATCTTGAATCACAGCAATCATCAGTGCAGAGCATCAAATTGGGTCAGTCGGAAGACATTTCAAACAAACTGGACTCGTTGATGCATATGGGTTTGATGGAACCTGGAATCCATGATCCTGCATTACAACAGATGTCCATGTCGAACATGCAAATGGGACAGATGGGACCAATTTCAACTGATGCTTTATCACAGCAGATGTCGATATCAAACATCCAAGTACAGTTGTCAGAACCTTTGCCTAATGATCATGTTTTGCAGAACTTCTCGGTATCAAGTATACAAGGACACATGGAACCACGTGCATACAATATGGTTCCAGAGAAATTCTTATCTAGGAGGCAACTGGGAGACATGGAAACTGTGTTTCATAATACTGGATCACAGCAGTCATCACTATTGAACAAGCGAAAGGCCCCAGAGGAACCTTCTTCCAACAATTCTTTGTCACGGAAATTATCAATGTCTCACAACCAGGTTGCGCAAATGGAACTTAGGCCATGGCTACAGCCAACCCTGACACCAAATAAAGTACCTGTACAGATCCAGTCTATTTTAAATTCGTCAGGATCAAATCGTCCACAAGCACCATATAAGAGGTCAGCTTCTAGTAAAACTGGACTGCAGCAATCGTCAGTTCAGAAAAATCAAACTGGACAGATGCATCCATCTTCGAAGGCCAACAATGAGTCTGATTCTGTGAGGTCCAAGCTAAGACAATCACTGGCAGATGCGCTGACTCTGGTTTCTCAGCAGCACGATAAAACTTCAAGTTCTGGAAAGTACTCTGTAGGTGAGGATGCAAGTGCTCAGGTGCAGAAACACAAAGAGACTCAACCTATGGGACAAGCTTCTGGTGCAGCTGGTTTTCACCATTTGTCTGAGGAGCCCAAGGAATCCTTGTCCACCAAGGACAATTCTTTTACCCAAAACCATTCTGACAGCCATAAGACATCTCAGGAAAGTTCCAACACTCATGGAAATGCTTGTGCAACAGAGACATCAAACAGTGACGGGCAGGAATTACCATCCAGTAATATTTTCCGTGATGAGGATATTTCATTTAGTGACAGTTTTTTGGTAAAAGATGAATTGTTGCAGGGCAATGGATTGTCCTGGATACTGGAACCTGATGCAGAGATAACAGAGAAAAAGGAGATTGAAGCTGCCCAAACACTGCATGGCCAGGAGCATATCGATGAATATGTTGGAAAAGAAGTAGTCAGGGATCCGCGAGTTTTGGCCTCTGAAATTGAAGCAGAACTCTTCAAATTATTTGGAGGGGTAAACAAGAAGTACAAGGAGAAGGGCAGGTCTCTTTTGTTCAATTTGAAAGATCGTAATAATCCTGAACTAAGAGAAAAAGTTATGTCTGGAGAGATTCCCCCAGGGCGACTCTGCTCTATGACTGCAGAGGAACTTGCATCTAAGGAGCTTTCGGAATGGCGGATGGCAAAAGCCGAGGAACTTGCTCAAATGGTGGTTTTGCCTGATTCGGATGTTGATATCAGACGTTTGGTGAAGAAAACTCACAAGGGTGAGTTTCAAGTTGAAGTTGAACAGGATAGTGTAGCAATGGAGGTTGCTGTTGGGCTGAATTCATTCACTACACAACCAAAATCAGATGAGAAGAAAGGTTCTCTGGGTTCTAAACCTGATCAAATGAAAGACAAAGTGAATGCTACTGACGAAAAGAGTGATTTAGAAGACAAGGCAGCTTCTTACACGCTTACGATTCCTTCAAGTGAAGGAAATGATTTGATGCAAGGACTCATGGTGGACGATGAATTGAAAGATGCAGAATTTCTTCCTCCAATTGTCTCTCTGGATGAATTCATGGAATCCCTTGATTCAGAACCACCGTTTGAAAACTTACCAGAGGATGCTGGAAAAACAACACCCACCCTTGACAATGATGATTCACAGCTTCGGCCAGAAGCCAAGTCTCATGTGGTAGCTACAAAAGATGTTGTTGGTAGCATCCCAGAAAAATCTGAAAACATTGAGGAAACTAGCACATCATCTGAGGCTGATGGGAGATATGCCAGCATTCATGTAGAATCCAAAACTACACCCTCTACTGGTGCATCCAAGGGTGAACATGTCTGGGAAGGCCTACTTCAGCTGAGTATTTCCACCATGACCTCAGTTGTTGGCATCTTTAAAAGGTATGTGTTTTTTTCACCTAGCATTAAAAGCATATATGTTGTCAAATAGTTTTTTGCACGGGAAACAGATAGTATTGTACTTGTCTTTCATCTGATGTTTTATGGGGTCTCTTGCTTAGAATTAGAACCTTTAGTTGCCTGCCATCCAAGCTTACATCACACTGGATGAGCAGTGTTCTATAGTTTCCTAATTTGTTTATGATGAATTAGGTGGTTGTCACTGTGAAACTTGTTACTTTTTTCTGATCTGTTTTTCTTGCTGCAGTGGTGACAAAACGTCTGCAAAAGAGTGGTCTGGCGTTGTTGAGGTCAAAGGGAGAGTCAGACTTGATGCGTTTGAGAAGTTTCTCCAGGAGCTCTTGATGTCCCGAAGTCGTGCTGTTATGGTATCTCAAGTCTATTTCTCTGTACTAAATTTCAGTTATGCTACTTTTGTCCAGAAAGGGGGGATAATTTGCTATCCCTGCTTATTAATCCCACTCTACTGCTGCTGCAGAATTATGGTCTTTTCATTTTTGGTGAATGACATCCTACTAAGGATTTGTGTGAATGAATGGCTTGATAAAGTTCATATAAAGGAAAAACAATATTTGGCCTCCAATGATTTGATTTTTTAGTTGCTGAGGGAAAGTTAGTTACTGAGAGGAATAAAACGTGCAAGGAATTTGTTGCGGAACCTGTGAAACGCCACATGTTGTTGGCTCTCAAGAGCAAACGGTAACTGGTTTTAGTGTATAGGGCGTCCGAGTAAAGATAGTTGCTTTCATTTCTTGCCTGCTGAATGGAAACGAACAGGGATACATTTTCTTTCCCTTTCCAATGGAAAGAGGTGTACAAAGTACTAAATCAGCCTGGAATATTTATTTAACGGATGCCATTGTTTGGTTGGGATATCTTCCCAGAAATCTGAGCAGATTCACAGTAATCGCGTACCCAGAATATATTGATGGAAGATAAAATATCTTAGTTTTATATAGCCACAGCATGGTTGGATCTTGCCAGTTTCTGGCTCTTTTTTCCCATAAAATCTGATATGTCATCGGGAGGATCTATACCCCTTTTTCCTTTCAAGCATAACTTGAAAAGGCCCCATTTGCTTTCCATGTTGCTAAAGAAATTGACTTTTGCTTTTGCAGGTAGTGCACTTTGTTTGCAAGGAGGGGTCCACGGAGAGTGAAAGGGCAAGTCTTAGAGGGGTAAGAAACATGAAAAACTCTGCTGCTTTTCATCACTCTTTAGGCTTTGTCAGTTTTCTTTGTCAGCTGTGACTGAAATGCCTGCTGCAGGTTGCCGATTCCTATGTTTTGGATGAGAGAGTGGGTTTTGCTGAGCCTGCTAATGGAGTGGAACTTTATTTATGCCCATCTCATTCAAAGACACGTGAAATGCTCATCAAGGTCCTTCCAACGGACCAACTTGAGGCCCCTAATGCTATTGATAATGGTCTAATTGGTGTTATTGTATGGAGAAGAGCTCAAGTAACGTCAATAATATCACCCACCGCTGCATCACACCATAAACACAACTCAAAAAAGCAACAACACCTTACTTCTAGGAGACACCATGATAAGGATACTAATATGAATGTGAATATTGCATCAAAACATCCGTTGCCACCACCTCGTGGTGGAACTTCTGCCCATCCCAACCCCCAACCTGATGAAGACGATGATGATGTGCCTCCCGGGTTTGGCCCACTGGCTGGCCGGGATGAAGATGACTTGCCGGAGTTCAATTTTTCTAGTGGCTCTATTGCATCAAGATCAGAGTTTTCGAACCAAAACCCTACTAGGAGACAGGGAATGGCCCCTCACAATTCATATCCCCAAATCCCATCTCATCCTCTAGATTTGAGAGAACTTGTACACAGATATGGACAACCTAAAACCGATGTTCTACCAGTGCAGCCGTGGAATGATGATGACGAGGACGACGACATGCCAGAGTGGCACCCAGAAGAAACCCCAAAGCAGCGCAGTACTCATCCTCAGCCAATGCACGTGCATGGTGCACGGCAGCCTATTCTAAGAGCCCACATGGTGCAGCAAAGAGTACACCAGACAAGGGCACCATTAGGAAGATCTCCAGCCATGCCTCAAGTGAATCTGATACATGGTCAGCAAAACGGTGCCTCTTCTTGGCAGCAAGGCGCTTGGGCAGCTCCTCAGCCTGGACCCCATGGTTACTCTGCTTATCAATCTGGTGGAGGGCAAGTCAATGGCTCGCCCGGGCTGCAGGGCTTGGCTTGGCGTAGAGATGCTCCTACAAGTAGAGGCTTTTGATTATGTTAGTTTTCTTTCTGTTTTCCATCTTTATGGTTCTGTTACCATGATTATTTTCAACTCATTGTTACTGTAATTAGATTTTCTAGAGCCAATCAAAAGTTAGAATACTAGTCATGCAAAAATTGGCCGTGAATTAGATCAAGGGAAGAACGATGTATACCGGCTTGTTTTGCACCCTCTAAATGGTCCTCTTTTGGGTGTAATTAAGCTTTTCCAAGCACTAAACTTGCTCTAAAATGAAAAGTTAATGAAGGAACCCAGATGTTTAATGTGATAAGAGGTATCCAGATGCTTCAAGGAGGAGATGGCGGTGCTGAGGCATCACACATGCTTCTGAAAGATTTGGGAAAATAAACGAAGGGGCAACAGTGAAACTGCTAGTCTTCTTGGAAAGCTTAGGAAGATACCACTAGTTTTCCAACATCAAAAATTAAACCATAAAACCAACATACTATAGGAACCACTCTGTCATTCTCCTTGTTGGAAGAGAATCATCCAGACGACGCTGCAAAAGAAAGATACACAATGGAGTCGTCCAGCAAAGGAATACAAGGACAAAAACAGTAGGATGTATGCAGCCCTGTATATCCCTCCTCCTATCCTAAAGAAAAAAATGAAAATCAGTTACATGAACCAGCCAGTAATGGCTGTGAGGGTCTATAATAATTACAGTACTTTTCCTGTAGGTGTTGGTTTAAAGGGTCTATAAATACAAGGACAGCAAAAGACAACCTTTGCAAATTGAAAGAACGGAAAACAGCATTGGCTTCAGAATTTAGCTCTTATATATGTGTATATATATAACAATTTGATCAATCTTTAACCCCCTAATGCGCGCTTGAGCCCTGCTCGCTGCTCTGGTGTCAATCTTGTTGGGAACTTCACTTCAAATGTGATCCTCATATTGCCCCTATTACCTGGCTCCTTCGCTATTGGCATACCCTCCATGGCCACAACAAGCTCGTAACCAGGGCTCACTATATCATGTACAGGAATTGATAGATTACGGCAGTCAAGTGTGGTGAGATTTACTGTTGTTCCTCCTAGGGCCTCGGCTAGTGTCACCTTGTGGTTGATGATAAGGTCATTTCCATCTCTCTTGTATGTGGTATGGGGCTTCTCATCAATAATAAACACAAGGTCTGCTGGAAGCTGATTCTGCTGCTCATTTCCTTTATCCGGGAATGTAATCTTTGTTCCCTTCTTCCACCCTGGCTTCACATCAATGGTTAATATTTCTGTTTCTTGTATTTGTCGCCTGCACAGTTTCATATTCAATTGCAATTAGAAAAGGAACTGTTACCCTTCTAGCTCTATGAAGGGGATTGATATGTGAAAAAGTCACCCCTGTAATTTAGACATCAGCAGCACATGCAAAGACAAGGTAGCACGAGCATAAAGCAAACTTGAGTGATCAAGAAGTTAGGAATTGACGGAGACATTTAGAAGAATCTGATGAAGCTTGTTCTCATGTATACGAGGAAAATTATGACAGTGTATTTCATGGCACAAGAACTTGCATATAATTGTATGTAAACGATGATCAAAGGGTTTGGCAAGGCTCCTAGCCAAGTAAATAATCCATCGTAAGACCATCTACCGCCATTTAGCACACAAGGAACATGATCCTCCGGGTCCAAGAAATGGTGGCTTTTCTTGCAGCATTGATTTTGAACAACTATATCAAGACACCAAGAAGGGGGGAAACTGAATAAACTTAGTTAGAGAAACAAATAAACATACCCACGGGCATCAACTACAGTTCTCGATATCTTCATTTTCCTTGTTGATCCAGAGTATAGTTCCTCGAGGCTACAAGGCAATTTGCTCTCCACAGGTGGTGGTTTCCTTAGTGTAGTTCCCTCGCTATAAGTTCGGAAAAGATTATCAGTACAGCCAAATGAACCAAACGACCCTCCATCTGATTGGAACCTCGAGGATCTACCAGCTGCTGTTGATCCAAATCCAAAAGGACTGCTCCCAAAGAATTCTGCAAAGATATCCTCTGCATTCCTAGGATTGAAACCATTTGACCCACTACCGTTGCCAAAAGGGAAGCCGCCACTGCCAGACGGTGGTGCTTCTTTCAATCCTTCTTCACCATACTGATCATAAATTGCTCTTTTTTGTGGATCACTCAAGACCTGGATTCACAAAATTGATCAAAATCCCAGGCAATGTAACCACAACAACAATTCAATGTCCTTGACGCGAAAAAGAAAAGTCCTATTATCAGTAGAGAAGAAATTCACTGCGATAAACAAAACAACTATTTTACCTCCATCTAAAAGAACTCCTGACTTTTCAAAGCTATAATTTTCCAAGTAAATGGAACCATAAAGTTCTTCATATATTTCATAGAGCCTAATTTCTTCACCAGAAATTGTAATAAGCAAATGCATATTATACAAAGCTCAAAATCAAAATCCATACTCATTTAATTCTCTTCTACATTTAACACATTTAGCGAGTCTAATTTCTTTCCAATATCGTGAAGAATAACAATCAAATGCATAATTATAAATCTCAAAAGATTAGTTTACACACACCTCCATTTCACATTGCATATATTCCAGATTTGTTTTCTTGGGTACAATTGTATATTCCAGATTTAAAAAAAAAAAAAGAAAGCAAAAAAGCAAAAAGATACCAGAAATGAAAAGGAAAAAAGAAAAAAACCAGCAGAATTAATAGAACAGATTGAAATTTTTTAAGGGAAAGCAAAATCAAACATGCCTCATATGCCTCAGAGATCTCCTTGAATTTGGCTTCAGCTTCTTTCTTGTTAGTAGGGTTCTTATCAGGATGCCATTTCATAGCCAATCTTCTATACGACTTCTTTAGATCACCATCTGTTGCATTCCTGTTCACCTTCAATATGTTATAGTAATCAACCCCCATCTTCTTATTTTAATAACCCACCAATCTTTTCTCAAAAGAATCCAAGAATCTACCTATATCTCCTATTAGATCTAATTACCAATCTTTTTGCTCCAAGCCCAGATCATCAAAACCTTTCCTTTTAATCAACTATATATCCATCTAAGTTTCATTAAAAAAAAATAAGAAATCTTTCGTCTTTGAGCTATATTAACAACAACATTGGCAAAAGAACCCTGAAATTATTTGCTTGTGAAAAATTGTGTAGCATGATTTTAGATTTGTGACTTTGTGGATACGAAGAAGAAGGAGCTGAATCTGTTTGAGAATGGTCTCAAAACCATGTCGTGTCTGATGGTTATCGACGATTTTAATACCGAAAGTAACGGAAATATGTGTAATAAAAGACGGTTGTGTTTGGTCTTAGAATTTTCTCCTTTCCTTTTTTTTTGTTTTTTTCTTTCCTTTGGTAGACTATATATTCCAATCCTTGTTATTCCATAATATTCCATTCCTCTTCTTTTAGTTTGGATTTTCTAGTATCAATTTTTATTTTTAA
>Ga0325403_1000465_pt1 | contig 28183 bp, 14 predicted proteins | sample PopdelMetagenome_19_FD_205665 | JGI IMG/M metagenome (GOLD analysis project Ga0325403, IMG submission 205665) | Populus deltoides microbial communities from Bellville, Georgia, United States - Xylem-PdKOR-R4 | ecosystem: Host-associated > Plants > Phyllosphere > Stem > Wood/Secondary xylem... | reverse complement strand
TAAATAACAATTCTTTAACCACCACAATTCAAAAATAATAATGCCATTTCCCAATAAACTTTTTAAAAATGTGTCATTTCCTTGTAACTTTTTTGAAACGGGGTTTGTCGACAAATGTGCATCCATAGGCAGAGAAAAGTTCACGGTGGTTGCCAACAAGGATGGGACATTGCTTAGAGGATGTAACGTATTCCCTTACTTTGCTTAGAAGAACTTTCCTCCTACTTTGTGTCGGAGTCCAGTGGCATTTAAGTTTTTATTCTAAAATGATTAAACCAAGAAAAAAAAGTTAAATCGATTAATTTTAAAAAAAAAATTCTGTTTAGTATTTTAGTTTCATAAGACTGAAATTAAAATAACCAAACTAAACTGATTTAAATATAACTAAAAACATCGGGTACTATAAATTAAAAAATTTGCTTTCTAACCTGGGTCCCAAGCAAACCACACCAGCCAGCAGCCACCTACTCCCTCCCACACCTGATCTTTCAATCTTCATCTCCAGAGCTAGCAAACCACCCGCCCTTTCCCTCACACACCCACCCTTCAATCTTCATCTCCATAGATTGATTTAGATTGAGAGATTGGAATGCTCTTCTTTTGAGTTATCAAGAAAAGAAAATGAAAACCCTACTTGCTAAGCCTTTTTGGTCTTCGAAGTTTGAAAGCAGAGTTTCCTGCTCGGCTAGCAGCAAGAGATCATTTTTTTTTTTTATTAGTGAGTTTTTGTGAATTTCTTGATGGGAACTTCATTTACTTTCTTTTCTCTTGGAGAAACTATTCAGTTTGTTTCTATCATAATCGATTGGTATGCATTTCTTTTTTCTTCTCTTTTCAGGTGCTTAAATTTGACCAATTCACCTAGACTTCAATTCCCTTCCATCAAAGCTGTTCTTGTCACCCAGCAGTCTGCCATTGAAGATCCCTGTCTGCACAGGCCACTGTCTAGTATTTTCGTGTAGCTTTTCTAGCATTCTAACTATATTTGTAGTGCATTGCATCCTTTAATGTTGAACCTTAGTGTTTCTCAAAAAGTTTATAATGTTGAACCTTACTGTTTCTCAAAAAGTTTATACTTCCAATTGAAAATACTGGCTAATTCACTGAAGAATTATGTGGGGACTAGGGATTTCCCTCCTGGACAGGTTCATCAAAAGCCAATTTCCCTAATCCACTGCTGTGTTCTGCAACTATATCACTCCATTTGGGGTTGTTCAAATTATTGTGCAGCGGCTGCCCAGGGGAATTTAATACCATTGGTCCTTGATTCACATTAGCCTCGCACATATTAGTAGGGTTTGAGAGTAGTTCTGTAATGGCTATTTTGCGCATTTCACGCCAATATGGACCCTGTGGGGCAAAAGAAAACACGGCAAAGTTGTAGGATAAGCATTTTACAGCTGTTATGCATATGGTAAGTAGTTAAAAGTCACCACACAAACTTTTATTTAAGCAATAAATGACTGCAGTATTCGAATCAAAATATTTGAAATGTGGCTTTTGGCAGTAGTGTTGTAAAGCTTATTCTGCTTAACATAAAAATTTGAACTGTTGAGTGGCCATGGGTCTATCGCTTGGTTATCATATATTCTTAGGTTTCTGGGCATCTACTGATCTTAGAGCTTGTGTGAGTTAGACACTGCTAAGCCAAATAAAACCCTCTGCTTATGATTCGTTCCCTTCTGTGACTTTCTGGCTAGTGTTTTCTTGACCAGCCTCACTGATCATGCATTATATAATTTAGTTTTTTCAATTACGTTTGGTAACATTATTTTCATTTGGTAATTATAATGAAAAACCTTTAAAATCAAAACTCATCATCCACCAGCACTATCCACCAGCACTACCCTAGCATCAACCACCATTGGATCCACCACATATAATAAAGTTAAACAACATCAACTCCTTACATCAAGGAAAAGAAATACTAAAGATAGAAAAAAATCATAAATTTAGGATTACTTTACAAAATTTGATAGTAATTTTGAAGCTCCTATAGCTAAATGTAATTATTATGAAAAAGATTATGCATGTTATACTATCCTTAATGACACAAGTAATATGTAGAGTAATTTAAAAGTATGCAAAAAGTTTTAGTATTATAACCTTAGAAAAGAACGGCGAATTGGGAGATCAAAATATTAGAACTCTTAAGGAAATAGGTTATAATTATGATGAATGTAGACAAGTACGTACTAGCATGAATGATTAAAATTGATCAGTTGCCTATTAATTTTATGGAGGGTTAGGGATTTAGATTATTTTGTCGGACTATGCATCCTAGATTTCCTTCTCGTTTCACTGTTATGGGAGATTGTTTGAAAGTTTATGTGGAAAAGAAGGAAAGATTAAGGACAACTATTAGGGGTCAATGCTTGTGCTTAACAACCAATACATGAACATTAGTCCAAAACATTAACTATATATGCTTGACAACTTATTGAATTCATAATGAGTGGAATTTGTATAAAAGAATTCTTAATATTTTTTTTATCAAGTTTCAAATCATATGGAGAAGACAATTGGACAAGTTATTGAGAATTATTTATTAGAGTGGGGGTTTGATAATTTTTTTACTATTATAGTACATAATGCAAGCTCTAATAATGTGACTATTTTATATTTGAAGAATGTGATGAAAGATGGGTCAACTAATATATTGTCAAATGTATATTTGCATCTTAAATGTTATGCACACATTGTAAACCTCATTAAGTGGGATGGATTAAATAGATAATGTTTTAGTTGTTAAGATTCAAAATGCAATTAGGTTTGTGAGATCTTTACTTTTTAGACAAGTTGCATTTAAGAAGTGTGCAAAGAATATATATATATAGGATGTAAGAAATCAGTGTGTTTGGATGTCGCACACAATGTAATTCAAATTATCTTATGTTAGAAGCTACTAAAAAATTTGAAAAAGATCTTTGTGAGGTTAAGTGAAAGTGAACCTAGGTATATAAGATACTTTATGGATGTTGATTCAAAGGGAAGTAAAAAAAAAACATAGGGCCATCTAGTTTGAAGGTTTGAAAAAATGCTAGATCTTTAGTGAAATTATTAAAGATCTTTTCTGGCTTATTGCATGTTACATCAAATTTTTTTCTTGATGAATTGATTTATATGTGTACAACCTTGTTGCAATTGTGTAAGAGTATAGATAATCTTTTAAGTGGAATGATGATTGATATGATGTTAAAGTTTGAAAAGTATTGAGGTTGTGAAAGAAATTAAATTTTTGTATTGTATATGTCTACTGTTTTGGATCCACGTTTCAAGTTGAAACATGTCAGATTTTGTTTTAGTGACTTGTATGATGATGACAAAGCACAAAAATACTTTAATGAGCTTGTATGAATTTTATTTGAAAGCTGATAAAGTGGTGGATAATAATAAACATAAACATGATGTTAATGTTATTGATGCCGTGTAGGTAGATGATCAGCCAAACATTTTGGCTCAATTTAAAAGCATTGGTAGGAGGAAGATAGTGTGGAAAATATAAATGAGTTGGGAAGTTTTTGGTTGACGATTGTGAGGATTCTAATGATGATAAATTAGACATTTTGGGTTGGTGGAAATGTAATGTTTTGAAATATAATATACTTTTGAAGGTTGCACAAAATGTGTTAGTTATTCCTATATCCACAGTGGCTTTCAAATTAGCCTTTAGCACTGACAGTTATATACTCAATTAATTTCAAAGTTCTTTATCTCTAGAAGTAGTCTAAACACTTATTTGTTGTCAAAATCGGTTGCATTATAGACTAATTTCAATCGACATTAGAAATTTGATAAAAGATTTTGAAACCTATGAAAACCTTAAGTCAAGTGATTTTTCTTATAAATTTAAGCTTTTTATTTTATGATTTATTGATTAACGTGTTTTTAATCTAACATGTCTAATTTTTTATTTTATAATTTTTTTTATTTTATAGAATTTGATGGAAAGTTGCATCTAGTAATTGATGATAATTATTTAAAAAATCAGGACATCTATTGAAAACATATGATACAAATGCTAATTTTATTTTTATATTATTTATTTTAATTTATCATGTTATAATTCTATATGGTACAATGTTCTTAATGTACTTCTTGACTGAGATGATGTGCATAATGAATACTTATTTTCTTGACATGTTGTGTTCTATAATAATGTTATTTTTAAGCCCTTTAAAGGTAATGCTTTGTAAATTTAGATTTTATTGGCTTGTTGGTGTGTGCTATTTAAATTCTCTTACTCACTAAGAATGCATGATTGACACTAACAATTTAATATCAATGAATAATTAGGGTAACATATTTAATATACTTTGTCTTTTGGAATCTTGCAAGACATCAATTATGAACCCATTAGAAAACCCATCAAAAACTCATTAGAAAGCCCATTAGAAGTCACGAATAGCCTAAAAAAACAATTCATATTTGTTTAATATTTTGAAATAAATTAACTAAACCGAGCTAAAAATTTGGTTTCGATTCAATTTGGTTGTTTTTTTAGGTAAAAACTGAATCAAACAAAAAATGATTACCCCTAGGGCAAATGTAATTGGAATGAAGGTATATTGAGTTTGTGACACGTGAAGTGTTGCATACCAAAGTTTTAATATAGTAATCTCCATCCTGAGTCTTAGTGTGTGTTTTCTTTATAGAAACATTATGTTCTTATAGCAAATCAAAGCATCATGGTGGAAGCCTTTTTGAAATATTTCTTGGGAGTTGATTTCATTTTGTGGATTGAGTTATCAATTTATAAAGATAGAGTGAAAAGGTTTGTTGATAGACTAGGAGAACTTGTGAGGAAGAACAAGGGAGTGCTTTAAAAAAAAAGCTTTTAGAGAGACAACAAAACAAGAAATTAGGCTTGTAGATGCAACTTTTATGGCTATATGGAAGGTTATTTAATAGTGTAACTATTTTTTTATTAAATATAAATTGTATTGAATATATCATTGGAGACAGAAGCTGGTGCATAGATTTTCTTTAAAAATCAAGCATATACTATAGTTAAAAAAAACTAATTTTTCTAGGAAAGTTAATGTTCACCAAGACTCGAATTACTTTTTATAGTAATGGTGTAATTAAGAAATAGTGTTTGAACAAAAAAAACCTTTGAACTAGGCACTAAGGGCAATGCAATCTTTTCACCATGACACAATTGTTTTTTACAAATTATATGGGGTTAGATTTGTATTTAGTTTTTTTATATAATAAAATTACTAATTTATCCTTAGAATAAAATAATCTAATGGATACTACTCAAGTATATTTTTATATTTTTATAATAGTATAATTACTTTAATGCCCTTAAAGACAACACAAATAAAACTCTCACCTAATTTTTTTATTATCATTTTACATTGGTTTTATTGTAAATTCCAAAGGTACTGAAAGGTATTGTCGTACATTAAATTTATAAAATATAATAAGAAAAACACCTTCCGGGGTGGTGTTTGAAAAATCTCGACGCCCTAAACGTAGTGAGATAGGACATGCCCTTAAATGCATCTGGTTTGACACCGACGATCTTTTTTTTTTCTTTTTTCTCTCTCCCCACCCTTGAATTATGCATGCTCCCCTTTAAAAAATCAAACCAACCCTTGCAATTTATTTCCCGTTCACATTTGATCTCTTTCCTTTTTATTACTGTTTTTTTCATTTTGAATAAACCATGAAATTTAAAATATTTTTCAATTTCACCCCCTTTTAATTTTTAATCTTTCAGATTTGATCCTCATTCTATTTATTAGTATTTTTTTTAATAAGCTATAAAATTATATTTATTTTCCAATCTTACCCTCCTTTTTTTATATTTCAAATTTGATCCTCATTCTTTTGATTACTATTTCTTTTCTTTAGGATCATTTTTGTTTACAATTTCATGCTCCATGTTTTTTTTTCCATTCAAATTTGATCCTCATTCTTTTTATTGCTATCTTTTTTTTTGGAAAGCTTTTTAAATTAATTTTGATTACAAATTTCATCCTTCAAAATTAAAGTTTTTTAGAATTAAACTTCTTGATTGAACCCGACTCCAAGATTTCATGGGTTATTAGTTTTAGATATTAGATTGAGTTTAAGAGATTTACCCGAGCTGGCTTGATTTTTTTTCCTTTTTAAAATATATTTTTTTATTTTGACCTTTTTTTTAGAGATTTGCTTTATTATTTTTACGATTTGCCTTCTATAAGATTAGTCTTAGGTTCATAACTAGAGTCATTGGTTTCAAAGGTTAACGTGGGTCAACTTTTTTTAGGTCTTTTTAAAATTAATTTATTCAATTTCATCATTCAATATTTAATTTATTTGAAACTAGTCTTATCTCTTTTTTCCTTTTTTTTATTGGGTTATCACGATTTTGTACCCATGATTACGTGGTTTGTGAATTAACCTAGGTTAGTTAAGATTTTTTTATTATTATTATAAAGATAATCCTGGGTTTAGGACCAAGGTCATCAGTTTCAAAGGTTATCATGGATTGAATTTTTTTGTGTACCTTTTTTAAAATTGAATTATTTTAATTTCATCCTTTAACATTTGATTTATTGGAAATTGGTTTACATACCTTTTTTTTTTTATTTCCTATCTATTGGGTTATCCTAATCATTTTGTTTACAATTTCATCCTCTATGGGTGTTTTTTTTCTATCAATTTTGATCCCTATTCTTTTTATTGCTATCTTTTTTTCTTTGGCAAATTTTTTAAATTGATATTTGTTTATACGATTTCATCTTTCAAAATTAAATTGGTTGAGAATTAAGCTTCTTAATTGAACCTGATTTAAGGATTTCATGATTTCCATGGTCGTGAGGTTTGCAAATTAACCTGGTTTGACTCATGTTTTTTCCAATTGATTTTTTAAAATAAATTTCATTTTTGTCCTTAAACATTATGTTGTTTGAGAATTAAACTACATGATATTATTAATTTTCTTTTGAATGCGGTCGCCCTGGTATCATGTCTGGGTAAGAGATTTTGCATCTTGACCAAAGTGGGCACAAATTGAGTTTTTTTTTTAATCTTTTTAAATTATATTTTTTTTCTTTAACTTTCATCCTTTAACATTTCATTTGCTAGAGATTGAGCTTCACTTTTTTTATCATTTTTATTTTTTTTGTGAAGTTATCATGTTCTCATTTGATTTATTATAAATTAGTATCCAAACTTGTTTCCTATATTTTTTTTCTATAAGATTATCCCAATCTTATGTCAATGGTCGCAAAGTTTGCGAGTTAACCCGGTTTAACTTGGTTTTTTTTTGTTGTCTTTTTAAATCTTTTTCTCAATTTTTCCTTTCATCATTGAGTTGTTTCATAATCCGGGCTGGCTTAGATTAGGTTCTTTTTAACCTTTATTTCATTGTGATTTTTTTTTCATATTGATTTATTATTGTTGCATTTTTAAATCATATTATTTAATTTACCAAGTGAACCAATGACTCGGGTATTGAATTTGTTTCCTTAGCATTCTTTTTTTTACGTTGAATTTTTTTTATCCAGCCAATGACGAAGTGCAGTCTACAAATCTAGTAATTTACTAACAATAATGGTGTAAAAACTATAGGTGAGCCACTTAGTGCTACCTAAGCCAGAGGTCGGACCTGTAATAACAAACAAGCTCCAAAAATCAATAATATTCTATGATGGTTGGCTATTCCAGAAACCTATTGCTTGATGCACTCTTAATAATTAGGATTGATTGTATTTCTTTTCCAGTAAATATCACCTATTTTAGCTTTTAGGATTTCTCATGAAAATCCTCTGTGTTTACTGTTCTACACCATTTAAATGCAGTATTGTAGAATCAAAACTCTAACCTTTTGGCTTCCAATCTTGTACTTTTTTCATGGTATCGAGCCTTCACATGTCAGAAGAAAATGGAACCAATACAAACACAACCCTTAACATATTGAGAAGGGGAGACATCCAAACACAACCCTTTAATGATCTCAATTCACCATACGTTTTGCATCCCTCAGATAACCTAGGGACTGTTTTCATGACTTGTGTTCTCAATGAGGGATAATTATCCTACATGGAAGAGAGCTATGAAGAATGCTCTCCATGTCAAAAACAAAATTGGTTTTTCTGATGGGTCTTTTAAGAGACCAGAACAAACTTAAGAACAATATGCATTTTGGATAAAGTGTTATAGACTAGAATTAAAATAGTGTTTTTCTTAAGTGAATGTTTCACGCATATATGAACTCAAGAAAGAGATCTACTTGCTTCGTTAAGGGAATAAAATGGTCCTTATCTATTATTCCAAGTTTAAGGCTCTTCAGTATGAACTCCAGATGTTTGACATTATTCCTTAATGTCATTATAGTGTTGGAAAAGAATTTGCGGCAACTAAAGAGAAAGAAAAGGTTTATCAATTTCTCCTTGGTCTTAGTGATTATTTTAAGACGGTACATTTCCAAATCATAAACAATGAGCTTTTACCATCTTTGAGTGAAGTATATGGCATTATTATTCATGAAGAAAAATAGCAAGCAATGGCAATGTTATGATTTCCTGTCATAGAAGCCACTACATTTGTTGCCAATTCAGAAATCAATAAGAGATATAATATATTTTAGAAGTGATATGAAAATCACAATTATTTAGGCCATACACAAGCTAAATGCTATTAGTTAATAAGTATCCACCAGGTTGGAAACAACGTCGCTGTAATGATAAAGAGAAACCAAGCAAGCCTGCAACTTGAAAGTAAAAGAATCATGCATATTTTGTGAACCTAATTAATTATGAAGGAACAATAAGATCGAGTGATGGCTTCAATATTTCACCCATCTCTGGTCTTACCTTGGAACAATATAAGTAGCTTACATGTTTTCTGAATGAAGGTTCCCTGAGCCTCGCTAATTATGCTAATAAGCTTGATTACATATGGATTATTAATAGTGGTCCCTCTAACCATATGGTTGTTTCCAATGAACTTTTTAATAAAAAAAGCTTACTATTTCAGGTCATGCTCCATTAGTATACTCAATGCGATGCGAACATTGTGATCACGTGGTCATGTAACCAACAATAAAATAATAACAAATCTTGGTAAGCCAAAACAATTTTGATAGGAGTGTGACACAATGAAAGCTTGTCCCAAGGCACCAATATTATTGGGAATAAGAACCCCCACCTTATAAATTCCAATTCGTGAATGAGAAATATAAGAAAGACGCCATGAAACCAGTTAATCTTTGATAAGTCAATTTAGTTCGTTAGAGAACCAAAGAATGCGAGAATCTCTCTCACACAAGTTGAATAAACAATCGTATTATCAAGTCTGAATATTTTGTCCTTATAAAGAGTATTTATACCATTGAAAATAAAAACCCTAATGGATCTACCCTTAGGACTAAATTGACCTATTTTTAAAACTGACCAAAAACCTATACTAATAAACCTAAAAGTATGAATCCAAACAAGCCTTGGTCCATAGCTAAAAACTAATAAATAATTAAGCCCAAACAAGCCATAAGCCTTAACTAATTAATCAAACCTAAAAGCAAAAATTAAGAATGAAAAACAAAGTGTTAAAATTCTTTGTAAGTTGTTAAAACATAACTAGAGCAAAAAAAATAATAAAAAATAACTGAAATTAAACTATTTATAAAGCCCCGTCAAGAACCTTTGTAGCCTAATCCCATGCACCAATTTAGAGCCTAAATAAACCTAATTTAATCTCCCTTTTCTATCCAGAGTTAACCCCATTATAGGTTTGAACTGATTGGGCTAAAAATAGCCAAGAAAAAACACTTTTTCGATGAATCTATCAATACAGTAACATAAACTTAGAATAATTTAAAAAATATTTTATCAAACTCCACTTGACTTGAGATTTTACCATAATATATATCCATGTGTCTAGTATCTATTTGTAAGATTTTAGCTTGATCCAATATATATTATGAGAGATATGCATGATCTTGCAAAATAGGCCAATAGACATTTTAAGAAAAAGTTCAGACCTAACTTGGTTCATATTATCTCCTCCTTCTTCAAAAGGATTCATCCTTGAATATATAAAATGAAGATCATTCCCTGAAGAAGACAAATCAGCTCCAAGTTAAAACATAACATCCTATCAAACTGCCTTGGTCTCCCTAACAAGATGTAACTTGCATATATTAGAATATATAAGGTCTATGATTCTTAATAGTACATAAGTTCAGATTATTAACAAGGTGAGTACTAGCTACATTAGTATGACTTCCACTTTCTGTAATCAAACTACACACCTTGTTTTGTACATGGTAATGCATATGGAAGATGTTCTCCCTTTGTTGATCATTATCATCTTCCTTCACCTGAAGTGTACACTTTATAACTAAGGCCTCATCTTCAACTTGTATGTAACCTTATCAACAGTAAAATCCTCAAATGGTGACATATCTTTATAATTAGATTTATTACTTTCAGACTCTATGTCTTAATTGTCTCTCATAACCATTATTCTCTTGTTTGGACACTCTAAAGTGTAGTGCCCAAGCCCTTAACATTTAAAACACTTAACATCACAAGCATGTTTAGACTAAGTATCACATTTATTTTTAAAATCCCTAGAGACATCAATTATGGCTTTGGATGGTTCAACTTTGGTTCTAGTGAAGGGTTTTAGTTAGGCAACCCCTTCTATCTTAAAATTCAGCTTCCATAATGATGAAGAACCCAAATTGTAAGATGGTCATAAATTTCCCTTTCTTTTTTAGTTTCCTTTTTACTTTCATAGCTATATGAACCATGTCCTTCACTTTACATAATGTTGTAGCTTAACAACATTAGTTGTATCTCTATTCAGTTCATTAAAAAACCTAGACATAATAGTTTCTTATCTTCAACCATATTAGCTCTAATCATTGCAATTTTCTACTCCTTGTGGTAATCTTCCATAGTTTATGACCTTTGATGTAAACTTTGCAATTTCCAAAAGAGCTCTATGTAATATAAGTTAGGAATAAAACATTTCCCCATTATGGCTTTCATGTAATCCCATGAATCAATATGCCATTCTTCATTCCTTTTCCTACTCAAAACAAGTTGATCCAACCATATTAGTGCATAATCTGTAAATTTAATGATAACGAGTTTTATTTTTATATGTTATTTATAGTAATGACAACAAAAGATCCATTCAACCTTCTTTTCTCATTCTAGGCATGCCTTTAGATCAATTTTTCCTTGGAAAGCAGGTTTTTTTTAACTTAATGATGCCTAGCTCTCCACCTAAATCATCAAGATGCCTAAAATCCTGATAATTCTCCATCTGACTAAATGTTCCACCCTGGGTAAAATTAACATGCCTTTTAGCCCTATTCGAGCCAAATCTATTCTCTTGTTCCTCAAATGCAAAGTAGGTGTCGTCATCGTCGTCGTCATCATCATCATTTGTGTTTTCATTAAAAAATCAACAAAGTTAGTTATAACATTTCGAACAATGTTTCCTCTCCAATTAGCCCCATACTCCAACCATCCATCCTACTATTTTATTGTCTCATCAAAGCCATTTTATCTTTCAAATCATTCATCACCCTAGTCGAGTTGTTGAGCGAAAGCTTGTATTTGGAAAGTGGTATTCGCTTTTGGTGTTGCAGACTCGTTATTTTTCAAACATCTTTGATTCTGTAAAAATTGATTGGTAGTAAGAAACTATATCCTCACAACTCTCATGTTTCATATAATTCAAAGCTTTTAACTTAATTATTCTCATTATACCTTTTATGTCTCGGTTTACCTTCTTGCGGTTCTTTCAAATCTAAATATTAATGAACCAATGTCAATGACTATCATAATACAATACAAATATATATAAGTAACTTAAGGATAAATAAGATACTAAAAATAAGTAAAACAAAACTACAATAATGATTTCATGAGTAGCAAATGAATTCGTATGAAATATGAACGATATTATAACTCAAAATAAAATAGATGTAAAAATTAATGAAAATATTTATTTGAATCCTAAATAACCCAAATATAACAAAATTAAATTGATTGGGTTGAAACAACTAGTAGTAAACATGTTTTTGTAACTTGACGCAAATCTGACTCCTTACGCAATTTTAAGCACTAGAATTGAAACCTGGACCAAACGATATCAAAATAACCTAAAATTTAATATGTAGTACCCTTATACCTATTAAACAACAAATATAAATTTATAGATCATTCTCTTATGCCTAAATATAAAAAAAAATCATGTATGATCAATTTACGGTAGAATTTAATTTAGAATTGAAACCCTAATCAAAAGATTAAAAAAAATAAGGGTAAATATATTAAATAGTTAGATTTCACCCAAAATAACCAATTTATCAATTTGGAAGTGATTTCAAAATGGTTTGATTCAATGTCTTTATTATTTATGTTTTCGTGATAGAATTGAAGCTTCAATAATGTCTATTCTTCATTTTTTATTGATTTTTTATGCTACTGATATGTTTAAGGCAATAACAAAATGAAATAACACCTTTTTTTTTTACTAAGATGCTAAAAATAAAAAGAAAAGAAAAGGACTAGAAAACACCATTAAATTTATGAAACATAAAGAAAATGAAATTTTTAAAAAGATATGATCTAATTTTGAAGCCTAGATCTAATACCAAGTGACGTGAACCTTGTGATCACATGGTCACGCAACCTATAATAAAATAACAATGAATTCTGGAAAGCCAAAACAGGTCTGATAGGATTGTGACATAATGAAATCATGTTCCAAGAAACCAAAACTATTAGAATAAAAACCCCTTATCCAACGAATACCAATTTATGAATGAGAAGTATAAGAAAGACACCATAAAGTTGGTTAATCTTTAAGAAGTCAATTTAGTTCGTTAGAGAACCAAAGAATGAGGGAGTCTCTCTTTTTATTATGTTTTTCTTGGGTACCCTCATGGTAAAAAAGCTTACAAAGTCTATGATCTAAATACAAAAAAATCATTCATATCCCACGTGATGTTATTTTTTTATATGTATGTTTTTCCTTTTAATTCTGGTTATGATCAGATACCAATGCCATTCTCCATTTACCTTTGTTTTGAGTCTTATATTGACAATACAGTTGAATCTAAATTCATTGCCAAATTCCATACCTAATTTCCATATTAAAAATACTATTGTAAACACTTCACTTATTAAGCAGGTCGTCCATGTTCCTGCTTCTTTTAGGCCTTGACGTGAACGCTAACTTACTTCTAAAATCGAAGGTGTATCCTTTGAGCTACTATTTTTAATAAATCCCATTCTATATGCTATTTCCCTTGTTTTTTCATATACATATTTTTCACCTTCTCATCAATTATTTCTAGTTGCCATCACTTATCTTGATGAGCCTTTTATATTCTCCAAGGCTATTAAAGATTCTTTTATGGCAGCAAGCTATACAAACTAGAATTATTGCTCTTAAGACTAGTGGTACTTAGGATTTGGAGCACCTCCCTCCTAGAAAACATGTCATAGACTCCAATTGGTTTATAAGATCAAATACAATGTTGATACAATTTTAAGAGATTCAAATCTTAACTTGTTGTTAAGGGGTTTATTGAGGTCAGAGGAATTGATTATACCATCAACTTCACTTTAATTGTTAAAATCACCAGTGTTTGTTGCCTTTTAATAATGGCTACCATTAAAGGATGAATATTGTATTAACTAGATGTCAACAATGCCTTGTTACATGATGATTTAAATAAGGAAATTTATATGAAAGTACCCATGAGCTTTCACAAGACCTATGATACTTGTGTATATCGCCTGCATAAATATTTGTATAGTCTGAAATAGGCTTCTTGACAATGGTTCCATAAGTTCCAAACTTTCTTAGTTGATCTTGGTTTCTAGCAATTAGATGCTGACCATTCTCTATCCATACGTGGAAGAGACAATAACTATAAACCCTCGATTAAAAAAATTAACTAAGTTAGCATTAAGTTGAATAAAAAGAAGCATACGAGGTTTAATGTGTAAAAAAGGCTATTTCTTTAAGAAAAGGCATGATTTTGAGAGGAAAAAGGTGGGAAAAAAGAGAAGTGAAAAAGAAAGGGTGCGATGACAAATCCCTCTCTAGCTAATGGAAGGGTACGGGATACAGGATCTAAGAGTAGATAGGGAGAGGATCATTTAGAGGATGTTGCCTCCTATATACCATCAATACCACATTAGTTAAGGTTGGGGAGTCATTAAGAATGAAGGGTGATGCTGACTCTAGACATGTTAGGGTATTGCAACCAATAAGGTTTGGTCAGTAGGGACATGAAGTTGCAGCACCTGCATCTACCCCTGCACCTTGTGTTAATCCTGCATTCTTTGCATAAATAGTGAGGGTAGTGATTAAGGGCAAGTCTAGTGCATCAACCCTATCAGCGCTAGTAGCCACAAAACTTATGGACAATATAGTTACTTTAGTAAAGATTATTTAGAGTATAAGAGAGATGCATTGTGAGCCCTATCTAGAAGAACCAGATGCAGAGATTATAGTTAAATGGATATATAAAGTGGAAAAGACTATGGATTATATTAGAGTATCTAATGAGCTACTGGTAGATTGTGCTACCTAGTTACTATCGGATATAACACAATCCTGGTGGGACATTATATCTTCGAGGAGAGTTATAAAGGCATTATCCTGGAATGATTTTAAAGTGGAGTTTGAGGACCAATTCTGCTCATGATATCATTACAGAGTGAAAGAGTATAAATTTCCAACCTTAAGATAAGGAGAGATGTTTATAATGGATTACAAGCAAAACTTTTATGATCTCTCCATGTTTGCTCAAGAATATGTTCCCATATATAGCTTTTGATAAAAAGGCTACGAGATGGTTTGTGATAGAAATTTAAGCAAAGATTGGTAGCTTTACAATTTTGGACTGCTAGAGAGTTAATTGAGGCAATATTGGCCTTAGAGGCATGTATGGGTGAAGGTTGGTAGAGCTCGTTAGGGCTAGGAAAGAGAAGAGATATATTTTTTTTTCCTAGTAGACCACGTCTCTTGAATAAGGGTAAAGAATGCTTGTTTAGTCATTTTAAAAAGAGATGAGGGAACTTTATTTTGAAAGGATCATCAACTAGGACAATGTATAGTTGAGGGATCGACTGAAAGACAATCAAGCTAGATAATTAGTTTTGCTATAAGGTTTCCGAGTTGAAAACTATTATATACCCTTAGTGTATTTGTTGTAAGCAGAGACACACCAGAGATTGTTTAGCATCGCCAAGTCAATGCTATGTGTGTAGACATGAGGGGAACAAATAGAGGGAGCGTTATCATCTGGGTCATGGATGTTATTATTATAGTGAGAAAGGACATCTACAGAGGGAATGCCCAAAAAGAGTTGTTGATTAAACTTAGGGACAGAAACAACAAACACAGAGTCAAGAACATTTTGTTATTATAGATAAACCTATTAGGCCAACCCAATCTGAAGCTAGTGGTAATAGGGGTCGACCCATAATTCAAAGTGATAGGACACATAACAGGGTATTCCATATGAATCAGGATGATGCCAGAGCTTCCCCAAATATAGTGGTAGGTATGCTGCAACTAAATTCATTTATTGTGTATGCATTAATTAATCTTGATGCACACACTCTTTTGTAGCAAATAAAATGGCGGGAAGACTTGGGAAAACCTTTAGTAAGGCAAAAAAAAAAAGAAGATAGTTACAATAAGTGCCTTTTTAGGTGAGACTCTAAAAATTGATCATGTGTATAAAAGGGTAAGGGTTAATGTAAAGGGGTAGAAATGATAGTAGACTTAATTCCCTTAGAGCTACATGATTTTGATGTGATATTAGGTATAGATTGGTTGGGTATGTATAAGGCCTAAATGGAATATTTTGCAAAGATGGTTACTTTCCAATAACTTAATGGTAGGGGAGTAATATTTAGAAGAGAAACAATGTCATATCAAATTGTATAATTTCAGCTATGACTGCTGTTGTTACTCATTTTTGGACCCTATGTTTGCTGAAAGATTGACAAAAGCAGATGAAAGAAATATTTTTTCAAAACCCTGTTTGAGCTGTTTTCTGCTATCTTTATCCTTCTCCTTTGCTGCCAAAATTGTCAGGTTTCTTAGATTGATCAGAAGTCGTCATAATGCCAAATTCATTCCTTTTTTATCTGGTCTTTAAGGTTGAATAATTCCCTCAGAATTTGCATTAAAAAAATGGTTCTGCTGTTGTCGTAATTTTTTGTTCCAACTTAGGCTCTGATTCTGACTCGGTTTCGTACGATATCTAACCATCCTAGGTATATTCTGTCACTCATGCTATGTTAAAAATTTGATGTACACCTTTATTAGTTCCTAAGGATCATTGTTCTTAGGGCAAATTCTCAGTCAGATTCGGATGCTCAGCATCGCCAGATCAAGAACCTTTTGACCAAATAGATTACTAGCAGATTCTATTCTCTAAAATGATTTTATCTCACTTCAACTCCTTCATCAAATTTGTAGTCCGGGACACATAGATGAATTTGAGCTTTTGAATTGCTTGATTTTGATATCAAAAACTCAAGATATTCTTGTTTGAAATCTAGTGTGAAAACATAGAATCTTGCCGCGAGAAGGTTTCCAGCCGAGTTTGGGTGCAATTCTGTTATTCAAAACGAATTTATCTCACTTTGAATCCTTCATCAAAGTTGTAGTCCGGGACATGTAGATGAATTTAGGCTTTTGAATTGCTTGATTTCAATAGCAAAAGCTTAAGATATTCCCATTTGAATATCTAGTGTTGAAAGCTGGGATTCCTGACCGCGAGAAGGATTTTTGCCCAAGTTCGCGGGACTGATTCGAAGGATTTTTTTTTGGACCAAGGACTGAATCGAAATGTGCTAAATTGAGGGATTGAATTGAAAAAGGACATTGAAAGCTGGAGAGGGGGGCTGGATCATCATAAATGACAGGATTTTTATCACACCGAATAAGGAAAATAGGACCATCTGATTTCTTTCCTTTTTTTTCTTTGCTGTTTTCCTTTCTCATCACGCCTGATTTTTGGAGCTGAAGACCACGTTTTTGTTGCCTCATTTCAAGGGGAGCAGCTGGCCCTATGGAAGGAAAGAAAAGAGCCACACCATCCTCTAATTAGGAAAGAAATCAATGCTGATCACAAAATCAGAGTCAAACATTCTGGTTTCCTATTTCTGCTCACCCGAGAATACACCCTAGAGTTAATGTAATATTTGTTTCCTAAATAAAGCCATGTATAGGCTATATAGAAGCCTCGGCTGCTGACCTAAAGGAGGGGGGAAAACGCAGAGAGCAGGGGTTCATCTTTTTGACTGTGAAAGTCTTCACAGGAACAAAGTTACAGAAAAAAAAAGAGATGTGAAGCCAGGCAGAAAAAGAAAGGAAAGGAACGAAAGAAAAAAAAAAAAGCTGAACGCCACTGTCAAAAGCAGAAAAACACAGAGGCAGGGGCGTGAACTCAACCAGCATAGCACGTTTTCATCGCCGTCTCCCTCATCATCTCCACAGAGAGCATCAGCAGAAGAAAAGAAAAGGAACAGTGAACCGGCGTGGCCATCGTTTTCAGTGTCCCCAGAAGCAGTGACCACCGGTTGTGCGCAGAAGCTGCAGTACCGTTGTCTTCATCCATCTCATTTACCAGAGAGGGAGAGAAAGAAGACACAGAAAATGGGACAGAGGAGGAGAAAAAAAGAGGGAGAAAGCGCAAGAAAAACAAAAAACCATAAACCAGCAGGGACTGCCTTTCGGTTTTGTTTTCATTTTTTGCATATAAAATCTGCAGAACATGGAAGAAGAAAGTGCAGAAAACCAGTAGAGAGAAAGAGGCACGGAGATTGCAGAGGTGAAACTCAGAAGAAGAACGCCAACAAAGAATAGAGGAAAGAACTGAAGCAGATGGCAGCACTGATCGACTAGCCAGCAAGCCTTCAAGCATCGCCGTTGTCCTTTCATTCCCAGGTCTGTTCTCTTCACCCCCCGCACCATGCATTCTTTTTGCTTTGTGTTTGCACTGTTCAAGTGAATTTTAATTCACTTGAACAGTAACGTGGTCTCTTTGCATGTATTTTGCCTTGTTTCATTGAGAAGACTGCGCCCTTTTGCTTTTGTGTCCAGCCGGGTCACTTGCCCAAGCAAGTGACCCGGCCGGACATGCTGTTTTTTTTCTTTAAAAAAATAAAAGAAAGAGAAAGAGATTTATTTTCTGGAATATTTATTTTAAAGTCTGAATTTTTTTTATGTTGTAAAAAAATATATACAAATCTCGTATGTAGAATACCCGGTTTTTGACGCAACTGCGGCAAATATACATATATATCAAAATTTGTTTTCTTGTGTGTTGCATACGGCCAATACCCTAACATGTTTTGAACGCTCTTTTTTTATACAAAAAATATTGGAAGTTTCGAAAATGTGTTTTTGCATGGATTTCTTAAACACAACAAAAATTATTTTCTTGTATTTCTGGATTTTACAACGTGTTTGTAAAAAATCTTATTTTTGGGGGAATTCATCTATTATTCACCGTTAATATTTGGATAAAAAAATCCCGAAGGGATGAATATCCAGAATATTTAATGGGAATAACTTGTTATTATTCACTGTTAATATTTGGATAAAGAAACCCTAAGTGGTAAATATCCAAAATAATTTTCTAGGGATAATAATTCATCACACATCCTTGAAAGAAGCCTTGATTATAATCGAGGACATTTCAATTTTTTTTTACTCCACGGTTTACGAGCTGTGAGAGTATAAAACACTAAGGCAAAAATAGGCTTTTAAAGCGCCCTGGATTTCTAATTTTTTTGTCCCTCCTCCTTGCGATTTACGATTCACAAACTCTTGAAATACTAAGGGAAAAATGAGCTTTTAAAGCACATGGAATCTCCTTGGATTTCTATCTTAATAAATTTAGTTTGAATCAAACCTAGGAAAGCTTATAGGATTAGAAAACACCAACACCATAGCAATTATAAAGCAAACCAAACACCAAGCAGCTTACCTTAGGTAGGGCGTACTAGGGGTGCTAATACCTTCCTTTTACACAACCAGTCCCTTGCCTTAGAATCTCTGAAAGACCAGTTAGGTTTACTAGTGACCATAATACTAGGTGGCGACTCCTTTTTACACAAAAAACAAAAGAAAAAACATGAAATAAATCGAGGATCGCCGCGCTCCGCCGCAAGGGTGCGACAACTGCTGGGAAATTAAAGGGAAAGGGGTGTATGGCCTATCTTGCCTATGTAATAGATTTGATGAGGGATTACATTAAGCTGTCAAATCTTCTCATAGTAAGAGAATTTCAGATGTGTTTTCAAAGAAGCTATTAAGATTACCTCCAAAAAGAGAAGTAGAGGTTTCTATTGATATATATATGTTATCACTTTTATATCTTAGTTGCCATACAAAATAGCTCCTAAAAGTTAGCTGAATTGAAGATTCAACTATAAGTTGTTAGATAAAGGGTTTATACACCCGAGTAATTCACCTTAGGGAGCTCCAATATTGTTTATAAAGAAGAAGGATGACACCTTCAGACTCTGTATTGACTATATGCAGTTGAATAAGGTGATGGTGAAAAACAAATATCTACTAACGAAGGTAGATGAATTGTTTGATCAATTGAATGGAGCAAGAGTGTAGTCAAAGATAAACTTAAGGTCAATGTATTATTAGTTGATAATTAAAAAGTAAGATATCCAGAAGATTGCATTTAGAACTCATTATTGACATTACGAGTTTCTTGTGATGCCATTTAGGTTGACAAATGCTCCTATAGAGTTCATGTATTTGATGAACCAGATTTTTCAACCCTATTTTGATAAGTTTGTTGTGGTGTTCATTGACGACATTCTAGTATATTCTAGTTCATATTTATAACATGAATAACAAATTAGGCATGTATTGTATATATTGAAGAACCACTAGTTGTATGCTAAGCTAAGAAAATATGAATTGTGGTTAAAAAAAGTTGTCTTTTTAGGGTATGTTATCTTAGGGGAAGAGATATTTATGGATTTAAAGAAGGTAATGGTTGTCTTGAAATAGGAGAGAGCTACGAATGAGATATAAATTTGTAGTTTTCTAGGACTTTCAGGGTATTACAAGAGGTTTATTGAGGGGATTTTTACGATAGCAACTGATTAGTACTTAAAAGTGCATTTTTATCAAGGTTTTATATCATCATTTTGCATTTGAAGTATCAATAACTCCTTAACTAAAGCATGTTTTATAATAACAAGTCTGATACTATAAGATACTTTTAATTTATGGTAAATGTTTATCTTAAAAGCAAGCCTATCACATAAATCAAAGGATTGATTGATGAGTTGAACTACTAAAATTGAGAAGACAAAAAGAGGGTTAAACTTAGAAAAGAGATGCTGGTTCAATCCAAACCGGAACATTGTTCAGTCATTGGGTCATATCTGGAGCTGTAGATCTTGGATTTCAATTTGGTTTACATGGCTAGAAAGCTAAGAAATAGGCCTAAAACATTTATAGGAGTGCAAGACTTAATTCTATTGTTTGGGAGTCCAAATCTTAGCAACAACAAAAAAGTCAGAATCTGTCCTGTAGCCCAGACACTGTTCAGTGTTTAGCCTATATCTCGAGTTCTAAAAATCCAAATGCACTGATTTGTTTTTGTTGGAAAGCTGAGATAATTTCCTAGAACTTTCATGATTTAAGTTTGTTCAAATTCTGACATTATCAATGATGTTTTGTTCAGACAAGAAGATAAGGATTGTCACCAAGTCAAGATGAGGCCACCCACTCAACAATTAGTCATCAAATCAATAGTTCTAAATTTTGGCCTATAAAAGGAGGCATTTACCATGCATTTAGGCATCTTAGTTTTCAGATCAAGATCATGCTCTTGCTCTCTCTCTTTTTGTAATGCTTAAGTTTTGTTTATATTAATCTCCTGTTTATGCTTTTCGTTTCCTTTCCTTGACTTAGTTAACTTATATCTTATTTACGTTCTTATCTTATTTATTTATGTTTCTCTTCTTCATTATATTTAGTTAAGTTCATTATGTCAAGGTGAAAAGGTTACACTAATGGTGTAAGAATAAGTATAGTATAAACTCAACATGGACTTTAATATTTAATACTAATATGTTTTATATTTGTTATCTTGTTCACTTTTAATACTTTGCTTGTTAAATGGTTAATCTAGACTTATGTTGTATAACCTTGGTACAACAAATATTTGGCACTTTCATAGCCCAAACCGTATGGTATAACCGACACATATGCTATGAAAGGAACTTGATTTGTTATTAACATAAGTTATAATCATGAATGTCTGACAACATTTACAAGTATTAGCATTATTCGAATGAGATAACTAATGTAATCATGTTAACCATTTATAATCTGATTCGAACCTCCTTTGTGTGTGATTTCCAGTTGAATAATAAGAGTTTATAATATACTTGTTTGAAATATCATTAGTGGATCCTCTAACCTTGACAATTATTTTTATTATTATTTAATCCTTATATCAATATCACATCTCAAAGCTCTCATTATTATTATTATTTTCGTTGTTGTTGTTGTTATTGTTGTTGTTGTTATTTATAATTTATATAGTTAACCTCCATGTGGTTTGATCTTGGTTTTGTTGGGTTATTTACTACTTTGACACTCCTGCACTTGGGAGAAGACATTAATCTTTTGGTCATGTCAGTAACCCTTTTAACTCGGTTAACTCGTAAGGGATTGTCAAAGGGGTGAGGAAAGCTTTTAGGAGCTGAAAAAGAGACCCACTACTGCTTTGTTATTAACACTTCTTTTGGGATATGGATATGATAGGTATATAGTTTATAGTGATGCATCAAAGAAGGGATTGAGATATGTTTTGATGCAATTTAAAAGGTAATAGCTTATGCATCAATGCAATGGAAACCACAATAAGTAAATTATCTAGTTTATGATCTAAAACTGATTGTCATAGTATTTGCATTACTGGTATAAAGATATTATTTATATAGGTCTCAAGTTTATATTTACATAAATCATAAGAGTCTGGGATATCTGACAAAAAGACATTAAAGTATTTAAGGTGAGGAACAAGATTAAAGCCTTGTTTGACATTGTAAAATTATGCTTTTGAAAATTTTTGAAAGTTGTTTTAGCTTTAAATTATTTTTTTGATATTTTTGGATCGTTTTAATGTGTTAATATCAAAAATAAATTAAAAAAACAAAAAAAAACACTATTTTGATGCATTTTCAAGCAAAAATCACTTTGAAAAACAACATCTATCACATTTCCAAATAGACCCTAAGTTAGGGTTTGAGACTCCATTTTGGATTTTAGATGATGAGATGATAGTAGTGGGAAGGTGGATGTATCTGCCTGAAGATAAAACTTTGAAGGATGAAATGTTAAAGGGAGCTCATAAATCATGGTTTGTTATGCATCCCAAAAGTACTAAGATGTACAAAGTCTTGAAGCAATTCTATTAGTGGCTAAATATGAAGAGGAAATTATAAAAGTAGAGCATCAAAAGCTATATGGGCCTTTACAACCTTTATTGATACCTCAATGTTAGTAGGAAGATATCACTATGAATTTTGTATCGGGCCTACCTAGGGAAAAGAAGGGAAATAATGTCATCTGGGTGATTATAGATCAATTGACAAAATTTATACTCTTTTACCGATAATAATGACAAATCCAGTGGATAAATTAGCCAGGTTATATGTGAATGAAGTGGTGAGACTTCATAGGATTCCAATAATGATTGTGTTAGATTGAGACCCCTGATTTACTTCTTGTCTTTGGCCTAGTAAACAACGTGCTCCGGGTACAAAACTAAATTTAAGAATTGTTTTTTATCCTTAAATGGATTGATAATCTGAGAGGAGATACAGACCTAATATAGACCCTAGAAGATTTGTTAATAGCATATGTATTAGAGGTTAAAGGAAATTAGAAAGATCATATATCTTTTATGGAGTTTACCTATAATAAATATCAAGCTACTATAGGCATGACATCGTATGAAGCTTTATATGGTAAAAAATGTCAAACTTTGATATACTGGGAGGAGATGAGTGATAGAAAATTAATAGGACCAAATATATTGTACATAACCTCGGAGAAGGTAAGGATTATAAGGGACGGGATGAAGGCAACCCAAGATAGAAAAAAGAGTTATGCGAATGTCAGGAGAAGGCCTCTCGAGTTTAATGTTGGCGATAGAGTGTTTTTGAAGTTATAGAAAGAATTGGACATATAACATATGGATTGGCATTGCCCTTATATTTAGCTAAGATTCAGGATGTTCTCTATGTCTCATTGCTACGTAAAGCCAAGATAGATCTTTCACAAGTGTTGCCACATATTCCTATTGAAATCAAGGAGGACTTGACCTTGGAAGTGAAACCTGTAAGGGTGTTGGATCGCAATGAGAAAGAGCTTAGGAATAAAAATATTCCTATGATTAAAATATTATGGAGGAGTTCTAAAATTGAAAAGGAAAACTAGGAAAGTTAATTTGAGATGAGGAGAAAATATGTTTGTCTATTCTTCAAAATAGGTATGGAAATCTAAATTTTAAGAACAAAATTTATTTTTAGGAGGGGAAAATGCAAACCTTTGGTCAAAAAAAAATTAACTAAGTTAGCATTAAGTTAAATGAAAGAAAGCATGTGGGTTTCAATGTGTAAAAACAGAAACTTTGGCTAATAGTGTAATAAGTGAAAAATTAAAATTATGAATAGGTGAATAGTGATCTAAAAGCCATTATTGGCCAAGTAAGGAGGAGATAAACTTGTGAGAAACCCCTGGTATGATTTTGAGAGGAAAAGTGGGGGAAGTGAAAAGGAAGGGTTTTCAAGCCTGTAACCTTTCATTTCTTTAGATTGAAAGGTAATAAACTCTTCCAAACTAGTTATTTTGAGTGGTTTTATATAGGATGAAGTATTGAAATGGTTAGTGTAAAGGTATGTTAGGATTTCTATGTTAAGGTGTTAGGATTAAAGAAATTATCGATGATTGATGATGATATACATAAATAATGAATGGGTAAAGGTTCAATTTAATGAATTGAAAGAGAATTTAATCCTTGCGATGTTTAAGGTTTTAATTAGTGTATGTAGGAATAATGTTTGGGATAATTGATGTAATTACCAATTGTATTATTTAGAATTGTGTTGGTTGGAATGAAAGATAAATGAATAATATTTTATTTGAACCATTGCGAAAAGAAAAATTCACCCTTACATGTTCTTTGTGTTTCGACCAAATTTGTAAAATTTAGGGTTAAGTTTATATGGATTGTTTATTGATGAATCATGTAAAATTGTATTATTTTAAGTGTTGGATGATAGTTTAAGGTGTTAGTCATAAAGGTTTTGAAAAAAAACATGTTCATTCTTTAAGGGGGGAAAGTTGGTCAACAAAAAGGATAAGAACTGACTAGTACTCAAAGGTATTAGAGGTGTTAGATTTATCCATGGGATACTAAAGGTGTCAAATTTATTAGATGATCAGGATATGAAGTTGATTACTATTTGTGGGATACTTGAGGCATCATTATGAATGATGAACGAGAATTTTTGACTAGTTTTCTAAAAGAAATTAGAGGTGTCAAGTATACCTAAGAATGAGATTGTTAATTAACTAATACTTGTTGAATACTAGAGGTGTTAGTGCGATTGATGACCAGGATTAAGAATTGACTAGTACTTAAGGGTACTAGAGGTATCAGGTTGCCTGATGACCAAAAGTTTATTGACTAGTTACTCTAAGGAGTATTGAAAATGCTAGCATGTCTATAGTGGATATATATTATGATTGTTCTGAAATTAACAATGTTATATTTTAAAAGAAAATGAGTATTTGGGTTAAATAATTTTTTAAGCATGGAATTAAAGTGTAATGTGTTGCTATACAACTTACCATAAACATGTATTAATTGTCTGTAATTAGTGTTAATGTAATTGCAATATTTATTATAGGACTTTCATAGACTCATGCAAAATAGTTGGCATTTTCATATAACTTCTTTTGATAGATTAATAACGGGAACAAAAATATATTTTGGATTTAAATTATAATAAATTTGAATTTTTGGATGCATATTATTTTGTGTAATCAAATTTAATGATGCTATTGTAAATTAAATTAGAACATGAATGTCATATTTCATATAATTAAATGAAGTTTGATCGTAAATTTAACCATATCCATGTTTGTTCTCTTGTTTTAAATGAGAATATGTTTCATAATCTCTATTAATGTTCTTCGTTTATAATTGTTCAAGTACCAATTAAATGCTTGTTTTATTTCTGTTGTTTGAGATCCATATGTTTTAAATAAATACTTCATAATCTATGTAAAATGTCAAAGGATGGATTGAGAGAATAAATATTATCTATTTTGGTGTATAATTATGTGGTCTTGATCTAGGATGATTGAATCAAGTGATAGGAGATTGATTTTAGAAATGTAAAAGGACTATGTCAAAATTTGAAATGCCCTATATATAGAGGAAACTCTATTTGTTATGAAATGTATTAAAAGTGGGTTTATTACATTAAAATTTAAATCAATGAACAAAGGATAAATAACAAACATGTATGATTTTGCTCAAACCGATTGATCAAATGGATTTACCAAATGATTTGGTTAACCGTTTAATGAAATAAACAGTTAAAATCATTATTGTCTCAATCGATTGATGGAAATTATTGACCACTTGATCTACAGGTAGGAGAATTAAATAAATATAGGTGAAATTGGTCAGCTAAATTATTGGGTTAAATTAATTTGGTTGACCACTATCATTAATAATAGACCGTTACAAAAAAAAAATTACCTTGTTTTTTCCATTAAAAGAAGGGGAAATTATTTGCAATTGCATATAAAATTCAGGGTTGTTATAGTAGTTGTATTGCTTTTCTAGAATATATGGATGGTATTATTGTGGTTGCTTACTATTTTAATAAAATTTATGATCTTAAAGAGTGCTAACATGCTTAATTTCACATCAAAGATCTTGGTGCATTGAAGTATTTTTTTAGGAATTGAAGTTTCTCACTCTTCTAAAGGTATTGTTCTCGAAACCAACACCTCTATGATCATCATTACTCTTGATCCTTTAGATCCTCATAGGCTTCTTTTTAGCCTCCTTTAAGTATTACAGTTGAGTCATTCCTGCTCATGTCAATGTTTTACTATGCATTCTTGATCTCATCTTCATAGAAATGGGTATACTCATTTCAATCCTTAACTATTTTTGTCTTTATGTTTCTGGTGATGTGATTGCTAATCTTCTTCAAGCAAATGTGTTCTTTAAAGCCCATATTTATTCTATAATTAGGTCACAAAGTTTTTGTGAATTCATAAAATCTATACAACCTTTTGTTTTCGTTTCATTCTTTGTTATAACCAATTTTTTTAATTCCATCTTTTTTTTCTTGATTGAATTTTTTTATTTAATATTGAATTTGATTTACATTTATCAATGAAATAAAAAGACTTTTATTAAATTCTCTATCCAAATTATAATAGTAGAAAGGTGGGTTATATATCTTAAAATGACATATGTCATAACAAGATCTTGGGCCCCCTAAGATTCCCATTTTCATGAGAAAATATTCAAAAAAAAAAACTTAAAAGTTCAAAGTTCAAAAAAATATTGCGAATCTCAAATAGGCATGTATTTAATTCATAGTTGGTCAGAACACCGTAAAGATAGATGATTTGAGGTCTTGCTGAAGAAAATTGACTGAAATTAGGCATGGCTACATGAATTAAAAATTTAAGGACCAGCATGGGCAAGGTGTAAAGTTTGGGAGTCCAATTGTATTAATTAAGGGTCTAATTAAAAAAATATTAAATATTATGGTGAAATAACAAAAATTAGAAGATTGGGGACCTAATTGGAAGAAATGGAAACTTGAATTGGCTTCATTAATACATTCAGGGCTTAATTAAAAAGAATAAGTTTAAGAGTCATTCAAGTCAAAATTAGAAGAATTAGTAGATCAAGGACCAAAATGCAAAAGGCATTAAACATTTAGGGTTGCAATTTACTTAATCAGAGACAAACTTAAAAGAATTAGAAGCTTCAAGGGTTAATTGAGGATATAATTAAAGAAATTCAAGGTCAAGAACCATCTTGTAAAAGGTATTGGAATTTGAGGATCCAATCAGAAAACACCATAGGGTGGAATTCGAAAGATTCTTAAAGAATATGATCAATTGATAGTTCAATTGAAAATTTATGAAGACTAGTTTTAAAGACCTAATTAATTTAGGGTTAATAAAACAAAACCGTTTTACATTAAATAAAACAATGCATTTCAATTGAAACTATGTGTTTTGATTTTAAATGATATCGTTATGATAATTCTTAAATAAAAAAGCAGACAACAAGTCATTTAGTACTGCTTATTTTCTTCCCTAAATTAAAGGGCAGGCAAAGCCTGTCTAAGCACCATGTGAGGATAACGTGGTCCGTTTAAGAATCTTGGCCCTAGGAATATATGAATAGTCATTTTCCTTTCAGTTGAAAGAATGATAGATTTTAAAACAGTTAATGTGATCAAGAGTGTGGTTGCCCTTAGAGTTAATCTGGCTGCAACAATAATGGCTAAGGCTTTATATTCTTCGAATCATTGTAGGGAAGCTGGGAAGGGTCATCACATGTGTTATCTTTAGTTGCTAGTTATTTGGACTATAAGTCATGTAGTTGAAAGAAAATTTTAGGTTTATTTGTTATCACCTGGAATCTTTACTCTAAATTGGATAACTTTACTGAAAGACCTAGGTAGGAACATCTACATGAGAGGAAATGTTTTAGAGCTTGAGCGAGTCCTCATTCCACTAGAGAACTCGTTATGTATATGTTGATTCCTATGTATCAGACTGTGGGAACTACCCTTGGGTCCCACTAATGATGTTGCATCAATTATTGTCCTCACATGGTGCTTAGACAAATAGGATTTGAGCAATTCATCCCCTGGGCTACCGAGTTGGCACAATTCTGTTAATAATTCAAGACTTACAAGAATTTATTAAAACCTTCAAAGCAAGCATGAAGGTATCCTTACAAAGTCACTACTACCAGATGAGTGGATGAGAAGACCACCCCAGGATATCCAATATGGCGAATGAACCAAGGAAAAGGGCAAGAAATAACACCATATGAAAAATCTAAGTAGCTTGTCACACCCTCGCAGCG
>Ga0325403_1000464_pt1 | contig 28186 bp, 18 predicted proteins | sample PopdelMetagenome_19_FD_205665 | JGI IMG/M metagenome (GOLD analysis project Ga0325403, IMG submission 205665) | Populus deltoides microbial communities from Bellville, Georgia, United States - Xylem-PdKOR-R4 | ecosystem: Host-associated > Plants > Phyllosphere > Stem > Wood/Secondary xylem... | reverse complement strand
TTCTTCTATACACATATCACAACATTTATTTGAGTAATTTTTAAAAACAAATTAAATCCATCAAAAATTAATTTTGTTGTGATGACATAAGACATAAATAAAAGGGAGTGCCAATACTCTAGGAACAGGAACATTATATATTTAATTTGATGCAAAAGCAAGCTTGTTAAATTAAATTTAGTGGAAATTAACCATGATCGTAACTTTCCCTTTAGGCGTCATGCACTATTAATTTCAAGTGTTTCGTAGAAATCTTATGGCAATTGATCTTGAAATATCTTTTCAGGAATAATTAAGATAGCAAAATGTTCTGATATTATTTAAGAAATTTGAACATGACACCTAAAAAAAAAAAATGATAACCATACACTTAAATTTGAATCCAATGAGTTATAATATGAAATTATATCTTATCAGTCCATTAATTACACTGGAATGTTACCTAAATACTCTATTTAAAATATAATTTAATATAAAATATTTATATAAATATTGCCTAAGATTTTAAGGTAAGCAACTCAAAGAAATCAACATCCTCTTTATATCTAGGTAAATATAAAAGAGAATTATGAGAAATGTAGTTTAATTAGTAAGGTTTTGGATTTATTTTTTAAAGGTTACCAGTTCGAATACCACAAACCTTAAAATTATTGGAAATTTACATGATTGTTAATTTCAGGATCTCGAAAGATTAGTTGCGCATAAGCTCATATATATATATATATATAAAAGAGTTGTGCACCAATTAAGTTGCGTGGAGCCATTGTCCAGTGACTAATGAGTGACGCGTAGTGCTGCTTTTTTTTTCCTTCTATAATGTCGGTATTATCCCTTAAATCTACCATACCTATGCGTGCTAAGTTATGGTCCAACAAGATGCCCGAACCCGAGCTGTGTGCACTGAATGTGAATGTTTAAAAAGACTTGACAAGCAAATGCCTTTGACCAAACTACTATGGTTATGGGTCCTGAAAGAGATGTTATGAAGAATGAAGTGCATGTTCCATGGCAGTCCTAAGAACAGGGAATTGAAGGGCTGCTGCTGCTAAAAAGTTGCTTTTGTCGACATGCCCTCTCGATCCAAGGCCACACATGACACGTACTCTTCCTTTCAGTGGGAGAAAAAAAATCCAGAATGCTCCACTTTAACTTGTGAGAAATTTGTCCCAACAGTTGTTTCGAAAAGATGTTATTGGGAGGCAGCCAAAAGTTACGTTGATGGCTTTTATGACTCCACTACATCCAATATATATGCTTTTGTTTCTCTAAATGTCAACAATGTCATGCCACGCACTAGGGAATATTTCTTAGTGCTAAGTGCTCTTCTTCCTTGTGCAAATGTTTTGCATATAACTCGCGTGACCTTCGATTTTTTAGTACACCCAGCTCTCTAGCTGAATTTTTCTTCTTCTTTCAGGCCCACCAAAACCCCTGGTTTAAAATCACATTTTGTTTGATAAAATGTATTCCCATGGCAAGGATGAAAAAAAATATCATTGCTGGCCACACCAAGTACATAGTTTAATTGGAACCCATCACTCTTCCTCAAAAAAAAAAAGAAAAAAGAAAGGGTTACATCAATGATGGCCTTGGCTAGCATAATTGACGCAAATATCGTTCAGCGAGAGTCAAATATTATCATGGCCTGCCACATGTAAAATATAGAACTACAAAAGAAAAATAAAAAGACATATTGTACTGGTATAATCATGATATTACAATTCTTAAATTGCAAGTCAAATATTGTAACCCTATATAAAACGGCAAGTTTTTGATGGTTTCCTACACACCTAAATCCGAACGACTTGTTTAGAATTTCCACTCCTTTTTGGTAGGCTGGAACAGCCCACTAACGTGCAAGGGCACGACAACAAAACATTATGATTAACGTAACCTTACTTTTTTTAATTTAAACTTGAGAGGGAGGAGCTCTAGCCAGGAGGCAGGAGCACAGCCCCCGGCCCCAACCCATACCTGAATCTCGTGAAGACATGTGTCCATTTTTAATTGCCTACTTGCCTAGAAACAGTGGGATAGGTCAGCCCTTATCTTTTTACCCTCCTATATATACACACAGCGCTAGGAAGTGTAAGGGACAGCGCAGTACTTGTGTGTGACCTAAAAACCCTCAAAGATTCTTGCTCTTCATTTTCACTCCTCCATCTCATGAGAACTAGAAGAATGGCTGCAGCTAAAGTTGGTTCAAATTTAAGACGTAAGATTGGCAAAGACTGTCATCAGCATGGGGTTGTAGCCGAGGAAATTGATGGCCTAATCAAAGCGTACGAAGATGGGCGAGTGGAGAGACCGCAGATTGTTCCATGTGTCACAAGTACTTTAGCTCCCGGGCTCGGTGTGACTTCACGGGACACAGTCATTGACAACTTCACAAACATTTGGGCACGTTTTTATGTCCCAATTAAGTTCCATGGTAAGCTGCCTTTAGTTGTATATTTCCATGGAGGTGGGTTTTGTGTAGGCTCAGCTGCTTGGAGTTGCTACCATGACTTCCTAGCAAGGCTAGCTGCTAAGGCCAATTGCATAATCATGTCAGTTAATTACCGTTTAGCCCCTGAAAATCCTCTCCCAGCAGCCTATGATGATGGAATTAAGGCTCTAATGTGGTTAAAACAACAAGCTCTTTGTGTTTGTACTGATAATTGGTGGGCTAGTCAATGGAATTTCTCCGACGTCTTTCTAGCTGGAGATAGTGCTGGTGCCAACATAGCCTTCAACGTCATCACAAGACTTGATTCCTTTAATGCAGGACAAACTGCTGCAGCCATAAAGCCATTAACTCTGAAAGGCATTATCTTGATTCAACCATTTTTCGGAGGAGAGGCACGTACTCATTCAGAAAAACACTCTGTACAATCACCTCGCTCGGCGCTTAACTTGGCAGCCTCTGATACATATTGGCGATTAGCTTTGCCTTGCGGCGCTAACCGGGACCATCCATGGTGCAACCCTCTAGCAAAAGGGTCACTGAAATTGGAGGATTTTGTGAGATTTCCAATTATGGTATGCATATCAGAGATGGACATTTTGAAAGACAGGAGCTTGGAGTTTGTTGCTTCTTTGGGCAGAGCAGGTAAGAGAGTGGAGCATGTGGTTCATAAAGGTGTAGGGCATGCATTTCAGATTCTAAGCAAGTCTCAGCTCTCACAAACTCGAACATTGGAAATTATGGCACGGATCAAGGGCTTCATTAGTGGAATATGATCCCCTCCCTCAGCCACAATACACAGAATTCTATTTAGGAAAAAAAAGAGAGAGAGATTAATTCTCAATTGTAGTAATATTATATTAATTAATCTTCCCAGCGTTGACATTAGGGTCTACGTATATGTAACTGTAGCCCATTATGCGTGTGTTGTAGTGCATGTCAATATAACGTATGATTGTTATACTTATGCATATTGATTTTACTATCTATCTCGATGCAAAGGTCAATGCTTTCAGTGCCACAAAAAAGAATTAGGCTATAGCCACTGTCGTGCATGTCAGTCGGTCAAGAAAGAGGAAAACGAAAGAAGAAATGTTAGATAGTCACATTGCATTTAGTCGACAAAATTGAACAGATCATAAAATGAAAAGCAAAACCAATTTAAATAGTAAATTAATTAAGAATGAATGTCTTATTCCACTTATCCGAGTATATATATAATTAATTTACGATAAGAAAACATAAAGGAAGTGGCTCATGATATATATAGTGGACTATGCCTTTAATTTCTAGTGTGACATAATAATTAATTAAGAGTGGTTTAGAATAAGAAGAAGAGTATAAAAGACAGGTTACCATGACTGCTTTCCTCCATAATGAGGCCAGTCTAGAAGTAAAATTATATATATATATGATCTAAGTTTGTTTGTTTGGGGCAGGTGCATAAAGGCCTAAATATTCTTTTCTCGGAAGGAATTATCCAAAATAAAGAACATATAATAAATTATTATATTTCGAAAAAAATTATAAGGAAAATTGCATGCGATTTTCTATTTGAAAAATTATAAATAAATTGAATTCAAAAAAAATATAATTTAAATCATTTTATTTTTTTATATTATTTTTATTTCCAAGTAAATGAGTATTTTGAAAATTTTATTTTTTAGATTAAATTTCTTCCAGGTTGAGTTCTGATTTATTTTTGAATAATTTTAAGAAATTTAGAATCCAATTCTCAATTCTCAGAATGATTTTAAACTTGAAATTTCATTAAAAACTTTGAATTAACTTATTCCATACAAGTTATATAATATTGTGCTGAGAGATAAGAGGCATTGCGGCTAAAATGGTTATTTTAATCTGGTTCATTAATTGTGTGTGGAGAAGGTGGTATGGATGAAGGTTTTAAGAGGATTTATAGCCAATTAAAGGTTGGAGGGATCAAGCGTCTAGTCAAGGCTGCTGTGTGGGAAGTACTGTCTTGATGTAAAGTTTGGTTTTGCTGTAAGATCATGTAAAATATAAACCAGACGTTAATACCAAAATCTCCATGTTCTCGTCATTTTATAGAAGCTGTAAAAGGGTCTTTTCATGCACATTGGTTCTTCAGGGTTGATCTTCAAACCTTCTTGCTTAATTTATGCGACATATTTGCATTTTTAGATGTATAATAATGTTACTACGTACTTTCTAAACCTAAAATGGTTATTTTTATTGATCAACAGAAATGATGCCCTGCATTTGCCCACTTTCTTTGTGTTGTTTCTTGTTATTTTAATTCTGTAAACTTGAAAAGTCGTTTCTTACAGTTAATTGGGTTCTTCGGTACTATTACTAGAATGCTAGGATAATTGGGCTCTTTGTAGATTTCTCGAGAACTTGAAGCTTTTGTTCGGTCTTGAAAATTGCTAAGATGATTTACACGAAAGATTCTTTCCACTTGAGACTGCCATCTAGATATTAAAAAATATTACTGTTTAAGTCTCGATCCGACTTCTGCCTGTCATCTTGCCACCACTTCTTTTCGCCATTAAATTCTGAGTTTTAATAAATAGAGCTCAAGTGGTGTTCAGGCTTCAAATCTATTACTTTCTTTGCAATGCGTTCTGCAATAGCAGAGTGTGAACTGGCTATACAAGCACCAAGAAGAACCGTCTAAAGAGATGGGTCATCTCTGCAATCTGCTATCTCTATCAAGTTTTCTGCTTCTTCTAGCAAACCAACATGGCCTAAAAGATACATCCTGCAATCGTGATGCTTCATTCCTGATTTAACGTCATGTGCCTCAGTCATTGCGGCTTAATCCCTTCTTCAATGGTCTCATCAAATAATTGAAAAGGGCTCCTCCTGCAGCAGCACTCGCAATGTTGAATTGATATTTTCTCTAATAAACCACTTCACCCTCACATTCAACAACAAAAAATTCAGTGCCTAAATCAATTAACCTTGCAATAAAAAGGCTCCTCCCACAACAGCATTGGCGACGTTGAGCTCGTGGCCGTGGTTTTTGATGTTGAAGTCGAGAGGGAGGCGAAGACAATGGTTTTTAGATCCGGAGTGGTGAGGCTGAGAGAGGAAGCAACGATTTAGGAGAGAGGTTTCTAAATTTGTGAGAGAGAATAAAGGAGAAGAGGTTAAAGAGAATGGCTGCTTATAAGGGTTGATGACGGGGCAAATATGATGACGTGGCATCTATTTTAATAGAGCCAAATTATAGCTTATAGGATGCGACCACCTTTGAGTGCTTTTAAATTTCCCGCGAGCCCATTGAACGCCTAGTTATTTTATGTGGGCTTGGCTTTTTGTGAAAAAAAGTTGGGTAATGGGTAGTCAATACAATACGGGCCTAACTCAATTATCTCCTCGGCCGTTTAAATGCCATTTGGTTTGAATATTATGGGCCTTAATCGGGCTACCTCGACATGTAAGGGCAGGTGAGAGAGTATCCTGATTAATAGGTTAGTTTAATCGGAAAGTTTTTATTTTATTTTATGAATTTTTCAAATTTTCAAAATCAGTCAATGGAATGTTCCATCTGTGGTTGTGTATATATTTCCTTATGGTTGGGGTTACTGGGAAAACAAAAACTCTGATATTTAAATCAATTTGATTTTTTTGTGAAGTAGGTTAGAAAAATAAAGATCATGAATTGTGTCTTTTTGTTGGGTGTAGAAATCAATCCCCTTCTTCACCTGCCCTCTGAATTTTTATTAAAAAACTATGACAATTACCTGGCTGACCCAGGCCTGGATAAGGCATTTTGGCCCTTTTTTGTAACCAATGTGGAAGATCTGTTACTTGATATATTGCTGATGAGTATAAATATTTACACACACACCCGGGCCTGGATCAGGTTTTAGCTATATATATATATATATATATATATATATATATATATATATATATATATATATATAAATGCTTAGGAGGGCATACCCCTTGGTTCTGTCCAAGTAATAACTACTATATTTGATATTATAACAAATATTTTTCACGTTAAAAAAGCAATAGCAAACACCAACTAAATGGTCTAGAAAGTGACTGACATTAGATTTCAATTTTCTTTTAGTTAAAATTTAAATTTATTTTTGCTTCATTTTAATATACTGATATAAAAAATTTAAACATTACCTCATTCCTAAACACGTTACTTAGACCATGTCAGGCCATACGTTCAGTTCACTGTTTTGGGCTCCCCTCCTTAAAACGGAAGTAGTTTCATGAAAAATATCTTTCTTATGGAAAAAGGATACAAAGAAAGGGGGAACGGGGGGGATACAAAGAAGGCAAAAACAATATTTCTCGGGGGGGTTATTAGAGGGGGGAAAAATATTAGGGCGGTTCAGGAGCCAAAATAAAAATAGCTTTTTACATGCCAGTCACAACTCACAAGAGATACAATTGCCTGCCACTCGAAACGTTAGCAAAGACGAAACTGATTCGATGAGCAGAAATTATGGCAACTCCAACAAGGGTCTTCACTTCAGGACAACATGGGGTTCACAACGAGATTCCAATCTTACAAAGAGTCTGACTAGCTAGACATCATGACACTATCAATAGTCTGAAGAGCTTGGTTTGCGAAAAAACGGACATCGACATCTGGGTCCTCACTGAGCTCAACCAAACAGGGACGGATTGTCTTCTCTGCAACCTGGGGGAACATAATTTACAGCCCAATGAGGTTTGAAAAGTGAAAGGACACCCATGGACAACATAACCAGTACTTGCATAAAACGATGAACAGATAGAAAAGGAAAAAAAGTATAATATTGGCTGAAAAGAAAAGACTTACAGACTGATCAACTATTGGAATGAGGGATTGCAGCACCTTCGCCACATTGAACTTGATGTTTGACACCCTGCATAGTGTAATCAAGTCGCGCATTCAGAAACTGCCACTTAAGACACAATTTTACAAACCACATTGACAAGTTCCACATATCCATTACCTGTCTTTCGATGCATTGACGACCACTGGCAGCAGTTTAGAGCATGTAATTTCTGAACCCATGACGGGAGCAAGCAACGAGACAGCTCGTATAATTGTCATCCGGTACAAATAATGGGGATTGGTGCTCATCTCCAAAACCTGCACAAGCGAAATGAGACAAATGTCACCATCCAGTTCTGGATGACAAGAACATAAATTTTATGTGAAAGAATTAGAACACAAAAATCATGCCAGAAACTGCTAAAAAAAATGACTACACCGTTAGCTTGTTAGATTGAAGCAGAAAGAAAACATCGAATAATCAGGAAAGATGATAAACCATCACCACAGGTTATATTGATCATAAAGTACAGTGTAACATTCAATAAGTCCCAACCCCACCATAGGGCAATAAATAGCAATGAAATGTCAGAATCATAAGACAAAGTGGTGAAATTCAAACAAACACTGTAACACAGACCTGTGGAATTATGTGCTCCATTGCCCACTCAGGACCAAATTCCTCAGCGAGGCGCTTTAAATTGTTTGCAGCAGCATCGCGAATCGAATAAACCTGCAGAAATATCCAGACAAGATGGTTCCAAATAAACCATTTAACCATCATGAGAATGTGATTGGCAGAAAAGAGCTTAATTACAATAGTAAAGGATTATATAGAAATTCAAAGATTGTTTTTCCTTTTTTTTGGAAAAAAAAAAACCCTCCAGAAAGCAATACTAGAGGAAAATACAACAAAACCAAAAGTAAACAAAGGCTAACAAACTACTTGATCAAGATTCATGTAAAGACTTCAACACAAATTCCGAAGAGCTGAAATCCTCATAAAGACCTGAACATTCTAGTTCTATGATGCACAACTTTTATCCATCTCTTTGAAAATGAATCACTGAAAATCTTATTTACATGAGAAATTTTAATCATTGAACAGAGATGCATCAAACAAGCGTACAGAGAAAAACTGGGATTAAAAGTTGTCTAGTACATAAGCAAAAGTGAGAACTTTAACTGTTGTCACACATGATGTGGAAATACAAACCTTATCCTGTAACCACTGCATGCAAAGAGCGCCAAGTTTATCATCAAAGAACCCAACACCCAATTGACTAGCCAATAAAGGAATGTACTCTATAATTGCAAGCCGAACCCTCCAATGCCTATCCTCTGCAAGCTCAACAATTGCTGGCAATAGTGATTGGGATAGTAGATCAATCCCAATAACCTGCAGTGAAGATTATTTTCACATTATCATAGGCAATGAGGAAAAAATTGCATTTTGGTTACATGCTTACTTTGAGCTAAAAGCATGCTGAGCAACATTTCTAAGAGCCCGCAGAACCAAAAGAAAGGTCAAAACTATATCATGTGTTCTGGCAGTGATTACAGCATTAGCCTACTTGTTTATATTGGTATATCCAAGTAACGGAAATCAGACAAAATCTAAGGAATAATTATTGCAAAACATGTTTCAAGGAACGTTTGGATTTTTTTGACGAGCTTCAGAGAACTCATTTAGGCAAAAAATGCAATCTATCAAGCAAAACCAGATGACAGAGATGATTGAGCTGGCCCATGTGATACTAAAGACTGAAACCCCTTGAGCTGTCTTAAGTTGTTGCAAACCTGATTGACTTGATCAAGCTTGCTGATGATGTTCAGTCGCACATCAGGAAATTCATCCTTCAAGAGGGATAGAAAAATTGGAAGAAGCTGTTCGATTGTGGCATCCTGCATTGACAAACAAAATAAAGTTTAGAAATCCATTCCCAGGAATTTAGACAATTTACATTCATGCACTAGGAATTGAAACAGGAAGAATAATGACATGGATAAAATAACCAAGGATAGTTGACAATACCATGCAAACAATACCACTTCTTAAACAAAATGAAAACCAGACAGCTAATCAGCTATATAAATTTACAGAAATGCGAACTATGAAACGAGGACTGCTAAATGGCCATCTATATAGCATCTACAATACAGCATGTAAATATCCGAGTAAACCTGGAAAAAATGGCCCAAAAGATACATCTCTATCTATTTCAAAACTTTTCATATATCATCCAAAACTTGAAGAAAAATATGTGGTTGAAAAGCTTCATATGACTCAAAGTCGGATCAGGACAAGAGCATTTAAATAAATAACACGTCTTACTGTACAAGAACCACGTGAACAATGACAAGGTCATGGACAGCCCACTACATTACATTCTCACCTTCCCCAAGACAGGAGCCATTCCCATTATAACTGAAGCCAAAGCAGAGCGGACATGCTGGGAAGAATCTGATGACAGTTCCTGAAAAATAAGTGAGAACACTACAATTAAAAGAAATATCAGGCAAAAAATCAGTTCATGCTTTAACAAGAAACAACATACTCAGGTGCAGAATTCTAAAGTTTGAAATGGATATGCACCTTCACACAGGGGAGAATATGCTGAATAGCATGTTCTGGACTTAAAATGCGGCAGAATTTAGTTACTTTTCCAGCAGCTGCTATACGTACTTCAGCCTCGTTATCACGAAGTAACCGCACATATGCAGGGACCAAGTCCGTCCTTAGAAACAATTACCATAAACAATTTTTTTTTTATTACCACAGAATCCATCACTAGATCACCATCAAACATGGAATTGGAACTTAACAAAAGAAAATGGGCACAAAAGTACATCTGCATTTAATCCAGCAATTTCAAGTTAGATAGACACCTGGTAGGCTCAGGCCCCACAGCTTCACAAAGTTCATACAGTTGATTTGCAACCATGTAGCGTACACGCCAAGACTTGTCCTACGCAGAGACAATAACAGTTGATCCCAATATGAAACAAATTGAAAGATAAAAGCTAAGAGCTCGCAGAATCAGCAAACAGACATCATATTACAAATGCCACTAGGCAACATATAAACTTTTTCTTCCAATATGGTATCATATTGGTACAAAGTTTTATCCAATAAAACTTTAATAACATTGGATGCAATCCAGTATAAAATTCCATCCCTCATCCTAGCAGATTCATACATATCTTCCAAGTTGTCAAATACTGCCAGCTTTTGGGCCAAATGGTTTAAATCAGTGTTATCCAAAATGTGGTGCATTCTGAATTGTGGCACAACTTCTGGGACATGGTACACATTAATTTATGGCACATAGGGAGGGAGGAGCTTTATTGGTGCATTTTGGATGGTGGTACACTTTAAACCGCTTATATGGGTTTTTCCTAAGGGTTGAACCTGAGACAAGGCAAGGTATCAGGCATACCCATATTTATATTTCTAGTATAATGACTAAGGCAATAGAACAAGTGTGGTGGTAGTTTAAAAGGAGAGGAAAAGGAAATGGATAGGAAGCTTCCATTACTTAGGGAGGTCAAGTCATCAAATTGGGTTGGAAGAAAAATGTACCATGAATTGGGACACGTGATCCGGATAACGGTGCAGGGGGTAGCATTATCCTGGTAACTCTGGTTCAAATCACCTTATCCACAATTTAATAAAACCAAGAGAAGAAAATATCTATCTTTAACATTGATTACTGAAATGGATGTTCAGTAACTTGTTACTCTAGTTAGGAATTGAAAGGTCTAGACCTCACACACCAAACAACAATGAAAAACCAAAATAATTCCAGCAAACTAAACAGAACACAAGAAAGCATAAACTGCATCGCCCCTTTTGTTGGATCTATAAACTTCATTAATACCTGAGAGAAATTAACAATAACAGGAAGAATGTGTGCAACACAATCCTGAGGCTCCAATAATTTCCCAAGAGCAGCACAACCCTCGACAGCCAATAAACGAACAGAATCTTGATCTGAAGGATAAAAATAATATAATTAGTACATGTATGAAGAAATCCAAACATATCTAATTAAAAATGCAAATTGATGTCGCTACAAATTATGGTTTTGCATATATCAGAATATTATATTATAAACACAGAATTCGTGATACCAAGTTCATTTCCCATGCATTGTTGATTATTCCACCATTCCAAGTCAAAACTTTATACGAGTTCCATGTGCAGTCAACCACGTGATAGTAGTTATCTTAACCTTATTCCATTTTCAACATGCCCAGTTCAAATCACACTTCCTTCAACATATTGAAAGTTCAATTACCATCTTGGGTAAGATCCTCAAAAATTGACAAGATGTCAGCCTTCAAATGCACAGATTCAACAGTGGCAGCAAATTTCCCCAAATTAGAGGCCGCAGACCTCCTAACCATGGGCATGTCATCTTGACACAACTGACTGTATATTGACCGCAACTCTGTCTTCAACATCTCTGGGGCACTAGGGTAGGCAATATGAAATAGCCCACATGCAGAAACTCGAGAGGTAAACCATTCCCCAGCTGCCAGTCTCTGGAGATAAAATTTAACAATAAGGTAATGAGGGTAGGCAAGAGCAGGAAAATAAAGTAAATCAGTAGTTAACACAAATAGGACACATCCAAAATTACAATATATTACACTCCTCGGGGGTTCAAAACATGAGTGAAATCTCTCTCTTTCCCAAACATGCATACAAACACAAATACAAGTGCCATAGCAGGCCACAGAGTAAATGCATATTTAGGATATAAGTTGAATAAATTGGAACTATGGAAGAATCAAATGGTCGTTCCATACTGCAATTCATTCAAACTAATTAGTTTCCAATTTTGTCTCTTTTTTCGTTTTTCTGTAATCTTCGTATCTTTGGAAGAGCAACAAAAAAAAAGCAAAATAAAAGGTAACTCTCACTAAGATGAGAAATAGCAATATGTGATGAATAGGACAGGCATGAGTAACCGAAGTAAATATAACAATCTAGCAAAGACGAACAGGGTTTTTAAGAAAAAAAAATGAAAAATCATTATGCTGAGCAGGTAGATGCAATTAATTAAATCATATGGAATTAGCATTATTACAAACTCAGCAAAAGGAAGTTGTCTTACCTTGACAAGAGGAATGAACCAATCAACCAGGTCAGTCTCCCTCATCTGAGATCCAATCCTACACAGCGACTCCACAGCTTTATCTCTCACACAGGTTTCCTCAACAGTGCAGAGAGTCTCCAGAGGTGGGAGCAAAACATGAGCATACTCAACTCCCCCAACATAAGGAATAAACACCCCCAATTCCTCCGCCAATGCAAGGAGTACCTCATCATCATCATCATTATTTTCACTCAAAAATGGAATTAACTCCTTCCGGGTTCGTTCCTCCCCGAGAGCACGTGCAATAGTCGATAGTCTACGTATTGAGTTTAACCGTAGCTGAATGTCATCATTCTTTAACTCATCTATCAAAACGGCTATAGGATATAGTGGTTCTTCCATCGTTGACATTATATCCAAGATCTGTAACAAACCCTAGAATTCAAATCTATCGATTGATGAATATAATATATAATAATAAACAAATCAGATTGATAGATTTGCTAAGAATAAGGAACAAGCTAATTTTTGCAGTTATAATAAGAAAATGAAACCGTCAACAATCTTGAATTGAAAAAAATAAATAAAGAATTTAATTTGATATGGTTTATGCGCAGTTTTTTTCTCCGACAACCAAACAGAGAAAGTTAAGGGTTCAAAAACAAATAAAAACCGAGGGAAGTTTGGAGTGTTCTTACCGATCTGAAATGCGTTCCCGCCGGTTGCCTCTGAATAGTTACAGAAGCTGAGAGAGAATTTGTTAATCTCTTTTTATGTGATGATTTTTGTACTATAGTTTGGAGTATTTATATGCCTTTCTTTTTTGGGATTATTGTTGTTGTGAATACCAAACTACCTTAAAGTGAGGCCCGGATTTTGTATGTAAATACTTGGATCCTTGTGAAACGGGCTTGGGCCAAGCAAATTGCCCGTGTTCTTCTCTTAAGCCCGAGGCGAACAAGCTACGCCACGAACACTATAATGCTTCATTACATTTCTCTGTGTTGATTGTGAGATTTTTAAAATTATCTTGTGATCAATGACTGCAATTGCAATGATTTATTACATTCATTGCAAGTATCATATAAAAAAAAAACTCATGTAATGAGCCATTCCATGATCAAGAGTACTCGGTGTTCAAAAACAAAAAAACCAAAAAGGACCAGGATTCCTGTAATTTTTATAAAGATAGGACCAAAAATACTTGAACAAGGACCAAATTGTAAATGGATAAAATACGAGGACTTTTCTTGTTGAAAGTTATAGAGACCACAGTCGTTTTTTTTTTTTTTTACACGAGATAGGTTCAAACTCGAGAAATTTTAAAGGAAAAAGGATACTAATATCAATTGAATTATAATTCATTGACTATAATAAAAATAAAAATGAAAATGAAAATCTGCTGTTTCCTTGTTCCCTGCTGATTCATCACCAGAGTAATGGTTGGGCTAACGACTATTTACAAGCTCGACAAATTGTTTGGGCCTAAGGTTGGCAATGGCTCCCACCTGCCCCTTGGGCTCCCTCCACTGGTCATATGATTTAAAATTAAAAGCAATTTAATTATTTATTATTTTGTTTTTCTTACCTGATCTATAATTTTTATTCAAAACCAATAGTGAAATTCAGAAAATGACCGATCATGTTCTTTTCCTGGAAGGCGAGAATCTCCAAATCTCTAATTCTATAGCTATACTGACCATAAAAAATCATTGGTTCCAAAAACGCATTACTTTTCCACATTTATTAATTTAATTTTCAGCTGAAAATAATTGAATCTCGTGATAATTTATACAACGATGTCTAAATAAAAACTAAAATTAGGATTAAGAATACAATTAAGAAAACAATAATTTATGTATTTCGCTGAACATATCTTGAGCTACACAATGAGATAGTGCCCTCTTGTAACCTTAACTAACCAAGCAAAACTAGTTAGTTTAAGGTTTCAACTCTGCTTCACTAAAAGGAGCGATGAGGTAGACGACTGCTATGCCAAGCGTGCGTGCGTGTGACGCGACAGAGAACGTGATTTTATTGGAATTACAATTAAAAATAATAATAATTCTCCTTATCTCTCCCAGGAGAAAACATATGCATTATTATTTTCCTAGATACAGCTCCTAATCTTGTAACCCGCAGCACCTAGGCAGGATGATCCAAAACCCAGCCTTCTTTTAAACAATCTCAGAGTTCATAATTGGCTCTACAAAGTTGGCTTTCTCACTTAGTTCTTCAAATGATTCAACTACATTTTGAAGCCTAGCAGAAAACTCAATCAGAAGTGAAGCAAACATTGCTAAAGATAAGGCACTTGCGCTTTCATATGTTCTGCGCTCACTTTCTTCAATGCCTGTATCAGCATTGAAAGAAGGACGGGAAGGCCAGGATGCTTGTTTTGCAAACAAATTATCCTGGGAGTCTTTCGGAGGTAGGGAAGGTGTAGAAAGAGTGAGTGACCTTAAGTCCAATACTGCTTCACTTGCGGATTTAAATCCCAATTTAATATTCCCGTTCTCTTTAAGATTTTCAAGTTCTTGAAATACCTGAGGATCTCTTGCAATTTCCCAGCTTTCAGAATTTACTAAAAGGTATGATCTTTGGTCTATCTTCTTTTGTAGTTGCTCTGCTGCTTCATGCACCTCTTTTAGTATGTCTCCCGGGCCTAGTTTTTCCATTTTGTCTACTTTGCTTCCAAGCTCACGCAAAACATTTGCACCTTCTGCTCCTACTCTCTGGAGCTCGCTACGAAAGACTTGCCGCCTTTCAGCAGGAGCCTACATGCACAAATTACTTTCTGGTAATTTAATTCTAGCCATGGATGCCACAAACTCGGTTTTTCTGCGCCAAATTGAATCAGTCTTAAAAGTGACTGCACCACAAGGATGCCGGATAAGAGGCCTCTTAGTTATTGACTAGTAACTTTAACACTAGTATATTTTGATTCTAGAATTAAGATTAAAAGGAATTCAATGAATAATCACCTGTATTTCTGACAGAATACATCCATGTAGTGCCATGACCATAAATGCAGAATGCCTCAGTGCACCACTTAATTTGACATAGTTTTTCCAAGGATAATTGAACATTCTGAAACGACCGTGAGGTGGTTCCCAGATAGCGAAGCCAAACTGCAGAAATAACAATCAGAAGTTAGTACGTGTGTTGTCCAGTGAACTTGCAATTAGCATAGGTTCTCTGCTATCAGAATACCAGACTATCTTCTCTTCTTGTAGATTCCAGCACTGATCTGTAGCCATTGTAAAGTGGATCATCATAAGCCTGGAATGTAAGAATCTTTGAGGGAACCCTTTCGTATTCAACACATTTCAGGTACCCATTAACACAACCTAAAGAACAAAATTGATAATTATGCACTCATGAATGAACAATACGCCTCTTTACGCAATATAATTAACAGGAAGTTAAAGCCAACCTTCCAGGGAGATAGCCAGGTCCATGAAATTTTTTGCCACCAAACTGTGCAATGCATCACCGGCCCAAATGGGGTATATGAACAGATTTACAACAAAACAAACACCAGCACCAACTGCAATAAGTACTAATCTAGTTAAGACTGCCGTGGTATATTCCCGAGTCCGATTCCCAGCTACCATAAGAATACAGTATGTTAATATGAATACTCGAAAACCGTATTCATATGGCGCCATTGTCGGGTACAACTTCAAATAGGATGAGAAGAATCCTAATTACCACAGGGAAAGGCTGGTAAATTTAGAAAATATAGCACAAAATTCTCTGAAAAAATAAAATAAATAAGTCGATCGATCAGACACTAGCAAATCAAAAGAATATATACAGACCTGCAATAAAAATACTAGCAACAATTAGGACCTCCTCTCCTTGATCACCAGCCAACATAGAGAGCTCAGCACAGAAGAAGGCAAGAATTCCAGCACATATTGTACCCAATACACGATTAAATCCTTTTATAAATGTTGCTCCTGTACATAATGGTGATATTGCAGAGCACTCTAATCAGTAATTATGACAAATGCATTGCTATTGAAACAAAAAGAAAAAATTAACTTTCTAAATTTCAATAAGATATACTTAAGACTGTTCTTTTTGTTTATGAAACTAGATTGATTATCTTTCAAAGTGGTTTTTCCCCACAAACAGATCAATTACACTGATTATTACTGTTAGAAAAAACTTAAGAGAGAAGACCAACTCTTTTTGTATTATATTTCTCGCATAAGAGAGGAAGCCCCACGTACTTGGACTTAGATTGCAATACTGTCAACACTTATATTTATTCTAGTGTAGGGATAATTCAAGAGATCTAAAAGATAACTACATCATCAATACATTGTATATGTGCACCTAGAATAACTAAATGAATTATTTAGATGTAAACTTCAAAAGATTCCAGCAATTACCTAAATTTTAACATTAGTTTAAATTTTCATAATGATACAGTTTAAAGTCAGGATCAAAAGCTTTAGGAACGATATGCAAAAGGAGAAACAAAATCAGAACAAATTTCTTAGGATCTTGAAAGTCATACCTATGCTGTATTCGAACATCACAATGACAGTTAAGATTGCCCAGATTGAATACTGAGAAATGTCCTCGTTGGATCCTTTCCAGAATATGAGCAAGGATACAATTGACAATGCTAATCCCATCTTGATAGCAAATATGACTTTCTTCGGATCAGAACGACCCATTTCCCAAGCTCTCACAGCAAAATCTTGGAAATCATTCAATGACTTGCTGATTTTTTCACTTAACAAATTCAAATACTTGTATTTTCCTGCTTGTTCAACATCTCCACTCAAGCTGCCCAAAAGAGGCTGCCATTCTTTACTACTTTCCACGTAGTTATGCCTATATGGCGCCATTTTCATCACCTTGTTGATTTTTCTCGATCTTCCTTCAACTGAAAATTCACTGTGCAGCAGTACCATCATTTAATTAAGAACAGAAAAAATAACAAAAAAAAAAATTAATAATTGATGAAAGAATAGTATAGAAGTTGAGTAAACATAAATAGCTATACTAACGAAAACTGTAATCAACATGTCGAGTTACATAAGTGGGGATCCTGCATCGGTTAGGAAAAAAAATGAAGTAAATACAAAAAATGGCTTTATAACCCAGTAGCTTAAAATTTTGGATCAAAGGTGGTGTAGATCAATGCATAGAAACCATCAAGTGCAGGCTGATGTATAAGCCTGGAGAACGACTCCCAAGAAGAAGAAGATGAAGAAGATTATGCTATAGCATAACACATCCTATTCTTTGACATGAAAAGAATAGCATGGCACATGCAGACTACTTCTTTGACATGAAAGAAGAAGAGGATTATAGTATGGTTCTTACACAGAATATTGTCATATAGCTTACTGATTAGAACACTTACCGAATGTGCGGGAAGTGGTGTTTCAAAAAGGATTTCAGTACTTAAGAACTAATTGAATTTGCAGTTTGTTCTGACAACATCAGCAGTCATGGAAGCATTTAGAAAAATCCCACTGACCTATTTTGATTCTTTTCTGAAACCAAATTGACAAAATCTTAAAAGTTTGTAGCCACAGGAACAAAGTGGGAATCGTTTCATAGGTCAGATTGGACAAATATATATGCACATCAATCCTGGTCAAATTAATGGAGAAAGACATGTTAACCTATCATATGATGATAACTCACCGCTTTCGAGAAAATATAAAAAATAATCTGCTCCACGTAATATTGCATTTTTCCAGTAAAATGTTTACTATTATCTTCCAGGGTTCATCTATATACACGCTGAGTTCAAGTGTTTGAAAATCTGGTAAAATATCAGAATTAATATTCTTGAGTATGGCGATGTACTGTACTTCAGTATAAATAAATCTAGCAAATTATCAAACTCATTACTCTTGGATTTAAAATCATTTCAGGTTTTTAGATTTTTTTTGAGGTGGTAAAAATTTATTTATTTATTCTTATATCTTTTAACATAAAAGGTTATAAGTCAAGAATAATTTTCTTCTTATATTTCTAGATGCATAAAAGTCTCTTAAGTATCTACTATATTCCCATCAACATTAATATCTTATGAGAGAAATTTATTCCTAATTAATATTATGTAAATAATATTTTTTTTTATTAATGCTATAAAGAGAAGATGACATTTCAACCTCTTTATTCAAGCAATATGAAAATAGTTTGGATGTTGTATGTACCCTCTAAACCATCAAGATAAAATCTCATTTTTTTTTATTCTCCAAGTATTTATATATTTATTTTCAGAGTATTTATTATACGTTCGAGTTTTGTGAATGGAGTATACCATCACTAAGAAAGCTTTACCCCTTAATGGGTTGACCTGGTTCGATTAGATTAATTGAAGTCCAGTGAACTTCTAAATATCAAGGTTTAGAAGGAAAAAAAAAGCATTTATCATACACAATTAAAATCAAACATTTTTATTATTGTTATTTAAAACTCGTTATCTTATTTATTGTAATCTCTTATTAAAAATTACTTACTTTATTATTAGAAAATTTCTAAATTCAATTAAAAAAGATTATTTTACAAATATAGATTTATATCACTATTCATTAATTTCATAAATTCTTAAAAAAAATTAATATGAATGTATAACCAACTTTTATCCAAACACTGGAGAAAAAAAAATCCTCATGTCTTAACATATTAAATTTCATAACATCATCATATATTGACCATGTTCTTATATGCACGCTACTTTTGCTACTTTGTTTTGGATACAAAGAGCAAGAAAAAAACAGAAAATTAATTGCTAGGACAGGACCATGGGTACGAATCCATTATTGTTTGTTCTTCCTTGAACTGTGAAAGTTCTTTATTTGCAACAAGATATTATCATCGATAATGAAAAAAGAAAAAAAAATCTCCATAAAACCACCTGCCCAGTAACTTCACTTCTTCTTTCTTTCTGTTTTTTAATTACGAAAAAGGACGTACAATGCTTTTTTGACTTGAAGCGAGGAAGGAAACAACGAGGAACTGCATCGCTGCAGTCTTTAAAGGGGCGTTCTTTCCTGCTAAGAACTTTATATCATTCATTCATAAATTCTAAAGGGTATATAAAACTATAAAATGGAGTAATTAAAAAACCATAATTCAGCACAGAGGCAAATTAAAGTCAACGCAATGAGAGTGGCCTGGAAATGAATTGCCTCCCTTAATTATTGTTTTGCTAAGTAGATAATAGTATAATTAAGTTGCAGCTTTGGAATATTGATTTGCAGCTTAACCGAGCTTCTCGAATTTCGCCGCCGATCGATTTTTAGCTTCGCCGCCCAATTAAGGACAAGGGATTGAACCTCTCTTATTCCAACATTATTCACGGGGCCACAGAGAGGTTAGGATGCATAGGATGTACGATTAAAAGGTCATTACGTGTGGACTCCATTTAGTTTATTAAATTAATTTTCTTCAATTTTATATTTTGTTAAAGGCAATATTCCGTTCCATTCTGACATTCTCGATCGGCTATTAATTTCAATCTATGGTACTCCAGCTGAATTTCATAGAAAAATAAAGCTACATGCCACTTTTCCACGAAGCTTCCTGCTAGGTGAAGCCATCGAAGAGCTAGTCTAGCCACCCTACCATGTAACTCACTCTACTCTTGAGGAAATTTCTTGTGAGCTGGTTTCTTATGCCTTGTTTTTACTTGTTTTGTCCTATTCCTAGTGGGGTAAAAAGGATCTACTTAATTAACAATTTTCCAGATCTCCTTTTTAATGGGTAGACTGGATTAGTTAATAAATTTCTAGCTCTCTTGGAGCCTTGATGGTTCATATCTATGCAAATACACACAGACATGTATACATGCATACATTCATGTGTATGTATACATGCATGTGTACTTGTATAAATTTTAACGAATATTAACGGATGAAGGCCTGAAAATCTTACTAGTCTGGGAATAGGGCTCCGGGATTGGGTAATTAATAAGTTTTAATAGTCTCATTTATTTTTTCTAACTAAAATGATTAATAGTTTATACCTAGTGTTACGTAGATAAATATAACTTATGGCTAGTACCTATAACAATTATATTTTTAGAGAGAGAAAATACAATAATATTCTAGAAAACGATTCATGTGTATGTATACATGCATGTATGTTTGTATAAATTTTAACCGATAAAGTCCGAAAAATCTAAGTTGTTTAGGAATAGAACTCCCAGGTTGGATAATCAATTAATCAATGGATCTTAACAATTTTATTCGTTCTCTCTAACTAAAATGGTTGATAGCTTATACCTACCATTGGGTAGGCAAATATAGCTCATGACTAGTACCTGCAAAAATTATATTTTTAGAGAGAGAAAATACAATAATATTCTAAAAACAATGCTTTGAAAATATATATATATATGTGCGCGCGCGCGCGCGCGCAGTAGAGAGTAAAGATTGTAAATATTTTACTTGGATGGTTCGGGAATATTTATATTTCTTGAACCTTGTTGTTTTTAGAAAATGAAGGGACTGAAAAGTCCTATGCTTCCGACAACATTAATTGAAGATAAATATCTTTTACATATCATTAATGAGATAGTAAATATGACATGTCCCTTAAAAAACATTGTATACACCTATCAATATATAAATTATGATTTATCATGTCTTTAATATTTTTATTATAGAGATTTGCTCACAATTAATCATATAGCCTTAAAACTTGATAATATTCAATTTTTTTAGATCTGATATGTTTGTCAAACTCACATTACTTTGGGCTTGACTATATATCAAGTCCAAGTTTTTTAGGTGTGACATATTTGTCAGACTCACATTATCTTCAACTTAATTGAATATCAAGTGCAAGTTTTTTGAATTTAACATATTTATTAGATTCATGTTACTTTAAAATTTGGCTAACTATCAAATATAAATTCTTTGAATTTATCCATTTTATTTTAAATAATTTTTACTTACAAAATTATTAACTAAAAAGTTAACTCATTACTAGCCATGCAAAAACATCAAGTGCGAGTCGCATTCCTGAATATGACTTTTCGAGAAGCCGATCGGCAACTCATTTCTCATGAAAGAAAACTTTTAAATCGTTGAAAGAATTATTGAGAAACTTGAATCATGTATTTATTTTACAATCAGCGTCTCTAATCTTACAAAAAAAAAAAAAAATCTCTACTCAAGCTATGTGACCCCTTTTCTTCCACTTGAGATTTAACTTAACAATGTATGAGAATTTCCCTGAGAAAAAGGAAAATAAATAAAGGGTTGAAATCATAATTAATAGCTGGAAACGAGCAATAACTTAAAATTAATGAATCAAAAAAAGATTAATATAACGAATATAACGGGGACACAAAATGAAAGTGATTAAAATTTTAGGAGACTTTTTTTTTCATTTTTTAGGACAAATTTCAAATTTATTATACAATTATTAGTGTTTTATACTCAAAAGTATTTTTTTTTATCAATTATATTATAAAAAAATATTTTTTTATTGAGTTATTTTATTAAATACAAATACTGATATTATTAGATATCGCGTGCTTTTCACTTGATTTTCATTAAAGGTATAAATTAAAGAGAAATTTATCTTTTATTCTTTAAGACAAATCACATGTTTAAGTAACATTAAAATATAAAATCTCAATTTTTTCACACAATAACTCAAATAACGGTTCACTCATATATATATATATATATATATATATATATATATATATATATATATATATATTAACACCTTTATGGCCATGTAAGTTTCTAGCCCCGAAGAATGCTTGTATTTAAAGCAAAGTGCAAAGAAGCTTCCCGTCTGTATCCCGGATTAAATAAAAATTCAAAATTAGTCCCCAATGTATATAGCCACTGATAAATCGGTTCATAACTTTTAAATGTTTGCTAGTTTCTCCCTAACCAGTCCACCACTCTTTGATTTAAGCATTGAAGAGTCCCTCATGCAAGAGGGACGTGTTTTTTTAAGGCAAACTTCAAGCCAACGATTAAGCCCAACAACCAGACCCCGATATGAAAGCTTACATTTCAAGCCCAAGACCGATTTCAAGACCAAGCCCGGGAATATAGCCCATGGAAAATCCAATTTTTGTTTGAGATTTTTCCACAACTTTGTAGCTGCTTTAAACAATTAAAAAAAAAAACAATACAGCTACCAATTACTCATGTTCTGTTCTGTAAAATATAAAAACCATGATGTTACTAAATTCATCCCTGTACGTTCATCATCTTCTTCAAATACTTTGATTTTTTAATGTTTATGTGTGTGTGTGTGTGTGTGTGTGTGTGTGTGAGTCTTCCTTTCATTCACCGACAAGCCTAAAGTTGGAATTCTGAAAAGAAGCCAGCCTGATCTCATATCTGGGCCTTGACTTGACATAGGCCTACTTATATAGAAACTGTGTTATTAATCGAAGCCAAGCCCATAAGTCAAACCCATTCTCTTGCACACCAGAATTTATTCCATCACAGTATAAACTAAAACCCCAAACGCCTTATCCTAACCCAGGTGGTTCTCATCTCTGAAGAGAAAGACCACCATGGTTTTGGTCAGGACATAACCAAGCTTTGTCCTTCTCTCTATCTCCAGAAAGTCTCTCTCTCTAAAACTCAAGAAGATGTTATCCGTGGCATTTCAGTGTGGTTTCAGTAATGTGATCACATATTCTTCATTGCCTTGTCAAACCCCTAGTTGCAAAACATTCAAAGCCTCATTTTCCACCAATCCCAAACCAAATCTGATACATTTTTCAACATTTCTTGATCGGAAAAGGAAAAGCGTTTCAAGAAACCAAAGATACACAACTTTCGCCGCCCCAGAAGCTCTCACAGTTGAAACACCGATTGACACTCCACCTTCCACTGAAACAGAAGAATCCATCCCCACCCAAGAAACCGAGGTCCAAATTCTTCTCTTTCTTTAACTATTAATGCGTGTCTATATGTTTTTTGTGCTGTTTTTTCAAAAGGGTTTTCTTGATTTTTGCAGAAAGCTGAGGTGTTAGTAAAACAAGTGGACAAACCAAGGTTGGTGTTGAAGTTTATATGGATGGAGAAGAATATTGGACTGGCTCTTGATCAGGTGATACCTGGACATGGCACTGTCCCGTTGAGTCCTTATTTCTTTTGGCCAAGGAAGGATGCATGGGAAGAGCTTAAAGCCACTCTAGAGAGTAAGCCATGGATATCCCAGAAGAAGATGATCATACTTCTCAATCAGGCCACTGATATCATCAATTTGTGGCAGCAAAGTGGTGGCAATCTTACCACACAATGAAATTGATGGTTAGTTTTTTTGGGGCGTGGAATTGGGGTTTGTTTTGCAGTTTGTTACTGTGCTTAGGCTGTAGCTTGCTTGCATTCTTTTGTATCTTTCTGGTATAATTGAAAGTAGAATTATGTCCATGGTCATGTAATCATATTGTTTTAACTTTGCGAAGGTTTAATGATACTTGAATTCTCAATCTGTAATCCCACATTTGAGAATTTTGGAACTTGGTTATGGTATTTTCCCAGTTCAAGTTGAAGTTGAGATAGTCTTGGATTGGAACTAAATGATCATGCAATGATGTTAGAAACAAATGGCCAATGTTAATAGGTGTACGTTTTCTGCCTCATTTCACGTGGGCTGCTATACCAGAACTTAGAAGATTCAGTGATGCCCGCTGCTAGTTGTTTTGGAGAGATTTTCTGATAGTGTTACCAGGAAACTTTCTTCTCTGTGTACGCACAAAGTTTGCATCGGTGGAAGATTGTTGACTCTAATTCAGCTGGTGACTTGTACTTGTCACATAACATAATTGTTTGCCATAATTGATGTTTCATCTTAAGAGATAAATGAATTTGCCGGCGATTTGTTTTGCTCTTGGTGAACGCTACATCAATGTCTTCTACTGTCAAAATGAACAACAGGAGAAATTATAAAATCTAGCCACCCCAAGCTAGGGAACTAAGGCTATGTGTTGATAGGAGAGATGAACAGAGAGAATAATGGATTGGGCAAAGTGTGTGTGTGTGTGTGTTGGGGAGGGTGGGGGGGTTGGTGTGTATAGAGGAGGGATGGATGAGTGACCATCCTTCTAGAAGATGTGAGTTGATCCGTCCAAATTAAGTAGTTTGAAAATTACAAGGGAGGGGAAAGATGGGAGACAATCAGCCCAACCCAGAAAGATTGACAAAGTAAAAGTGAAGAAGGATTGGAAGGACCCTGTCAAACAAAGAGAACACCAAATCCTTCACTTCTCATATACTCTTCCTCATCCATCCTTCCCCGAATCCCTCATAAAAACACTCGAAAGAATGGTACCTAATTTGAAGGGAAGTAGTGCTTGAGAAGAGACTCTACTGAAAAATCGTATTCGAGAACTGCCCTGAATTTGCGACACTGAATTCCTGCCTCAGAATGAACAGTTACTTCAGTGCACGATTGTGTCAGCGGGCCTCGTTTTCATCTGCTCTGCAACATCTGGTATTTAGCAGAATAGTGCATGTCCAATCTAATTCCAAAGATATCTATTCTCAGCATCACTATTAACAAATTCCTTTGTGCAATGCAAAAACACTAAGGGAATCCATGACATGAAATAAAAAACTGGGCTAATTTCTGTGAAATTGTGCTCTACACCAAAACTGTCATTTTCTGCAATAAAACATCCTAAAAGATGATAAGGAAAAAAGCCATTTCGCCAAAGTTCATGAGAAACTTGAAAGCATAATACTGATTATTGGGCAAAAAAGAAAGGAAAAGGAGAGGGGTGCTCGTACATAGCTTCTGCTCAAACAATATAACAAAGGATCTTTCAAATACCGTTTCTGGATTGATCATCTCAACAATAGAAGCAGCAAGATATAAGCAACGCATCTCCAACTCATTATTGAGCTTCACTGTCATCAACCACAAGGATTCACTTGTACATTTTCTTTATAATACTACAAATACAGATACGAAGATTCCTTTCATGTACATATTTAAACTGGTTTGAAACCTCCAAAGTTGACCCAGACTCAAATCTAGTAGAAAACTACATGTAGCTATAGCTACTCGTCAAGATTTAAACAGAGAAGATAGGCCACCAAGCCAACCACCGGAACAAATCTAAAATAATTGACCACGCTAACTTTGCTTTTCTGAACATTTTGCAAATTTTCACCGATCAGCCAGGGCTGGAAAATTATGTAGAGACATATATCCCAAATGAAAGCATAAGCAAGCCTCTCTGATTCTAAATAACTAACCAAGAACTCACATCTGTCTGTTATGCTCCCAAAATTACCATCAATTCGACCAAAAAGAGCCCATAATACTGATATCAGGCATGCAGCTCCACCAATCAGTCCAACTACTGGTGCGCCAGTTGTCATGATAGTGCCTAGTTGAGAGCGCTTGCTTGGTGTATAGTCGGAATCAGCCTCATTCAGCCGGATTGCCATGTAAGGTATCAAGAATGCTGATAATACACATGAACAAAAGGATGCTTTAGTTAAAACAAAACGTAACTAGACTCTACCAGTATTTCCTTGATACAGCAAAAACATGAGGAAAAGGAAAAGATAATAAGCGATGGTAAGGGGGGCTTGTCCTCTGTGAATTTGAGGAAAATTGCCCATTTTATGACCAAATGCAAACAAAAGAAAATCACCGGTAGCTATTAAAAGCCAGCTAGCCAGATCAAGTAATCATCCGAAAAGATCTTCCAATCTTGCACCACGGCTTTAAAGGGAATGGTCAAAGCTAATCTATCTACTCATCAATCACAAGAGTGTAAAGGAAGCATACTGTTGGTGAGGAACATCTGGAAGCCCCATAAAACATCCAGTGACCATCTGTATCTATCCCTCTTGCAATCAGTGAACAGCAAAGGAGCAAACATGAAAGTCCACCCAATAACAAAGTTGAATAATCCTTCAGACATCTGGTAAAGGAAATAAAAATAACCAGCACCAACGTTAGACTGTAAGAATGGTACAAAACCAAGTGCCGACCAAATCAACATCACCTTATGATCATTCTTACCGGGTGAAGAACTGGGGCATCAATAAGACGTATGCCGACTACTCTGCCAGAAAGTGCATTGCCATCAAGATTAAAATATACTCGACAATTAGTAACTCATTTTATCTAACAATCAGAAGCGAATTCCGAAAAGACAAACCAGAATTGATGAAAGGCAAGATGAAGAAGAAATTGAGAGAAAGTCCGATGAGAGAATTAACAGTCTCTGAACTGATAGCCCACACTGGATCTCCCTGTGTCGATCAAAAACATATATACAAATTCACAAATTGCATTTTATTTACGATATGATACACTATTTTAAACAAAGAATAAGAGGAGTACTTTACTTACAGGGGCATAAGGGAGTAGAAAGAGCCACAAAATGTAAACTCCTTCAACAACCCACAGAATAATCTGAACCACTTTCCGTGCATTATCATCGCCCTCTTCGGCAGAGGAGATGGTGTTGGTGTTTGGCACGGTGGGTGGTTTGCGGCGGGTCGCGTGACATAGGAAATTGGACTTTTGGGACAGGAAAAGTGGTGTTGCTGGAGAGCATCGGGTTTTGGAATTAAAAGCTCTGATATGTTGCAATTTATGATGGGGAGAGATTGAAGGTGGTCCTTTTGAATTGAACTGTGTTTTGGTAGCTGCTGTGACCAAAGAGCAGTAGTAGTTGCTGCAGAGGAGAGCTTGAGTTGCTACCATTGTTTGCGATAACTTTTAGCTAGCTCTGAGTCAGCTACTGCTAACTGCTAGGCTAACGGGTAATGGGGCCATTGGCTGGCTCAGTTTTGAACACGAGGAAGAGGGTGAATTATTCTCTAGTCCCTGTGCTATGAGCGTCTTACAACTTAATCCTCCATGATTGAAAACCTATAACATGGTCATGTTAGCCGTTCTCTTAATGCAGCTTTTCGGTTTTTCTCTTCGCATCTAATATATTTTGGTTTTTCTCAAAAGATTTAAAATCGCTACAAGGTATAATTATATTTTAAAGAGCTTCAAGTTAAAAATAAAAAAATCTCTCTGTCTTTAAAACAGGCTACGAGGAGTAAAATCCTATAAATTCAGTAGGTTTTTTAAACCCAAGTTATTTATAATATTTATATTAATTAACTCGATTTAATCTATAAAATTAGTTAATATAAATATTATAAATAATAATGGGTTAAAAAATCAAATAAAAAAATATTACATGTCAGATGCAGGTTAGGATTTTTAAAAACCTCCTAACCTATACTCGATAGAAATATATATATTTTTTGTTGCGTGTGTGTGTTAATTTTTATTTTATGTTTTAATATATCATTTTTTTTATGTATAATGCTATGTTTGAAATACCATAAAACACATAGAATTATCAATTGTGATTAAAGACAAACAGTTATATGCTTTTGAAACTATATTTATTTTAGAATTGTCGATAAATAAAAGAATTTATATTCTCAACCCGTGAATTGAATTTATAATTTGTAAAATATTAGAATTTTGGTTGAATATAATTATGAATATTAATCCAACCCCCACCCATGAACAACCCTAGAATTTAGATAGCTCATCTTTAACCATATTAAAGATGCGAACTTCTAAAGTGTTAAAACTTGCATAAAAATATTCACGATGACAAACCAAAATAAATAGATAAGTAATGTGATGTAGAGTTCGAGACTAGAAAAAAAAAACATGGGGTTATATAAAAGTTACTTAACATTTTTCTTATAATTATCTAGTTTTTATTCTTTAAAAAACAAGAGTTGAAGGGGGGGAAATGTCTATATAGCTTAGAGAAAAGTAAAAAAGAACTAGGGGAGTATGAACAACGTAAGTAATTGAATGCAAGAGGAAAGGTCAAATTCGTCTTTTTGTTAC